>Ga0209188_1000148_pt1 | contig 79816 bp, 83 predicted proteins | sample C_130625_EF_Meta_FD_187307 | JGI IMG/M metagenome (GOLD analysis project Ga0209188, IMG submission 187307) | Freshwater microbial communities from Lake Croche, Canada to study carbon cycling - C_130625_EF_MetaG (SPAdes) (version 2) | ecosystem: Environmental > Aquatic > Freshwater > Lake...
TACCAACTTTCCGTTGACGTACTTAGCGGCTCCCATCGTTGGTTTTACCAACTTGCCATTGACGTACTTAGCGGCTCCCATCGTTGGTTTTACCAACTTGCCATTGACGTACTTAGCGGCTCCCATCGTTGGTTTTACCAACTTGCCGTTTACGTATTTAGCGGCTCCGGTAGACGGTTTTTTATACAAATGATCCCAATATTTCGAATACTTAGAATTTTTAGGGATAGTTTTTCCCGATGGTAATGATGGTACCGGTGTAAGTGGTATGGACTGATTAAAGTAAATGCCAGAAATAGGACGACGTTTACTTCCTAGTACTCTGTATTTGTTTCCATTTCTCGTGTAATAGAGAGACGGTTTTAGTAAAATGCGGCCTTTATATTTTAAGTCTACCTTGTTATCGTAGATTACATAGCCGTTATCAATCTGGTAAAAAGGCTCTACTGGGGTTGTCACGCTTTTATGAGTAAAGCACGGAAGAAACTCTGGGTTGCTTACGATTGTTACATGATGGTTGTTGTCACGCGCCATCGTTGCCGCAACGGTCTCTTTTCCGTACATATGTACTTGGTAAAAAGACGTTAGAACGGTAATCGTTTTAAGCAAAGAGCATAACATTTTTATTAGTAAGAGATTCTTTTTTATGTATTATTTTTTTTAGGCTTATCATTTTTTTCGTTCTTGTCTACATTCCTGTCATTCTTATCGTTCTTATCTACATTTCGGTCAATCCTATCATTCTTTTCGTCAAAATCTCTGGATGCTAGAATCCTGTACTTGCTTTCTATTTCTGCGAGTTTAGCAGCAGTTTCTTCGACCAATGCGTCAATTTTACAGCTAAACATGACATCTTCAATATACGTTTCTCTCAAATTAGAGAATCCAACTTGGGTATTTTTAAGATCATTGTAAAGATTCTGACACAAAATAATATCAAATGGGTTGGTACTATCAATATGATGTAACAGCAAATCAAAACCACGTTTGACTGTTGTGTGAACAAACATTAACGTATTGGCACGATCATCGATATTAAAAAAACTCCGATTAATCCAGTTATAAAAGTTATTCGATTGAATATACATGTTTTTTACATTAATTTTATCGCCTTTATTCAACCTCGAAATAAACTTCAATTTTGGAATAATATCGTCATTATTACTGTTCATATTTATTACAATGATCAATTATTAAATAATTAATTTTTTCTTATATTATAAATATAAATGGCAACAAACCCAGAGTTCACTAAAAACGCAGGATGTCCCTATGCCAGCTTATCAACCTACTATCACAAACCGGCAGTTGTTCAAAACAAAGCTGAAAAACCCGTGTTCGCCGTCCCAGAATTTGGCAGTGTTGGCTACAATGTCGCCATTGCAAAAGCCGCCGCAGAATCTACGTGCCATGCATGGCGTGAATCTAACCAGTGGGATGGCCGTGTGTTGTCGCAAAATGCGTATCCACAGTGTTCGTCAAACGCTGACTGCACTGCTTATTCGTCTCGCTATTAAAATTTTATACATTATCGTGTAAAATTTATAAGACGTCTTCTTCCTTAATTTCATTGAAGACGCTATCTGTATCGTCGTGGCCATCGTAAAAAAGGTATTTTACGATAAGACCTGACGTATCTACCATCCTCATGCATCTCTTTACCCATCTGATAAGAATATCATGCCTTTTAGATTGTGTAATTTTAACATTTTTGCCATCTTTATTGGTAAAATTATCTGGATTGTATCTAATAAAAATACAAGGAACACCGTCAAAACTTTGAAAAATTTCAAACATTCTTATCGCTTCTCCTTTAAGACGTCCTTCTTTTGTGTCTCCGTATGCTGTGCATTTATACGATTTATGTTGATTTTCGTCAACTTCTAAAATTACGACATGTGAACCTAAGTGATAAACACGATCTGGTCTTTTTTTCGAACAATTTCGATCGATTACTTCATCCTTTGAATATGGTTTGGTAGAAATTTCTTCGTCCAAAAGTCTATTAATAAATTCCTCTCTTTTTTTGACATGTTTTTTCATTATTAAATCGCGTTCTTCAAGACTGCAAAAATTTACACATAGCCCATTTTTATTGAGGACATCAATTTTTTTACAGTTTTTACATTGATTCTCGGAAAGGTCGTATTCATCTTCAAAAGCGTGATTAGCGCAATGTAAGGGTTCTGTTAAACCATATATTGCATTATTCTTACAGTCATCGTCTCCATGTCCTATGCATTTCTTTCTAGAATTAAGAATCATTCCTGGCTTTTTATGCGATGCGCAGTATTCTTTTGTTACACCTACAAAAGCATGAGTGGCTCTTTTACGACACCCTTTCTCTTTACATATAATGCTTTTTACATCAATCATATCGGGCTCTTTACAATCTTGACAAAATATACCTATTTTTTGCCCGTCATAATTGAAATACGGCTGTTTCTTTTTACATGTTTGACACATACGTGTCTTTACATTGACCATATTTTCGAGTTTACACTCGGTACACATAATTGGTACTTTTTCTCCAGGGTAATTAAAACAGGGCTGTGTTTTTTCACAATTTTGACATAGCTTATTAAGTATATTAATCATATCTATTTCTTTGCAATCTGTACACATAATAGGTTTTGTATAACCTTGAAAATTGAAAACCGGTCTCTTTTTATTACACTTCTGGCATTTATTATGAATTATATCAACCATATTTTGTAGTTTACAATCACCGCAGAATAATGCTTTTATTTCAGTTTCGTAATTAAAATATGGTCTCTTTTTATTGCATGTCTGACATTTTTTAGAAACAACATCTATCATGTTTGGTAGTTTACAGTCTCCGCACATAATCCCGGTTTTTTCGTCTTTGTAATTAAATACTGGTTTTTTTTTCTTACATGTTTGACATATTTGAAGACGGTGGTTAACATCTATCATATCCGGCAATTTACAATCTACACATAAAAGAGGTTTTATAAACCCTATGCTGTTAAAATACGCACGTTTTTTAGCGCATTTTTCGCACATCTTCGACTTCACATTGACCATTTCAGGCTCTTTGTGGCTTTGGCATCTTACACCTGTTTTTACGCCTTCGTAGTTATAAGATGCTCCAATTCCGCATACGTTACACTTGTTTTTTAATGTTACCAATTTCAGGCGACAATCGTGACAGTTGGCGTAGACTTTATCAGGTTTTTCGGCGCACGTAAAACGGTTTATAGCGTAGTCTTTTTTGCATTTCTGGCATTTTTTCGACATTTAGATGTTTCTATTTTATATAATATATGAAGGCATTAAATATCAATTTTTTTATTTACAATAAATGTGTTATAGCGTAAATACCTCGATTTTGTCATATTCTATCGGAATGATAAGCGCGATTGTCTGCCTTTACAATCGGCAGTATATTATTGGCATGATTATTCTATGTTACTGTCAAGTACAACTTGGAGAGGCCTTGATATGGAGAGGGATTGACACAGATAACGAGCAAATCAATCGACTTGGAACATTGTACATAAAATATACGTTACCAGCTCATCTACTTGCAGTCGGACTGGGCGTATGGCTAACAAATGGTGACTATAAAACTATGATTGCAGGTTTGATATTTTATTTAGCAGTTGTTGGGTATTATAAATATTCAGAATCTGAAAATTCTAAAAATACCTCCTTCCCCGACAACCGCGAATGTATGAAACGCGAATGCCAAAACAACGACAATCGGCTAAAATGGCCATTTCCGGACGCATGGTATATGATCCAGACGGCCATCCTATTTATCGTTTTATTCTTGTATCTGTCCCGGGTTAACGCCATTGTATCGTGTAGTTTTTTCACGATAACGTATGTGTTGTCGCGACTGATGTATAAATGGACGGCGTCGAGTATGTGGTGTTTCATGTCAGCCTTCTTAGCACCTATTTTAGTGTTCGCTACGAAGCTATAAATAAATATGATTTTCTAACGCCAATGATTAGAAAATATATAACTCAACAAAAATGTCAGGATCCTCTTTTTTAGAGGACGCTCGAATCCTTACGAATACCCTTAAAAGTTATCTCGACGAGACAGATTCTATTTACCTGGATTTTCATAATTCGTCAAATCATAATTCTCAGAATGACGAAAATTCGGCCCAAAAACTTTTGAGTGCCATGCATCAAATTAAGTGTTTTATAGAGGCTCACGAGACTTTATACGAAGAATCCGTATACATTTTTAATATTCCAGAAAAAGAAATCGTCGTAGACGACGTATATACAACATGGGCAACACTGTGCGACTCCCTAGTTAGATTTACCGGTATTTATGAGGTGAACGAGAACTATGACCACGTCACGGCAATTATGGAAGCACTACGCATAGTGTTGCGTGTAGACGTGGCCAAAGACGCATTCGACGGGTTCAATACCCTATATAAATTATTGCGAAAATATAATGGCGAACATCACCAAGAACTTCATAGATTGGTTATGACTGTTCTCTATAATGCATGCGTCAATAACGAAGCTAACAAATCAATCATTATTTCATCAAAAGGCCTTCGTGAAATACACATCACGATGCGTGTGATGTGGCACTGTTGCGAAGTGCTTACTGAGGCGTGCGCACTAATCGCAAATCTAGCAAGTGGACCGCTTGCTCACTATCGAGCGTACTCTCTCCATCAAGAGCCTTTACTTCACCATATTCTTAGTTCGATGTCATTGTATCCGCATTTCGCTCCCTTGCAATCCGAAGGGTGTGCAGCCTTGATGGGACTGGCGTGGAGCGAGATCGCAGAAAGACAGATTGTTAATTTGAATGGACAATCGTTGGTATTTTTGGCGTTACACAACCACCCAGACAATTGTGAAATTCAAACCAATGGGTTAAAGGCTTTGGCAAGTCTAGTTCAACACGTAGATTCCCACATTGTCTTATCCAACGATCGAATATTTGGACTTCGTTCAATTTGTAGATATATTAATTCTAAATACCAAAATTTGGCCCTTGATGTAATTAACAATCTGATTTGCCCCAAACCGTATTTATTTGAGTCTGCATCGTCTGTGTCGGACGATACGGAGTCTTATATATACGCAAAAGACTGTGCGATTGAAAGAATACATGAGCGTTTAATGAATGACCCTCCGGAAAATTACATGTTTTCAAGTATTCCGTACCCACTTACTGGACCGTGGATGGTACCTCTTGAAAAGTATCCAGCCGATCAATTAGGACGGTTCATTACGAACTCTATTTATTGCGTAGAAAAAGATGCAAAAAGCGCTAGAAATATAACTCTTGACGTGTTGGCTATCTCGACTCCTATTCCTGAACAAAATGTTACGAACATTCAAAACATTCCAAAATATGTTACGACTATCCCCAGCTCACTTTGTCGACCACAGTCTAAACATCTCATGATTGGAAATTCCAATGTGATTACTTTGATAAAGGATGTGAAGACGGGCGTCAAGGATACAGACGCGATCGATGAAATTCCTGAGATACCTGAAATGTCTGAAAATGATATGGTAGGCTGCTTGGTGGCAATATTTAATACTGCCAAAGACCATGATAAAATATTAACTAGTTTTATAAAACTCTGTACGATTCCGTCGATTGTATTTTTTTTAGTAACAAAATATGGATTAGTCAGACGAGTGTTAGAAGAAATGCCGGCACGACCTCTTTATCTACCGCGATTGATATCTATTCTCGATCTTATTTCGAAGAATTTTCAGTGGACCAAACTTTACGACTTGGTATCTACGACGGACGTATCTGACGTCTTAAAAACTGAGATGTTAGCCAATGTGGTGGATGCCGGCTTATTGCCTAAGGAGACAAAGATTGAAGAAGTAGGTTTACACTCGCTTCTGTCTATTGCAGATGGGACTAACGTAAACGAGTCCGACATGTTTTTTACGCGAAATATAAGCCAAACGGCTCGGTTTCTTATTTTATGCGGCGTTAGATTGAGTGATAATATTCCCAACGTTCCAGAATCGTTGAGACATCTTCATAAAATCGTACAAATCCATTTGTTATTGAAACGTCGATCCGAGTTGGAACGACTGGACCCGCCCGCTTCAAGCGATGTGATCGGAATAATTTCTGAATATTTATAATACAATTTAATGCGGTAACCGATCTGTCTTAAATGATTCGCGTTATCATTGAATATTTTTATTTACGGAAATCTAAATAAAAACTATAATAAAACATGATAATCATTATTGGAGCCGGAATAGCCGGGCTATCCTACTATAAGCCTCTCGACACATCATTTCGAGATCGTGCCGAATGGTTGGAAGAGGCCCGGAACCCGTCTGACAATATCTATTTCATAGGAGAAGGATTTTCTAGAAACCAGGGATGGGTTCAGGGATCACTGGAAAGTGTCGACGCCATTTATAGCAAGTTGTAATATTTGTATATCAAACCTTAATCACTGAATGAATTTAGGTCATTTGTGATTAAATTGATTTTTGGATGAAAAAGATAAGATACATATAAGAAGAAGAAATGGAGGATTTCAATTGGGACGAGTGCAATTGGGCTGGTGGAGATTGTCACGAAAATATCGATTTATTGTTTGACCATTTTCTCGAAGACGGAAACACAGTCGAGAAAATGTTGAGCATTATTCGTAATGACCTTCCTTTTGGCTCTGTAAAGCTCTTATATTCGTATCTCACAGAGGGTGATAATTCTCTTCCAATGTGCATTTATCATAATAAGGATCTTCGTCGACGAATGATCGAGGCTGTTATCGAAAAAAATCAGTCGCTTCGAGTGGAAGAGGATGAGGACTAAAAAATAGAAATGACTTAGAAATGACTAAAAAATAGAAATGACTAAAAAATAAATAAAAATAGAAAAAACACAAAAAGTGTTTTTTCATTATTGATCTGCGTGAAACTCTTGTATATCGTCAAGTCGTGCACGGTTGCAGGCAATATAAAATGCAGATATTGAGAATAGCACGAGATCTGCCGAACCGCGTACCAATAATGGCGTGTCCATTATAGATTGACTGTATGTAACCCATAACGAAGACGATATTCATAACTGAGAATATCAATGAGTATAGATTAGTTGATTTCCGGGTGTATAGAAGCCACATAAATACAAATCTTCCCATAATTGAGATTGTAGTTGCTATATATGCAGTCAGTAGTTGATTCATCTAGAATGTATTATAATTATAAGTAAAAAATTCTTTATACGAGTCTTTATAATTAGTTGGATCGAGTCCTTTGTATTTAATCTCAATCCTATTCAATAGACTCATAAATTTAAAGATTGAAAAAGGCGGAATGACGTATAACGCGCCATTAATAAGAGATAACGCAAACCTCTCTGTGAATAAGTCGCGAGATGGCCTATTTTCGCTTTTCCATTGTCGTTGGGCGCCGTACATATAAGATAGGCCTACAAAAAAACTAAAAAAGTTTGATGTCATAGTTTTATATAATGTTTACTTCTATAAATAATTCTATTTTTATATTCATTGTGAAAATAAAAATTTCTCTCGAGCCGGAATCGAACCAGCGACCTGATGATATCTTTCGATATTATAAACCAACTACAGTCATCCGCTCTACCAATTGAGCTATCGAGAGTTGTGTATTAAACGGCATATCTTTAAAACGAATTTACGAATTTTCGACGATAAAATGCTTACAGAAGACGTACGAAACTAGCAAATAAAATAGCACCAACATAACTTGAAAGATCAAATGGAACCACATAAACGTATTGAATGAAAATGGCATATTTGGATGACTCGGATACTGTAAATACTGTAAAAAATAAATCCACCCTAGAACTGTCCAAATCGCCATAAAAAATGACCCAACGATATGAATGATTCTTGCGCAAAAAATATAAGATTTACAATAGTCGGGCGATAAATTAGCAACCCAGTGCGTGAACGTGTTTACCATAAGGTAGGTTCCGGCGATTCCATTTACAGAAAGCCACATCGATAAAATCATTGTGTCTACAATGAATGAAAAATAGATATCAAATATATATATGACGGTGACTCCAATCGAGGCCAAAATCACAGCGAGTAAAAGCCCCCATGTAATCTTCTCAGGGGATGGATCGGAATGTTCACGAATATCGATTGAAGTTCGTTCAACCAATCGGTCGTTGTCGGTTTCGCTGTTATCATCAGAATAATGGTAAACAGTAGGCTGTCGTTCGTGATAAAGCGGCGCCATCTCAATTCTATCGATAAGAATCTAATAATGATTGCAATAAAATCATTTTTTATTTATTTTTCACTTTTCAAATGATACATTTAGTGACACCTTTTTTTCTAGCTTTCATTGTCCTATTTATCATCTTATTGTATAAAAAACGTCCTAGTGTATGGGATGGGCACGATAAAAGTTACCCGCGTCCTAGGATACTTAACATGGTCTTATTTTCACACGGCGATTCATACGATGAGATGTATAATTTATCACGACAGTATTACCGTTCGTTTGATAACGTAAGGACCGTTTACTATACCTTTTCCGGCGATGTGAATGACACGTCCAAACCTTATGTTGAATCCGACATTTTATATCTTCCAGGTGAAGAAACATATATGCCGGGAATACTTTCCAAAACACTGAAAACGTTTTCTTATTTTTACGACACCCAATACGATTATTATGTCAGAACAAATATAAGCACAATTGTTAATTTTAATTTATTGTCAAAAGCATTGCAATACCACAAGATCGAATATGGCGGCGGTCGTAACTTTTATATATACCAAGGGTATCGTGACAGTGGATGTGGTGTTACAGACGATACGCACGTAGGCCTAAGCTATGCAGCTGGCACGTGTATTGTATTGTCACGTGACATGTTTAGGAAAGTGGTAGAGAACCAATCTCGTCTCGATATGAATGTGATCGATGATGTGGCGATTGGAAAAATGATTAAGGACGCTTTTAACGTCGAATCGTTTGATTTGAATGTGAATTATAAACATTATAAAGAAACATATGAATCATACGATGAAATGGTAGAGTATATTCCCTATACAATCTGTTATCGAAATCGTAGCAATGATCGTAAGACGGACGTTATCAACATGCGTGCGATTGTAGGCATGCTTATGAGCAGTAATTCAAACGAATAATTATTTTCTTGTTGATAAATATGAGTATCTATATTATAGTAATTTTGACAATTATCGCAATTATAACAATCATTCTTTACACGTATTACATGAAAATCTCTATACTTAATCGTGTCAACCATATGAACCACATCAAACATATCGATCCGTCCAAATTCGTAGACGACAAAATCATCTGGTCATACTGGGACGGCTCCGATAAACCTCTAAGTGTCGAAATTGCAATCTACACATGGCGTGTCCATAATCCCGAATACGTCATTTGTATTTTATCCGAGTCTACTCTTGGCCAATATCTAGACCGAACGGCACTTCCTAAAAAATATGACGAAATTTCGGTACAGCGCAAAACCGACGTCATTCGTCTTGCTCTATTGGAACAATATGGCGGTATATGGCTAGATTCAACGATTTTTTTAAGTTGTCCTCTTTCCATCAAATGGGACCCAAAGACGTACGACGTTGGCGGTTATTATGCTGAGTTTTTTACAACCGATTTAACGCGTCCTGTTCTAGAAAGCTGGTTTATATCGGCGCCCAAAAATAGTCCGCTAATAAAGGCCTGGAAAAAGGAGTTTTACAATGGCGTTGACTCGCCCAATTATGATGACTACATACGCGAAATGGAAAAAACTGTTGATTTACAAAAGATCGAGGGAAAAGTATATTTAATGATCCATTGTTGTTTTCTTAAAGCAATTTCGTCGGGTTCATATAATTGGAAGATGTTCCCAGCTGGTAAAGAAAACGGACCATTCGCCTATCTAACGCAATATGACTGGAATGAACGGAAAGCGGTATGGTATCTTTTAACCACAAAAAATGAAATACCACCTGTTATTAAGTTACGAAAGCCAGAACGATTGTGGATGGATTGGTTGATCTATTACATGAGATCGGGAAGTATTATGGATCGCTTAGTATTTGGAGATATAAAAAAAAATAACTAATATAATAAAAATACATGGCGGACATAGACGTAACACATATCAAAAGCTATGTCATCAATCTTAAAAAAAATATAGAAAAGTACACTTTTTTACAAAAAAATCTTGCTACGATAAATATCAGACCGGAACGGTTTAATGGAATTTATGGAAAAGACCTTTCAAATGAGTACATTGATTCTGTTACCTATCCATCCGTACAATTTACAATAGACCACGGAAGAACTGTTGATAATAACATAGGAACTCTTGGGGGGATTGGTTGTTATTTATCACACGTGAATTTGTGGAAGAAAATTGGGGATTCAAGTGAGGATGTTTTTTTAATATTAGAGGACGACGCCGCGCCGTCTATCTATTCAGCCGATGAAATCAATCGATTTTTAAATAGTATTAATAAAGCAGATCCGGACTGGGACGCAATATATCTGGGGTGGGCAAAACCTTTCTATTCCAGTAATAACGATATTAAAATATCAAATGATATATACAAAATAAATGAAATTACATTCCAAACGCACGCTTATCTTATTAACAAAAAAGGGGCAAAAAAGTTATTGGAAAAAGCATTTCCAATTGTAGACCAAGTTGATAGCTATATGTCTTTTATGGCAATGTACCGCAATTTTAGATCTTATAGAGGAAATGTCAGCTATATCGTTCAAAATAATGTGGAAGGGTCGGATATACAAACTGATTTTTCGATTAAAATATACATTAATCAGCTTAGTAATTATTCAATTAAAATATGCTCCATAGTCATTATGATAGTAATAATACTCTTACTATTTTTGTGTGTATACTTTTATAAAAAAAGCAGGAGTCGTGAATGAAATTATAATTTTGTAATAATTTTATTCAAGAAAACGTGTCTAGTAATAAATGGGAAATTGCTGCACAAATTATATTACACAAGATGACGAACGTGTCGATTTCGATAAAATTATCAATGAATATAACTCTAGTCATCCTGTTCATCTAGAACCAGGAACGCATGTTACAACCGAACCAGATATATCACTCGTCCAAGTGCCTCCCCAAAATGTAACTCCCTTAGAGTTTGCTCAAATAACTCCACCTCCCGAAAAATCGCAAGATGTTGAACCAGGAGAACCATACCGTTACCCCATACGTAGACAAAACCATATTGTAACGCCAGATTGGAAGAAATAGATATGTAATATAAAAATAAATTCTATAAATAAATGAGTAACAAACGATATATTGAATTGTATAGTGGAAACCGAAATCGGCAACAATACCCTTACCCAGCGTCATTCGAAGTACCATTTGCACCTACCGTTCAAAACATAACAGGAAAGAATGCACTAGACCCAATTGTTAACGGCGCGGTCTATTATAAATTTATCGCAACTAGCAGTGAATATTATAACTCAGAAGGGTCGTTCGCGGCCGGCAGTACAGCGGCTGCACCTGTTTTATCCCCAAAACAAACAGGCGAGGCTCTATCATCTGTCGCAAATTATTATGTTGGGTGGTATATAGTTGACACAACTGTCCCGCCGTCCAACGAGTCGGTATCATTGATTATTGGTTACAATCCATCAACAGCCACGCTTACATTACTACAACCACTTGGGGACGATCCAACTGGCCATAAATACGGTATATATTCTAGTAACCCAACGGCTAACTATATAAGCATTCCTACTCTTGACATTAATCAAAACTATATTCTAAACTATGAACTTGCCTACAATGGTTACTACATTGTTTTTGAAACACCTAACCCCCTTTATTCCAATCCGTCCAATTCCAATATTTTTTATAGAACCATCACTTACTACGATTTTAACACTCAAATTGCATATTTTGACGCGCCATTACCTGCCGAATACAACCCAATGACACCCCAGACATTTACGTTGCGAAAAACACTGCCTAACGAAAGATGGACACTAGAAACGTCAACCTTTACCAATTCAACCCCTCCCGCCAATCCGGCGATTGGGCCTCTTCTTGGACCCGTTATCACACTGCCACCTGGCGCAAGCACAACCGACAACTTTTATACTGGAAAATTCGTTTACTACTACTCTAATGCATCAGAAACCTACCCAAAACAATTTCCGCCGGCAGAAGTTATTAACGGAAATGGGTCACCTGTGGCTGGCGTGTTTTTTCCTATTTATGGCTCTTACTATGTGAAAGCTTATAACGGGTCTACACGCCAATTATCGGTTTGCTATGATCTAAATAGTACCCCTCTTCCTACCTACATTGCCAACATCGGGTATGATTCCGGTAGTTTTGTTGCACAAACTGATCTTATAATTGATCAGATCGGACCTACCGAGTACCGGGCAACTCTTACCAATAACACAAGTCTGATTGGAACCATGAATCTAATCCCTACTCAGTACACAATCGGTAAAACGTATCAGGTTTGCTGGAACATAAGAGGTAAACCAACGATGGCCTCCCCCTATTTCACTGTTAACGGACTTAATAACACGATTTTGTATCAATCGTCGGCAATCTCGTCAGACTATACCACGGTTACGTTTACATTTATTCCAACCAGTTCGCTTACCTGTTTTAATATTTTTGCAGATACAGAAAGTGACTACTATATCGAATGGGACTCATTCGTTGTATCACAGGTAGATACGATTAATATCTCATGTTTTAGCAAAGACAATTTTACGCCATTGTCGTATAACGGTTCTATGGTGTCAATTAATGACACTGTGTGCTATGAGGTAACACTTATCAGTCTTACTCTTCCGAACGAATCGCTATTATCGGGTTCGCGAATCTCATTCTATCCTTACGTCTACGTAGAATTCGCTAACGCAACTGCGCCATCTGGCGCTTCTCGTGAATTGATTTACAGTAACAATCCAAGCAGTAATAATGCGCTTTTTGTAGCGCCAATTTCACAAACCGTACAACCACTTCTCAGCACTTTTATGGTAGTAAGTAGCAGTGGTATGTCTCAGGTCATAAAATTCAAACCCAACGATAACCTACGTTTTTCGGTTTATCTTCCCGACGGAACACTTTTCCGAACGCTTGAAAACGATATATTTAGCCCATACCCTACATTTGGCCGAGTTCAGATCGAGGCTCTATTTTCCATTCGACGATTGTAAATTTTATTTATTCTATATATAAAATGACCAATGTAAATTTTATAAAATATGTCGTTATTGTTGTAACTTTGTTTGTATTAGCTGCAGTATACTATTACAAATCTAGTAAAACTAATTCAAACACTACTCACTCATCTGGTAACTCTCATACTTCAAATATCGAACATCCAGTGCCAACTAACTCTCAACCAACTCCTCGTAGTGATTCAAATACCGGACATCTAGCAACGACCGAGCCAACTGTCCAAGCCACTGCCGCGCCAACTATGGCTGTTTCAACAACTGCTCCAACTGCCTCAGCCACTCCAACTTCCCCAGCCACTGCCGCGCCAACTAGGGCTGTTTCAACAACTGCTCCAACTGCCTCAGCCACTCCAACTTCCCCAGCCACTGCCGCGCCAACTATGGCTGTTTCAACAACTGCTCCAACTGCCTCAGCCACTCCAACTTCCCCAGCCACTGCCGCGCCAACTAGGGCTGTTTCAACAACTGCTCCAACTAATGCACCAGCCACGACTGCGACGTCTGAACCTAAAAGCGGTAATTTTCTAGCAACAACTGCACCAACTGCACAAACTAGTGCACCGGCCACGACCGCGCCAACTGCGGCTGGGCCCAAATGGGGTCCATATGGCGCATTCAATTTTACGTCTGCCACCGAATACTCGTTTGTTCCTGATATGTGTGATGGAAATGGTGTTCAATTTCGAACACAAATTGATACGCCAAATCCTCTTACAGAATATGGAGATTGTGATAATGGATCTGTATATCGTCCAGATTTTTCTGGAACATGGGATAAATGCATACTAAACGGTATTGATTGCGGCCAAGTAACTATTAAATCGAATGGAGGTTTTTTATTTGAAATTGTTATTAGCCCTCTACCTGTTAGTTTTAAACGGAACCCTGTCATTACTTATAGTACAAAGTCAACGACAATTAGTTGTGGGGCATTTAATGCAAATTTAGGACAAGTTACGATTTATTATGACAGAACGACAGGTGACCGTTTAGTTATTCGAATGGGTACACCGGGAAGCCTTTATTATTTATGCAGAAATGTAAAGCCCAATAATCCGGGTTATGTCACGCTTTCAGGAAACGTTTTTAACAACTATAGTCGTACGACTTTTAAGAATAAAACCCTTAATGTCGTTTCTAATGGGTGTCTATAATTTTAAATATAAAATTTAAAATTGATTCACGCTTTTAAAGAAACATTGTATTATTAAACAATGACGACTTTCCCGGAAACACTTTCAAATTTCAAAGACGAGGTTGAGAAAACCGACGACGACGGTACTCTACAAATTTATTCTTACAAGCATTGCGACAATAATAGTTCGGATGAACTCAAACGATGCCGAGGCGTCGTTTACAACGGAGAAAAACTTCTAGTCCGATCGATCGGATACACTTCTGAATTATCACCCTCAGAATGGAATTCGTCTATTAATAATAATAATAATAATAATAATAATAACACCCAAAAATATACATTCTATCACTCAAACGAAGGAACGCTGATTCGAGTCTTTTACTGTGAAATCAACACGAAATGGTACGTCACCACACATCGTAAATTGGACGCGTTCCGTTCTCGCTGGGGATCGGCTAAGTCGTTTGGCGAGCTATTTGAAGAGGCGCTCGGCAACAACGGAATGTCTATCGCAAGCCTTACAGAGAAACTAGACAAACGCAATGTCTATCTATTTCTTATTAGTTCAACCTCGCAAACTCGTATGGTTTGCGCGGCGCCTGAGAAAATTTACGTTCTTCATGTCGGTACACTGGTAGAAGGCCAAACGTATAGCGTTGATTATTCGGTTGGTATCCCTGTTCCCTTTCCGATCCAATTGGGCTCGAACGATATTGCGGCCTACACCGAGTCGTTGGACCCACGTTACTACCAGGGAGTGATTGCGTTTTCCAGTAGCGGCGACCAAATTAAAATCGTTAATACAAACTACAAGATCTATTCACAGGCGCGCGGCAATGAACCCAGTGTCATGTTTCGCTACCTGAAAATTCGAAACAACTCGACGTACAATCGCATGATGTTTGATTTGTACCCCGACTATAAGACCAATTTCGTAGCCTACGAAAATCTAATTTACAAGATTGCAAAGACCATTCACTCGGCCTACATCAATCGATTTGTAAACAAACAACAAGTTGTCGTGTCACAGGAAGAGTATCGATTCGTAAAAGAGTGTCACTCCTTCCATATCAAAGATCGGGAACACAACAAAGTAACACTCGCGTTTGTCCTATCAGTTCTTTCTATGCCCGAATACGTCTCAACTCTTAATTCGATTATCAAGAAGATGAAGACCTAAGTTTTTCTTTTATCAACTCCTCGATTTGCTTACGCAAAACGGAGTTCTCTGCACGCAATTGGCGGCACGTTTGGCATTCCTGCAAGTCTACTGGCAATTTATTCTTTTCATTCACCGGAAATAACACTTTCGGTATAAACGACGAAAACATTTATAATTAAAAAATAAAATTGATTTTCACATGAAAATTCTAGTGAAAATATCGACCACTCTCACACACACACACTTACACAATGTCTTCCAAAATGATTAAGTCCATGATTGCCGCACTGACAAAGGCAGGTCGCATGACCATTGATTTCTCCGCCGAAGAAGATGTCAAGTTTTTTACCCCCATTCTCGCCAAGTGCTTGAAGAAGGTAAAGAATGTCGACGATGAAAAGGAAAAAATCCCGAAAGCCCAAAATAGTTACATGGAGTTTTGCAAGGAGACTCGCTCCAACACCGACTTTTCCGATACCAAGGATCCCAAGGAAGTCTCCCGTCGTCTGGGCGAGATGTGGCGCGAGCTCGGCGACAAGGAGAAAGACGTCTACAAACAACGAGCGATCGCCAACAAGGAACGATACGACGAGGCGTGCCGTGCCCGGTCGACCTCTCCCGTCTCCGATTCGGAGAAGTCTGACAAGCCGAAGAAGGCGAAGAAGGCGAAGACAGAGGAAAAGGGGGAAAAGGCTAAACGTCCTCTATCGGCCTACATCAAGTTTTGCAACGCCAACCGACCGGAAGTCGCAAAGAACCAAACCAATCCCCAGGACGTCTCTCGTCGTCTGGGCGAGATGTGGCGTGGTCTCTCTGACGAAGACAAGATCAAATGGAAGGGTGACGCAGTAGAAGACGTCGAGGTAAAGGAGGACGTCGAGGAGAAAAAGATGGAGGACGCGAAGCCCGCTGTTGAAGACAAGAAGGCGAAGAAGGCAACGAAAACCGACGAACCCGCGACGGAAGACAAGAAGGCGAAGAAGGCAACGAAGACCGACGACGAACCCTCTGTGGAGAAGCCCGTGGAAGGTGAGAAGAAAGTGACGGCAAAGAAGACTTCTAAAAAGTAAAAGATTTTGAATGTTTTGAATACAATAAAATACTATAAATTTTCACGTTGGAAAACGTCAAAATATTGTCTCTCACATATGAAAAGCGTCTGGACCCGCAACGGCGATAAGACGCGTGTAATGTCGCAAATAAAATTGATTTTTACGTGTTTTTTATACACAATTTTATACACAAAGTACTCCATACGAATATGAACATCACCGCCCACACGCAAGGCCACTACATCGTCGAGGATTTGCACAAGCAGACCGCCTTTCCAGGACGATCGAAGGTGTTGGCGTTCCGTCTCTCGTACTACCAGCCGACCTGGATGACGGATGTGGCATCGGTTGTGTTTTACGTCGCACAGGAAGAAGAGCTCGACCTCTATTACTACTCGATCGACACGAAGACATGGTTTGACACCATTGGCGAGATGGTCGCATCTCTTCAAAAGTGGGTTCAACAAGGAGACAAGATCGTCGCGCGGCCCATTGTGTTGGAACCCTTCCGCGCCTCGCTCACGTTGAAGATGTTGAGCGGTGATATGCTGGCCCTCGATCTCGACTACGCGAACATTCACGCATCGCCACGCGACCAGCTGATCATGTTCATGCAACAGTCCGGATTTGCCGACTGTGAATACGTAGTCTTCGACGAAAACGGCGCGAAAAATCTCGACACGGACGTATTTCTCCCGAACTCGGAGATGAACATTCTTGTACAGTAACGAGATTGCAGACGACAAGACGACAAGGCAAAGACGAACGACGACGCGTTGGGCACATAAAAGTAAGAGTTGAGAATTTGAATACAGTAAAATTACAATATAAAATTGATTTTTACGTTTATTTTATACACATAAAGTAAACCATGTCGCACACATATATTTCCGGACCAGGCGGCAATTATTCAAGCACAGACGGAGTCGTTATCGGGGCAGACAAACTTCGCGAAATGGTTCCTAAAATACGTATACCTAATAAAAATAAAACACGTTCCGTATTGGAGGAACGTTCGGCCATGATGCGCAACCGCGACTCGCAAATGGCTAGACAACTCCAAGAAACACGCGCGTCCGCTGCACTGACACCCAGCGAGTGGGCGTGCACATCATGCACCTTTCACAATGCCAACAGCAAGGCAAAGTGTGACATGTGCTCGACGGTCAGACCCAGCACTGGCGTCACGGTCAGCTCTGGTGCCTCTTCCTCGGCGTTTCAGCCGTCTAGAAACAACGGAAATCCGTAACTATTACAACCCAAGGCCGGACGGTGTTGTTTTTTTGCCGCATGTCCCAGAGCCTGCTGTTTCAAATTCGACAATGCCAAATAGCGAAATCGATGCGGAAATTTTTAGACAACTCCAAGAAGAAGAAGAGGCTCGCCAATTCCAAGAAGAAGAAGAATGGTATATGCGAACCTATGAACACAACGAAGAAGAGGAAGAATGGTATGTCAAAAATGCGGTTTTCGAAAACGAATGGGAAAAACTGACGAAGGTCCTTAGAAATTCCTATCAATTCGATTATTCAAAACTAGATATACTTGAAAAAGAGGCACGAGAGTTCGTGCAAAATCTCGACGAAACACTCGTTTGTTTTTATACCATTCACTATCTAGTCGGATCAGGAGATGGACCCGACTTTAATCTGTATAACAATCTCTACATCATCACTTGCTCCAATATCTACAAAGGAAATATATCTATCGCGACATATTGCAACGGAGGAAGATTGGTAATTGGACCGCTCGATATTAAACCCCACTACAACTTTGACAAACAACTCTCGCTTGAAACATCTAAGATTATCACATCTTTTTGCTCGATAATTCCGTCCATAACAACGTGGAATGGTAGCCAATCATATAGCGTGGCAGAGCGATCATACTCTCATTCCAAAGATCTGTGGACGGCATTGATGTCATCCATCAAAGGTAAGCCTTACTAAATATTTTATTACCTAAAATATTTATGTTTTGAGATCATATGTTTTGAGATCATACTTCTTAGTCCTAAACATGATAAGTGATACTACCATTCATTACATGTCGATTAGTAACTGCTGGACTCCAATTGTGTCATGTGGGTTACACTTTTTAACACATTCTTCACTTTTGTAACACTTATTGACCCTTAAAAGAAAGGGGCAAGGTTTTCTGGTCGTTTACGTGGCGATCAGTATCCTTCGTTTTTTAAAGATAGCAACACAAGAAGAAAAAGAATGATTACGATATACATAAGGTCGCGTATCATTTTATTAATGGATTTAAAATCCAAAAAAATGTGTTCCATATTTTTCTTATTGTTTTATAACACGACTTATTCGTTTCTGCCCGCCTTGGCGTCCAGTATACATTTCAAAAATGTGATTCAATTCATGCTCATCGTTTATATTTCTTGATTGATAGGCTTTAATAGACAAATCGATTATGTTCTCAAACATATTATGACATTCGTGAACGTATGACCTTAACTTTTCTAATATTTTTCGATTGTTTTGCACGGTTTTATGAAACTCTGCGTATTCTTGATCACTTTCTCCTATTTCTTGTTTTGCATGTTCGTCATACGAACATAGCTATCATTTTTAAGACCTTTAATTTCGGGCAAACTGATGATCTTTAATAAATTTCCCAATCTTTTAGTGTTTGTCTCCTGTATATCAGCATCAAACAATGTGGCAGCGTCAAACGGTTTACTTTTGGACGGTTTGTTTTTAGGAGATTTTTTCACAGATTTACGTCTAGATTTTTTCACCTGTATATCTGCGTTATAAGGTTTACTTTTGGAAGGTTTGTTTTTAGGAGATTTACGTCTAGATTTTTAACCGATTTACTTCTCTGAACTTTTGTTTTACCTATCATTCTTTATTAAAAATATTTTTTATATTAATAAAATGAAATCGCATCGAAAAGTTAAAAAGACTAAAAAGACTCCTAGAAAGAGCCCTGTTCGAGCTAAAAAGACGTCTAGAAAGAGCCCTGTTCGCGTTAAAAAGATGACCAGAAAGATACCCGATCGAGCGCCTCAAAATACTTCAGAAAGCCCGACGTTCAAATCATCTTCAATGACGCCGACAATACTATCATCGACGTCACCGTCACCCACGCGCACCTCCCGCGAACCGCCACTCAATCCATCACCGCCGTCATCACCGCCGCCGAATCCTGAAACAGCAAAAAGTACACCTTACTCTAACAGCAGAACGGAGCCACAGTCTAGGAATATTTACATACCCGTAATGAGAGGAAACATTAACATTGATGATGGAGGCATTAACTACATTGACGAAAATGGAGAAAATAAATACGTGTACTTTTAAGATGCTATCTTGTTACCAGAGAAGACTTGGAGATACCAAGTTCTATAAAGAGCAAAACCATACGAAACGAGGATAAATTGATTTTATACATTGGGGCTTTGCCCCGCGGAGCTTATTTTTTTAATACCCTAATCGGCGTTTTAAATATCCAAAGGTGTAAATATTTTAAATGTAAAAAATTTAAAATATTCTTCTAATAAAATGAAATCGCCGCGAAAAGTCAAAAAGACTCCTAGAAAGAGCCCTGTTCGCTCTAAAAAGACGTCTAGAAAGAGCCCTAGTCGCGCTAAAAAGACTCCCAGAAAGAGCCCTGTTCGCTCTAAAAAGACGTCTAGAAAGAGCCCTGTTCGCGCTAAAAAGACGAATAGAAAGAGCCCCGTTCGAGCGCCTTCGGAACGCCCATCATGGAATATTCAAATACCCATGTCCTCGGGCGCGCGCGCCCGAGTGGCGCGCTCAAACCGTGGCTATTCAATCGCGCCAATGGAAGCGGGCGACGATCATATGCATCGCGGTCAAGGCAATCAGGAGGAGGACTTGCAGGCCCCAACGAACGGACTTAACATTAACGGTACACTTGTATCATCGATATCTGGGCCGGTCTCTTTCTGTTACCTTAAACCAAACAAGACGGTCTACGAAAAAGGGAATGCCAGATATTTCCCCCTTATTATTATGTTTGGAGATACTCATCGTAAAATGACTGGCATATGTGAACAATGTGTTTGTTCGGTAAAATACAAATCATGTTGCTACGCTCTAGACGATCCGTCGTTTCTTGGCCTTCTTGACACATTAGCAGACAATAAACACCCCGTTGATTTTTATACGGAGACGTTTTTAGCGGGAACCGGGATTGGTTTTACAGGAGGTACCATGGAGACCTTAACTACTGGTAAGATGCTATCTTGTTACCAGAAAAGACTTAGAGATACTAAGTTCTATAAAGATAATTGCCCAACACGGAATATTAGATGGCACGCAGGTGACGTAAGACAGGCTTTTAATATGGGTAAAATTTTTGCCAATTTAAATAATAAATTCTCTACCTCTATGTCAAATGATATTGGCGTTGATATGTCTTATATAAAATTATCGGAAAACTATGACATAGATACAACAATCATCACAAAATATATGACACGTAATTATATTGAAAGTATTTTTTCGGCTTCTCGCAGATTTTTGGCCTTCTCTAATGAAGACCGGTATACTATCTGCCAGAACCAGGAATGCAAGTCGTTAAACGTAAACTTAGGTCTATTTTGTGTTCATTGCGGTAAAAAATACCCAGATGATATTTTTAGCCGGATTGACGCGGCCAACAATCTTTTCAGCATGACTCCTTTGAAATCGGTAGATGGTTTCTATACCTTTTTGAATGATAACTTATTTACACCAACGGGAATTGATTTTACTAAGTTCTCAGATGCGTTATTTAGCCTAATGACCGTTGAAAACAGTTTGATCGCCAAACAAATAAGTAAACAGAATTATCCCCCCTTTCGAGACATCAAAATGTGGTCAAACATGTTCGCATCATCTCTTGATGCTAGCCCTGACGAACTCCCAATTGCATGGGATATAATCACTCCTCTAAATACTTCTAATTTATCAAAATTTCGGAGATATCAAATTTCATATTATGCTCTCGAAAACATAACTCTTAGATTTCTTGATATTTATACGATCTCTCGTATATTTAAAAAGCCAGACGATGGAATTCGTTCATCTCTTTCGTTTGGTTTTTTTGGGGATCTGCATGCTATAAATATATCTAAACAGATTCGCAGTATGGGGTACGACATCGTTTACAGTAAAGACAGAGATCCAGATTCATCTAAAAATTACGATAATGACGAGTATGCCGTAAAAAATAAGTTTAGATGTATAACGATTGAAAAAGATATAAATCTAACAGAAGATCTTCGAGTCCACAATGAGGCGATTGATAGTGAAGGCGATAGTAAAAACGTAAAATGAGTTTAAAAAATTATGTCGTTTCATCTCGGTAGGCGTATCTCATTAATCCCAGTCGTCGATAACCGTTACTTTATGATCGAATGTTTCATCAAACTTGTATTGAAGAAAGATCTTGCGATCCATTTCGAACCGACACAGAAAGAGTTGGTAGAAATCATCAAAAAAATCGAATTTTTACATACCCAAAGGTGTAAAAATATTTATAACTATTTTGTTTTAAGGTCATACTTCTTCCTCAACTCACGCACCTGGTAGAGAGACAGATGGTGCTTATCCATCAACTCCGATAACTTCATGCTCTCTTCACAGTCTTTCTTGAAGGCGGTCAGATCAAATTCGGACGAGTTTGGTTCTGGTACATCCAACTGAACTAAAATTTTTTTAAATTTGGTGTTTTTAGGTTTTTTCTTATTTTCTCCATCATTCAAACTAACATAGTCTTTTTGAAGGTCATATTCTACTCGTATTTTATTATATTTATACTTTGTAATATGATATTTTTCAATAATCTGATTTACAGTCAGACGTCCATCCTCATATGACCGATCGTATCAAGATCATGCCGTTCAACGCCGTATTCACCAACAATCCAGTTTATATGGAGAAGTTGAAGGACAATATCAACGAACTTTTTAGTTATATCGTGCGGTGCGATCGTTCCAAAATATGGGATCAAAAAAATCTTGGAGAAATCCCAAATGTCATGAAAGAGGCAACGATGGGTTATTTCCGTGAGAATGATACCATGGAAATGTTTATTGATGAGTGTTGCGACGTCGGAGAAGGGTTTAAAGTAGGGGCAAAAGAAATCTACGATCGGTATGTTGAATGGTGTGATATGGGAAGACAAAAGAAGGTGGTACGAAATAAATTCTTCTTGATATTAGAAGCTAAGTTTGAGAAGAAAAAATTAATGAATGGTAACATATATTTAGGTATAAAAATTATATAAAAAATAATATTTTTAAAAAAGTCAATGTAGAACTCCTAAATAGTTGCATTATCTCGCGCTTTATCCTCATTCTATTCTAGAATTTTTGTAAATATATACATATAAAAACATCCCTCTACATATAATAATATGAATTATAAAGTCGCCAGAAAAACAGTTGAGTTTTGCCAATTACCACTGGACTACGTTCTGAAAAATGTGTACTTACCGCCATTCCAACGCGTCGAAAACAACGAGCACACTGAACAAATTTTGAAGGGAATCAAAGAATATTACGATGAACACAAAGAGATTTTTCTTCCCGGCACGATTTCCGTCGGCCGACTTCCAGATAAACCAAAAATGATTTTACTCGACGGCCAACACCGCATTCGCTCCCTGGAACAATTCAGTAAACAGCATCCAACCATCTCAAATGAATTGATCCGGATCGATATCTACAATGTCCAAACCGAAGAAGACACCTATAAACTATACGAAATCATCAATTCCAATAAGAAGGTTGCACTATACGACGGAAACATCGAACCGTTTATCATTCCGTTGGTCCAAAAATTTTTAAAGGAACAATTTGGCGACTATTGCAAGACGTCCAAGAACCCGAGATGTCCCAATATCTCACTCGACGAGCTGGGTAAAAAGCTGCAATCTTACCAAGTCGTTGAAAAATTAGGTGTTACACTGGAAAATGTGAGGTCTCGCCTTCTAGAACCGATTTTAGCGCTGAATACGTTTTATTCGCGGAATACACATAAATTTGAGATGTGGGGAGTCGATGATTACACAACGAAATATAAGAAATTAATGGACGGTGCTAACCCATTTTATTTGGGCCTATTTCGACGATATGAGTGGATCGATCGTTTACTAGACGGTAAATTTAACGAGACGGAGACACGTGCAAAAGAGATCAAGGGCCGTAAAAAGATACCAGCCCTGATGCGGATGAAGGTATGGCAAAAGGAGGTTGGAGACAGTTTGAAAGGCTACTGTTTTTGTTGTCGACACGAGTTGATGTTTAATGAGTTTGAATGCGGTCACGTCGTCGCCGTTAAGAATGGCGGATCAGATTCGATCGAAAATCTAGAAGTTGTATGTAGGACGTGTAATCTCGATATGGGCACATGTAATATGATGGAGTATAAGAAATTATTTTCTGATGTGTGAGTTTCCGTAAAAAATAGAAGTAGTATCTGAAAACAAAATGGAAGTTATTTTTATAATTATTTTAAAATAAATATGTACCGAAACATTAGCCGTTATATCAGGCAGTCGAATGTTTTAGCCAGGGATATTTCTAATATTTCTAATATTTCTAATATCGATTATGTAAGAAACTATTTTTATTATTCCAAAGATTCCAAAGATTCACGTTCGATTCATTCCATCCATGAACTGGTCGACATTGTCAAAAACGTGTTAAACACTACGGAAAAAATGAACCTAAAATAAATATTTCAGTCAAAAATATTTATTCTTAATATTCTTAATATTCTTAATATTCTTAAAAATCGCAATGTTTGAAGTACACGGGAAACGCCACAACGTCTTTGATATTCTCCATACCCGTAAATAGCATACACATCCGGTCCAGCCCCAGTCCAAACCCGCCGTGAGGAACCGACCCAAATTTTCGCAAGTCAAGATAAAATCCCAGAGGGTCCGGCGACACGCCCTTCTCTTTCATCATCGCCATCAACACATCCAAACGGTCTTCGCGCATCGATCCGCCTATCAACTCGCCAACCTTGTAGGGCATCAACAAATCAAAGTTCTCACATGTTCCATCGCCAATCTGCTTCATGTAGAAGCTTTTGATGGACGAAGGCCACTTCCACACAAACACGGGTCCCTTGAAATGATCGGTAAGACAGTTTTCGCACTCGGACGAAAGGTCTTCGCCGTGCACGATTGGTTTGCCGTATGTCTGCAAGATGGCTACGGCCTCGTCGTAGGTAACGCGCGTAAACGTCGAATTCACGATATCTCGCACGCGATCGGGCAGACCCTTCGACACAAATTTACCGAGATTTTCGAGGTCGTCGGAGCACTCCTCGATCAGAGTTGTTCCAATGAATTTGATGTAGTCTTCGCCTACTTGCATGAGTTCGTCGATGGCGATAAAAGTGTCCTCGATTTCCAGATGTTCAAATTCCGATAGATGCTTATGAGTGGACGAATGTTCCGACCGAAAGCTCTTGTTGGTCGTGTAGACCGACCCCATCGAGCATGCAAGCGCCTCTAATTGAAGCTGCGAGCTGACTGTAAGGTAGGCGGGTCGCCCGAAATGGTCCTTGTCCCAATCGTGCATTCTGGACACCGAATCTTGGCACGGAAGACTTGCGTGACTTGACATATCGTGTTCAGTCAGTTGGAATACACCGGCGCCACCTTCGCACTCGTTTACAGTGATAATGTTGGGGTTTATGTGTAAAAATCCGTGCGTCTTGAAGAACGTATGCGTGGCGTGCGAAATGGCTGATTTGATTCGAAAAATGGATGAAAAAGAGGACGTTCGGGCGCGAAGGTGGGCGAATCGACGAAGGTAGTCGAGTTCTAATTTCCCTTTGCAAAGAGGGTAGTCGTCGTTCGATGTGCCTAGTGTCTCAATCGACGTCAATTTTACCTCGTAAAGTTGGCCTTTACCTTGCGAACGCGTCAGAATACCGTGAGCTGTAATGCTGCTTCCAAGTGGCAAATTGGGCGTTTCGCCTTCGTGGACAAGTTGGATGCCGTTTGCATTGCTTCCGTCGTTTAGTTTGATAAACGATAGTTCTTTTGTCATTTTACGGATGCTAAGTATCCATCCGTTTACGGTAATTTCGGTGTCGAGTAGTGCGGCGTAGTTTCGTTGAATCTCAATTAGTTTCATTTTATAAATTTATTTCTCTAAATAAAGTAATAATGAAACTAATTTTCACAATTATAGCAATTATTTGTATTGTCGCTGTCGTTTACTATATTTATTCGTACGAGTCATACGCTGCGACTACCGTAAACTTAGTTACCGTTGACCCGACTGGCAATATATCTACACAATCCGTAACATCGCCATCTCTTTCACCAATTCCAACTACCTTTAACATCGTTTACGTAGACACTAGTGGAAATATCGGCGTAATATCACCGTCCTCTGTTTACACGGCGTACCCCGCCAACGTAAAGAATCTGTTAACTGTTGATTCCGCTAACAATTTTTCGACAATATCGACTAACTACTTTAACCCATGCCACGTAAATGCCGATGGAACGATGAATGGAACGCCGAAGTCGGATGGAACATGCGGCGAATGTCGGCATCATTGGAGTGGTTCTGCTCCGAATGATGGGTGTGCAATATGCGACGGCGATGGTACAACTCACGGTACACATATGGACGGAACGTATGGTTTGTTAGCTGGACCCGATTGTCAATACAGTAAACAAGATAACTGTAACGTGCGTGGATACGTAAATGCTAGCGGTGCGTGTTGGTGTGACACAACTTATAATGGTGGATCTTGTCAATATAGCAACGCGGTCGATTGCAGTGGTAAAGGGCAAGTTGACTATAATGGAAATTGCCCAATATGTTTTAATTATCCATCAATCGCCGATGGTATGACAAAACTTTATCTTGGAAATAAATGTCAATATTCTGATAACGACACATGCAAAAATGGAGGAGTCGTTGATGAAAATGGCAATTGTAAGTGGGTCTTAAATAACGGAGATAATATTCGGATTAAGCATCCCGATGGTAGATACTTCAAGGGAGGCGTTTTCGCGTGCGGTACCCATTGGGGGATGATCAACGATCAATATTCTAAAAAGTATACTTGCGCGTTTGCTAATGGGGCAGATAAAGATTCAGTATTTAAATTTACAGGAGGATTAGGTAATCCAGTTGGTGGATTTTTACAACTTTCAAATTCCAGTAGCTCATACAATGGCAGTTACGTGTCTGCCTCTTTTTGGTCCGGTGAGTGTGGAAATTTTGGTACAGCTGGCGCTCACGCCGCGACTGTTATGGCGCTTCAGCCAAATATAGGTCCACCCGGAAGCGATTTTTTAATAGGCAAGACTAGTGATGGTAATGGCATTCAGTTAATTTTAAATGACGGCAGTCGAAATGGTCTTGCCGAAATAAAAGTATGTGAGCGAGGTGTTCCACCTTTTGGCAACCCTAGTGGCGCAATTTGCAGTGACTGTTTTCACGATGATATATATCGTGGAAATGGCGGCAACAATGGCCCAAGCCATGTTTTAGCTGGAATTTCATCTAGTCCACTGATTCTGTCCGTAGAGAAACAAGGACTAGATGGTAATTTTTACGCGATCGATATTCCGTCTCTTCGGCCGCTTCCAAGTGCAACACAGGCGCCGTATACGGATCCGCCAACCCGATTAGCAGGTGGGACTGATGGTGATATAATCGTAGATCCAGCCGACGTAGCAGCAGGAGCAGTATCAGTTATTCACCTAAGTGGAAAATCAGATAGACGTTTGAAGTCAAACATTGTTACGCTTCCAAACGTCCTTGATAAGATTGATAAGATTCGAGGGGTTTCTCACGACTGGATCGACCCAAACAAACCGGAACACGAGCTTGGCGTTATCGCGCAGGAAATTCAAGAAGTCTATCCAGAACTTGTACATACAGGTGATGATGGATATCTTCGCGTTGACTACGGTAAACTATCGGCAGTTTTACTGCAAGCCATTAAAGAGTTAAAGGCCGAAGTTCGGAATCGTTAATTTTATAAATTTTTGGGATTTTTCAGGTTTTCACGGTCGACCGCCTGATTATGCAACCGTACTTCGGCAGATAAGTCGAGAGAAAAATCAATTATTTTACATCGTGACGGGTGCCCGTCAACTAATTGTGTCATATTTTTAAAATAGACCAGATCATAAACATTAATCTGGTGGAGAAGTCTGACTACATTTAAAATGTGGGCATGCCCAAAATATCCAAATGTTAACGACGACCGAATTCCCCCGGATGGTTGTTTTAACATTCTAGAAATAAAATAAATATCCATCAACGCTGAATTTATGTCGTCCAAAATTTTTTTTAAATGATATGTCTGTGACATTTTATCTAGAAAAAATTTTTCTTTGGTTATAGCTTCACTACCGTAGTAATATGCAATACAAAACGATTGCCGTCGTAAGTTTACCAGATTCTGTGCATACAATTTCGCCCAATCATTAACCGTACGAAATCCAGGGTAATTCTGTTTCATGATTTGTTTGTAGATCACACTATTTTTATAGGTCATCATAGAAAATAGTTCTTGTGCAAAAGATTCTGGATTTTCTATGCTACTTATTAGAAATCTTTCCAAATTGGCATAGGTTTCCAATATCGTTTGATTAATAAACAACGAAGCTCTAGTCTTATCTACATTTAGTGCAAAATGAAGAAGATAATACAGCTGAGATTCGATATTCAAGTTTTGTATATATCTCTTGGTAAGAATGATATCTTCCCGTTTAATTTCGCCTGGTAGATTTTCATAAATTGTACCACGACCAAAAATAGATCCAGACTGTCTGGAATCTCCTCCGTGCCATCGTATGTAACGTGTCGGACAATACTTTCTATATGCCGATGTTCCTCGAAGATTTCGTTGATAACACGTAACAAACTTCATATCTGATGCCAGTTTTGCCATTGGAGGTCGGGGGTTTTCACTATGAGTTCCGTGTTGAAACGTTTCTGTATAGAAATCAACTGGGTGTTTGTCGTCCGCCAAGGTATCGAGTAGTTGCAAGAAGCTAGGATCATATATCTTATAACAACATTTTCCGGCATCGTTTTTCGACTGATCACATGTACAATCATTGCACATGCGTTCAGTCGACTGATGAGCATCTCCAAAAAGCATAATAAGAGGGAAATTTGAGGCATTTCCGTCTTTGTAAATATGAGGCTTTGGTCTAAGAAAAAATACACTTACCGGTCCAGAGATCGAGCGAATTTGTGTATCTTGAATCGTTATCCCAGACATTTTATATATATAAAAATTTTTTTATTTTACTTAAAAATTGGATAGAACCGTGTCCAGAATAATCTTTACCTGTCCTTGTCTTACTTCAACAGGTTGGACATCATTTTGGCCCGACGTTTCGACTAAGATATAATTCTTTCCTTTACGGTCCGAATAGCAGGAAAAGGCTGAATCAATCTCACACATTCGATCAAGAAGCATGAATTGGTGTACAGGGTTTGGTATGATTTGATTAATGTTCATAACGAGTTTTTGAGCTAACGGAACGGCTCCCTTTGTAGCCGTCAATGTTGACCCGAGACTATCTTTATCAATACGATGAAACCCCCACCCTTCATGGAAATCAATAATTAAGGGAATATCTTTCGTTAACGCAATCATTTCTTTTGAGATATTTCCTTGGCCTTCGCCTTTAAATGTTCGATTGATATCAGGATTAAATAAACTATTCTGAAACCGGATACCAAGAGCCAGTCCAAACTCATTAACGCCTGGTAGAACGCGAATAAATAGTCTTTTTTCTTTTGAAATCGTAGAAAAATAGTCAGTTTCTACTAACTTTTCCAGCAATAAACTAGCAGCAGGTTCATTTCCATGCACACCAGCGATAAAACATACTTTATTAGGAGAAGAAGGGTCCCCAAAATCGACGTATCGGACAGACTGATTGTAAGAATATAAAATCTGGAATAGAATGATTATAAATATTATAAATATCGCTATTAAAATATATAGGATATAATTTTTTGTATCCATTCCTTTATTCATTTATTATTTATTATTTAACATTTTTTGTAACACCCTATTTCTGTATGATTTTGTAATTTTTTATTTTGTATTTAATAAAAAATGAGTGCCGAGGGTACTCTAATTTTATACGGAGGTCCTCCGGCTGTCATTATTCTGATGATTTGGTACGGCATTGTGCTTTTATCTCCAACAACAGATCCGTCAAATCCTGCTGTCAAAACGCCTGCAACAGCAACGCGTAAAATGTTAGGGGTTTTACTTATTTTACTGGTGCTAGTGATTGTTTGGTTTACGCTAAAACACATGAAAATAATTTAAAAAAATCTTATAAGTAAATGAATCGTCAACAAATATACGAAAAGTATATGAGACACGCGTCTATTTTTATAGCAGGTAATATTTTGAATTTTAAGCTGGAAACTATTTCCTTTATTATGACGAGAGTCCGCTGTTTAATGGAAAAAGATATTGAAGGCGAAATTAATATACCAGAAACCGACTTCGATTCCATCATTAGTTATCTTCTAGTAAATACAGATTTTTTTAACTCATTTTGCAGTAACTATATACATGATGGTAACAACTATTACAAGATAAGAAATGACGATAGACACGGGCCACTTGTCACAACTATGTATGCTATCTATCCCAAATTAGTCACGATACTATCTGACGCACTGATAAGTGCCGTATATAATGATGATAACGAGTCTAAAAAGTGTGGCACACTGAGTGACCTCAAAAAATGCGGTATTGATTTTTTAGAAGAGCACGTCGACCATAAATTTCTAAGAGATTGTGCAAAAGAGAGAAGTTGTTTTAAGTGGGTCGATTCGGGATGGGTTATGCCTACTAAAAAGGAACAATACGAACTACTTAAACTAAAAAGAGATGTCATGATTGTTGTCAATCATCTTTCTCGTACGAATGTAGATATTAAATCGACACGCGTCAGATTACTACCAAATCCACATGCTGGAAATCACCCTACATTACATGTAGAGCACATATCTAGCTATTTTTTCAGATACTTTTTAGAAGAATATAAACTTGTTCTAGAAGAGATTGAGAAAAAAGAGAATATATCAGATCGCCCTTGCTACGAATTATACTGGCTTATAACCAATATGTGTCCCATGTCACGCGGTTCTGCCAGTGCTGCAAAAGTTGTCTTAAATGCTGCGTTGCATTATCTTGGGTTTGGAATGGTAATTGAAAAAGAAGAATATCGACGACAAGTTGATTGGGTCTCAATGTTCTCACCAGATTTTGAGAATTTTTATGAGAACAAGAATAGTTTTTTCGAAAATTTATAATTTTTTATTATAATAAAATATGCCTATTTTATCGTCAGACAGTAATGAGATCGATTGTCCAATTTGCCTTCGCGCATTTGCGAAGGACGAAGTAGTCTATCGTCCTTTGCTAGACGGAAACGCAGGTAAACCCTATCATAAAAATTGTTTGCACGAATGGTGTAATAAAGATCCTGAAAAATGCATCGATCCTATGACTCGTATTAAGTTTAACTTTCTTCATTCAAAAATAAGCTGCAATTACGACAGGTCCCACAAGGTTTCTATTCATTTTGACGGCCAAGAAATCCTACTCGGCACAGAACCGTGCGACCGTTTTTACGACATCAAGAAGTTTATTTCGGCTCAATATCAGACGTCTGTTGAAAATCTTATGTTATATGATATGATTGGAAACACGCGACAGCCCGTCATTGATGAGCATTTTATCACGAAGGACTACCACTTAGAATTAGACATTATGATGGCCACGATCGACCTAGATACAATGTTTTTAGATAAAATCCCGAGTCCGAATAAAATCGAGAAGTTAACCGAAGATTTGAAAGCAATTGAGACAATGGGAAAAGCCGAACACATTTCTCCGGACGAAATCACGATCGCCGCAAAAAAATCGTTAGGTGTGATGGACGAGGAAACGACGCATACGAAAGATGAATTTTATGATCCCGAAACTCCTCTTAGAATCGATATTAGCGAAACAAAAAGACGGCTCAAACAAATCAATCGAGAAATTGATGAATTGAAAACTGTTCGCCCAAAAGATCCTAAACTGGTTGTTCTTCAAACCACCAAAAAATATGAAGAGAAACAATACGTCAAATTTTTAAGTAAAGCGATTGGCGAACTGTTTGAAAAAGTCAAGCACGTCCTTTCCGCATTTTTATCTAGATCATACGATTTTGTAACCGATCCGGAAACGTCAGAAAATCTTAATTATTTTCTACTTTACGTGTCCGAAATTTTGAAGTATGTATGGAATGCAATAAAACTTATTGGGTATCTTGGATGGCAGGTATGCCGCTACATTCCGACAATCGTGAAATATATTTACACCAATCTGCGACGCGACGATAAAGAAGACGACGAAGACGACGAGGAAAAAGAAGAACCACGGGTAGCCGTGGGTGATGCTGAACCAGAATACGATCCTGAGCCCAATGGCGGATTTTTCGCACCTAGAATACGACAGCGCGATGCGCCAAATCTTAGATTTCTAGAAGAGGCCGGTGTTGACGTATCGGGACCCGAATACGCTGGACTGCGTAAAGGCGACGTACACGGCAGGCGCGGATTTATGTTTAAACACAAACAGTCAAAACGCGCCCACCGACGCCATTCTCGCCATTCGCGTCATTCGCGCCATTCCAGTCATAAACACAATACACGCAAATCTCAGTAAATAATATAAAATTGATTAACTATTTTATATTTAGCATTCTTAACATTCTTAATAACATTATTAGCATTCTTAATCGTTCCTAATCTAATATGCGCATTCACGACTCCATTCACGGCTACATTGATCTCGATCCGATTGCATCGGCCATTGTGGACACCCATGTATTTCAGAGACTGCGTCACATCCACCAAACCGGCGTGCTCTATTTCGTGTTTCCAACGGCCACTCACACCCGATTCGAACATTCGATCGGAACCTATCACCTCGCCAAACAAATGATATCTGAAATCGCTCGAAAACAACCAACGTTGGGCGTTTCTGACGATCTAATTCAACTTGTGGCCATTGCGGGGTTATGCCACGATCTCGGCCATCTCCTTTTTTCGCATCTATTCGACGAATTTCTAGAACATATTAATACGGGTCTAGATCCAGAATCGATACACACTAAAAACTCTGTACACGAAAATCGGTCTATTTTCCTATTGCGGTACGCCGTTCAAACCTACCAGATTCGTCTGTCATCGGCCCAATTGCGGGTTATCGGGGACCTTATCAACCCGTCCCAGTCAGAGTATCATAACTGGCTTCCGGAATACCAGGTGGGGCAGTGGATCTTCCAGATCGTCGCCAATCCGGTGAATTCGATCGATGTTGATAAGTTTGACTACCTTACGCGCGACACCCGCGCGACCGGCCTAAAATTGGGGTTCGACTATACTCGCATGATTATGGACGCGCGGGTGATAGATGATGAAATTTGTTATTCGTCGCAGTGCCGTGACGATATCTATCACATGTTTTTTATCCGTTACCGGTTGCATCGGCAGATTTATAACCACAAGGCCGTCAAGGCTCTTGAAATTTTGATGGTTGATTTATTGTTTGAGCTAGAAAAGGTGTTCAAGATATCGGACTACATTACGGATGCCGAAAAGATGATCCAGCTCGTTGATTATTTTGTGTTTTCCTTTCCGTCGTTAAATAGTCCAATCAATGGTATCATTCGAAAAATTCAGACACGGAAACTCCCTAAGCTCGTATACCAGAACGTGTCGCTTGAAGAGACTACCGGGCATCTGTCATTCGCGCCCGAGTCATCGTATCGAGTCGTACAATTTAAAGTTGGATACGTGGGCGGGAAAACGAATCCGCTCACTAAAATCAATTTCTACAATTTCAAGGACGGAACAAAGATTGAAAATAAAGGTAGCGACTTCTCGTTGCTCATTAACCAAAACCACCAGGAGTACTTTTTCAGGGTATATTGTGTCCATGAAGATGATTGAAATTTTTATAAATATTATATAAAAATTGTTATAGATAAAAATGAGCCTTAAATCGTATTCTAGTAAATGTATAAAAAAATATTTAATGGCGTATAACATGAAGCTTAAACATTCATATGAAACCGATAAAAATGCAGAGACTACGGGAGATTTGTATATAAAATTAGATGTCGAAAATGTAAAAATAGGCCATTTACACTATTCAATTGATGAGTCTGCTAATCTTCATATTGATATGATTCGAGTCAACAGACGCAACAAACCTTCTATTCCCATAAAAATAACTAAAATATTGTTACTATATTTATTATCAAAACATACCGATGATGTACAAACGGCGACGCTAACAGCTTTGCCAAGCAATGATCAAACCAAGATTGGAAACGAGTTTTGTCTTATTTGTTTTTACCAACAGTTAGGGTTCGACCCAATCGCGTACGATTCAAAGAAAATGGTAGATAAATGCGTAAGAAAAATTAAGAAGATTGATCCAGACTACGATAAAAGAAGTGACATGTGTATTTTATGCGAGTGCCAAAAAAATGATATTATTTTTACAAAAATCGATTTGCGATATTTACGAGTAGACATGAAAGCATTACTTCCAAATTTGATAAAACTGTTAGATATCGCGTACAACGATATTAACGAATCGTGTTAAAAATAACCGCCATAGCAAATCTGCCCACATTTTTATGAAATCGTCACATCGAAATCGTTGGGCGCCCGTATGAAGCAACACGTATAAGTTCTGGTTCATCTTTTGCAACCATTTTAAGATAGGATTGCATCTTCATGTCAGCCATTCTCTTTTTGTCAAAAAGAGGACGCCTGTCTTCTGCGTGACTCGTGTTATAGCGTATAATTTTCCGAGAAAATTTTACTACTTCTTTCATAGCATCGTCTTCCAATGCATTCGCTATACTTTCATCTATAACTATATCGTCACGATGGCCTTTCATACCAAATGGCGCAAATGCGGGTGTGAGAAATCCATTTTTACGATTGATTGGATGCATAATATTTTGTTTTAAATCGTCGACTAGAAAGGTATTGCTGTGATGATAGGTTGGAAATTTATCCCAAATCATCGACAAATCTTTACGCGTTTTATAGTCCTTAACATCTTCATCACCGTATACAAACAGAAAAAAGTTTTCTGGAAGATTAAATTCGGCCGATAAGAGATGTGCAATTGACTTGCCATACTCACGTTCAGATAACGTCCATAACCCAACTCTTATATTTGCGTTTTTCATACAATAATTGAATAGCTGCCGAAGGTGTGGGCGAAGGATAATAACATGTTTTTTCTCAGTAACGTAATGTAATTTCGCCTTAACATTTTCGTCTGTTTCTTTCCATAATTTTACGGCGTCTTTCGAATTTTTTGCATGTAAAAATTGGATCAGGGTTTCATCGATATCAAATACAATAAGCAGATCATTCTTTTTTTTAACAACCTTTGTTTTTCGACGTTTGACGGAGCGTTTCGAGATAGGAGTCTGTTTGATTTTTCGTACCGATTTCATTTTATTAGAAGAATTATTTTTATATTTATATAAAAATGCAGAAGACTAAAAAAAGTATTCGAAAAAGTGCCGTAAAAAAATTTAAGAGTCCTAGAAAGATGTCGAAGGAGTATTGTAAAAAGACCCCGTGTAAGAAAATGGGGTTTTCACAAAAAGCAAGCTGTCGACCGTATAAAAATTGTTATAAATAACAGTGTTAAAATGTTTAACAAAAACATGATTTCATTGTTTAGTTAATTCTATAATTTATAAAATTTTAGAATTTAAATATATTATATAGATTCTAAAAATATTCTAAAAACCAAATTTAACAACACGCGAGGCCCTCCCGCACACACACATTTTTATTAGATGGTTAGATGGGTAAAACAAAGCCTTTAATATAGACTGATATTATTATGTTATATTTAATGTGTAATATAGACTATACTTTTATATTTCGTTAAGTTTTGTTAACATTTAGTTGGAATTACATAAGATTAATTCTCGTTAATATTAGTTGAGTTCGTTGGATTGATGGGGTTTTTAATATAAAACAGTGTGTAAAATAGACTGTAAATAATTATTAAAATATAAGCTGATATTATGCTCTATATTATTTAAAAACATAACTAACTCAACTAATAAAAAATGTGTGTGTGCGGGAGATTAACATTTATGAAAAGATTTGATTTTAAATATATTTGATTTCGGAAATATATCGCTACAATTTTATGAGATTTCTCATAAAATACAAAACCATAAATATATTTAAATACTACTATATACAATAAAATGAGTTTCCATTGCCAATTTTGTGAGATAGAGCTAAAAAGTAAATATAATTTAAAAAGCCACTTAGAAAAAAGCAAAAAATGTATGCGTCTAAGAGGGCAGACAATTGTATCCGAATACAGATGTTTAAATTGTGATTACGTGGGAATGTATAAAAACGACTTCACAAAACATAGTCTAATTTGCAAGAAAAAAAATTTTCCGAAAGATGCAAAAGATATAACGATCGAATCATTAAAGGAACGAAATTCGGATCTTGTTCGTCAATTGTGTGAAAAGACGAAACAATTAGAAGACAAAGATCGAATTATAAAAGAATGCCTTACCATCATAAAAGAATCAAAGATACCGTGTGCATCTGATACAGTTAATAAAATTGTACAACGTTATCGCGTACGAGAACAATATCCTGGTAAAAATTATATATATATCTTAACCACTCCTAGTCATACAGAAAAACAAACTTATATATTTGGTAAGACAGTCAATCTTACTAATCGGCTCAGTACCTACAATAAGACCGAAGAACATACAGTTGTTTACTATAAAGAATGTAAAAACGATCTTGTTATGAGTAGTGCGGAGACAGCCATCTTTTCTAAGCTTGACGGATATAGGGCGATGAAAAACCGTGAGAGGTTCATCCTACCCGAAGACAAAACAATTGACTTTTTCACAAAAACGGTAGATGACTGTGTAAATTTTTTTACTAATTAATTATATGCATATACATAATTCGATGGATTATGCATATAATATTTAAAAATACACTATTATATAAAAATGTCAGATTATCAGTCAAATGATAATGAAAATAAAGCATACGTATGCAATTTTTGTAATAAAATATTTAAAACAAAGTATAATCTTAAAAGTCATATTGAAAGAAGTAAAACATGTATTGTTCAAAGAGGAGAGGATCCATCATCTGAATATATTTGTGAAAAATGTGATTATGTGTCTATGTTTAAAACAGACTTAACGCGTCATCTTAATATTTGTAAAAAATCTCAACCTAAAAAAGTTGAGACTGGTTCCGAACTTCTGTTAAAAGAGAAAGATAAACAAATTGCCCAACTCCATATTCAACTAAAAAGGAAAGACGATATCATTCGGGAAAAGGATCAGATCATTAAAGATCTGGCGGAGAAGGCCATCGTAAACGCGAAACCGGCCATCCATAACAACACAACAAACACGTCGAACACAACGATAAACAATCTGCAAATGATTTCGGAAGAGCATATCAAGGACCACGCAAAGAATTTGACACTGGAACATATCAAGAAGGGCGCATTGGGGTATTCGGAGTATTTCTTGGAGTATCCATTGAAGGAGCGTATTGCGTGTACGGATTATTCACGCCGGAAATTGAAGTATAAGAATGAGCAGGGCGAGATTGTTACCGACCCTGAGATGACGACGCTCTCGGATTTATTGTTTAAGAGCATCAAGGACAGAAATCGTGAGTTGACGATCCAGTATACGAACGAGCTGACGGACAAGTTTAAGACCGCGAAGGACCCGACACAGCTTTCGTATTTTATGGAGGTTGCGGGGAAGTTTTCGCAACAGGATTTGGAGGTCTTTCGGATGTTTAACGGCGATAAGAATGATTTTTTCCACGACATCTTGCGCAATATTTGCAGTAAAACTATCGCTCAGTAAAAATGATTTCTACCGAATTTTATAATTAAAAATATAGAGATAACATTCAGAACATTCAGAACACTCAGGCCAGAATATGGACAACGATAACATCAACACCATTCTCCTTTACTGCAAGGAATGCGACCAGCCTGTTCTTTTTGAAGGACATCCAACTTCGTGTTTATGCGGCGCCTTCATCATGAAACCAGAATTTGAGGGGATCGACGATTGGATGCAAATAATCGACGACGTCGTCGCCGGTAAATTGTCGGACACTTTCGACTTGAACAATCGGTTGGGCAATACGTGGTGGTACGAGCCTACGCAATTTTATATTAAGTTGTGCTACTACTTCGCAAAACGACGATACGAAGATGGGATCGACAATAAAAAGGACGAGATTCTTTCTCTGATGGGACTACTGGAATGTTGGTACGGCCAGTGCGAGATTGACGTTAACGATAACGACGACTACGCCATTAGCATTGTAAATCGAGCCAATGTGACGAGCGTCTGGAAGTATGTGTAAGTGTGATAACGACGAATTTTATGAATTTTATAAATAATTTTTTTACTATAACTAAAAAATGTCTGAATGGAGTCCTACACAAATTATGTTGGCTAGAATGGACGAAAAGATAACTTATCTACGTGATAGACTATACAAAAGAAAGTTGGCTGGTAAAGTTGATGAAAAAACCGAACCGTTGCAGACCGAATTAAAACAATTGATAGGCGAACGTGACAGCAAATTAAAACAATTGAGAAAAGAACGTATCGACAAATTAAAAGAATTGAGAGAAAAAGACCGCCCATATGAATCAACTTTGTTGAATATGACAGTTGATTTTAAGGGCAGTGTGGGAGACGCCCAAGCATATATGAAAGAAAAAGGGTACATTCCTATGAAGGTGTATAGCTATCGCGAGAAAGTCTGGTATGCTTCTCATCCGGATAAAATAATGAAAGAAATGTCAATACAAGATTGGCCTATCACAAGAAGTATGAAAAAACAGCAAGAAGATAACGCGAAAGCTTACGGATTCGCCGGAAAGTCTATTAGAAAGGTCAAGAAGTCGACTAGAAAGGTCAAGAAGTCGCCTAGAAAGACCGGGAAGTCGCCTAGAAAGGTCAAGAAGTCGCCTAGAAAGGTCAAGAAGTCGAATAAAAAGAACCGACGTTCCACTCGAAAATAAACCTGTTTTGAGTAATCACACTATATTTTATAGATTACCCTATAAAATTTTAACAGTTTCAATGATCGTACCGGCTAAATTGCTGATTTACCGATTTGCGCAGCTTGTCTTTATCGCTTTCACGGCCTGCCATAAGATCGATCTGATCTTTTCGCTCGAACGTAGGTTTGTTCCCAACGTTATGGAATCCGCCCTTTTGTAGAGTCGGAGCAAGTTTTGCCTGTCTCGAAGATAACGTCATGCTATTAATATCCTCAATCTTTGTAATATTGGCGGTAACATTAATATGCGGCGTGTGTCTTTGCAATGCGGGTTCGGCATCGTGCGCGACGCGATGGTGAATACGTGAGTCCGATATTTGAGTGGTGCGTTGATGCTGAGGCAAATTTGTCTCCTCTAAGACTGGTTGTGCCATTTCGCCCAAGAATGTATAGCCTGGATTGATGCCTGCCAATGACTCGTACTGCATCATGTTGTCCTTTACGGTCATTCTGCCGTTATCGTAGAGCTGGTCAATCGATTTTGCATGAATATCTCGTGATTTATTGGAATTCTGTTCGGCCTGCAATAAATCGTGGATGTAGCGCTTCTGGTCAATCGATAGGTTGTCGAGACCCTGTGAGATCGCCATCGATAGATTGGTGTGGCCTTCGTGGGCGAGGTAGTTTTGGATATAGCGTTTCTGGTCAATCGAGATATTGTCGAGACCTTGTGAGATGTTCATCGACGGGTTGGTATGACCTTCGTGGGCGAGGTAGTTTTGGATGTAACGTTTCTGGTCGATAGACAGGTTGTCGAGGCCTTGCGAGATCGCCATCGATGGATTGGTATGACCTTCGTGGGCGAGGTAGTTTTGGATATACTGTTTTTGATCGATTGATATATTGTCAAGATTGTGAGACATGTCGCGTGTTGCGGCCGATTGTGCATAGGCCGATGTGTAGTCGTTATTAATTCCTTTGCCTTTATCGACGTTATCGCGTGTAAATGATGTTATATCTCTTGATTGATAGCCGGCCGTTGCGCCTACATTTATGTGGCGATCGTTAATTGCGTTTGCCATTTTAAAGTGTTCGACCAATTTCGATGAGATATTGGCAGATTTATTGGGACGAATGTCGTGAACTCGCACGATATCTTCTTCGTTTTTCACTGCTCTGAAATCGTTAGGCTGTTGTTTGGTTTTCGAATAGTCCGCTATACTGGGATTTGCTTCGGCGGAAAACCATACACGTGGAAGACGGGAGAGAGGCAATAAATCACGAGGATTTCTGACAGGTGGCCGAAATGCACCGCCCTGCATAATTGTGTAAGGTAGGTATGCCTGTGTCTGATTACTGGTAGAGGTAGGGTTACCTGATATTCCTGCATTATTCGAGTTGTTACTGTAAGAGACGGAAACCATTGGATTGACACCGCGTGCGTAGAAGTTGATGCCTTCGCATGCCCGATCGCCGCTTCCATCGACCAATTCAGTAATGTCTGTATTTTGTCCGACTTTATCAATACGACGAGTATGGATTGATTTTGGAGGATCTCTTAAAATATTGGCGTTGGTTCCCCATTGTTCAACGGAAGGAAGAGTGATATGTGTATTTTTGGGATACTGGATGGCCATTTAATTTATAATAAATATTTATTTATTATAATAGAATTTATTACAAAATAATAAAAAGTGTTTTGTAGGTTTCCAGCGCCGTCGCAATAGTACCTTGTTCTGGGTACTCGTATAAGTTTTTATTTTTATGAAGAAGGGTTAGCATACACCCAGTGTATCCGTTGATGTTATATTCAGTGTGTGTTTCGTATCGTTGGAGAAGATTGACAGGCGTCATAAACATGTCACTGTTTTTGGGGCTGTAAGATTGTTTAGGAAGCGGTAAATTTTGAGGAAGAGTGCGAGTTTGAAAGCTTTTCCATTGGATGTTTGATAGTGTGAATCGTTTACCAATAGGCTGATTGTCTCGGTCTGTTGTAACCACTAGATAACGTTGGTCGAGGCCTGCCAGTAAACTAGCGATCTTACACATGTATACGGATACGTCCTTGTCATCTTTTACTTTTTCCAGGGTGGGTCCTTCGAAATAAGTATCCATCAGATCGTACAGATTTTGAGCAGAAATACTGACAGAGTTAATGGTTGTATAGGCAGACATATTTTATTATAAATCTTCTTATTAAATTTGGAAAGAAATTAAAATAATAGTAATAAATGATATTGCTATCTGTAATCGTTCTACTGGCCATCGTTGCAATGGTTGTAACCATGCTACGAGTAAGACGTCATCGTAAGCGTCGAGAAAATTACAATAATTTCGACAACTCTCAGTTTGTGACAGGCTCGCCGTACATCTCACCTAACGATAAAGCTGAATTTTCACATTATAACAACGAATCAAGTACGTATGACAAATACAACGGATGTTCAAAACCCAATAACCCTCCGTACGTTGACTACGAAGCAAATTACCAAACTACACTGCCCCTATCCAATAAGATGTTTACTACGCCCGACAGCGGTAGTTATATTAACTTATTATAATTTATATAAATAAACGAATGATAAATGAATGAACGGTACATAGAAATATATAGTAAACATCGGAACAGGAGTATGTACCCCTATCCATCCAATTTTGAAATACCATTCTCGCTTTCGTATCAAACAAAACGTGTATACGATCCGGTAATAAATGGAATGATATACTTTACAGAGAAGTTTTCCAATCCTCTTGATTACGGCGTTCTCGGAACTGGATCGAATGACGCCGTTCTTGTTCTGAATTCGGGGCAGCCTCAGCCGCAATCTCCTATTCCAGACTACTATAATGGATGTATTATTTCCATTACAACAGGTGTAGGCCAGGTTATTACGCGTGTGATTGTTGGTTATCAGCCGTCGACCTTATCCGTATTTTTGAATGTGGCATGCAACGGGATTCAGCCAAATCAGCCGTACGCTATTTACGAGTTGAATACACCCGATTTTGTACATTTTACAATGGATGTAGATGCCAATCATGCCGATCTTTTAAACGATGATCAGGCTTGCACGGGATACTACGTAATGGACGAGACGCTAAGCAACGGGTCTAAAATTGTCGCACGTCAAATTAATTATTACGACGCATCGTTGCGCTACGCTTACTACAAGGAGAGAATGCCAGTTGGTTGGCAGGCTGACGATACATATACTATACGTAAAACGCTCCCTTTTGAAAAATGGACGTTAACCTCTCCTGCGAATTTAACCGGCGGATTTTTGTATGTCACTTTGCCTAGTCAAGCGTCTGGTCAGGATGAATTTTATGTAGGCACTTACATCTATTTTTATACGGACGAAACGATATACTCTACCTATTCCATTATTGCTTACGACGGTTTCAATAGAAAAGCAACCTGTTTGAAACGAGATTCTAACCCAATACCGACAACAGGTAATACGATTAATATTGTAACTTTCTCACACGATAATTTTGCGCCTCTTTCCTATAATGGTTCCCTTGTATCGCAAAACCAAGTTGTATGCTACGAGATTGCGTTATTGAGACTGACCTTACCAAATGTGATTCTTACTAGCGGAGGCCGAATTTCGTTTTATCCGTATGTGTATGTAGAGTTCGCGAACATTACGTCGCCGTCTGCGGTGTCTCGTGATATTATTTATAGTAACAATCCAGAAAGCGGTCGTGCACTTTTTATGGTGCCTGTTCGAGATATGGTACATCCATTGAATAGCCATTTTGTAAAGTTGATTGGTAGAATGAAACAGACCGTTAAATTTAAACCGAACGACTCGTTTCGTTTTTCGGTTTATCTTGCAGATGGAACTCTGTTCTTGCCGTTACAGCAAGATTTACAGAGTCCTTATGAGCCCAACTATCGTTTGCAAATTAATGCAACGTTTTCAATAAGAAGATTATAATTTTCTAAACTTATTTATAATCTTAATATAGTAAGATTATAATAAATGAACAACCGATATATTGAACTTTATAGCGCCCATCGAAATCGTTTGCAATGGAAAAATCCATCGCTATTTGTGACTCCATTTTGGAAGACAGCTTCGATACAAGACCCAATTATGACTGGCGCAATTTATTACACATGGACATCTGATTATTCACCTTCTTTTCTACCTCTAAAATCTGGATCGACTAATTATTCGCCTAAATTGTGTGTGTCAAATATAACGCCGCAGCCGTCTCTTCCGTACTATTATTCTGGCTATACGATGTTAATTACAGTAGGGTCGGTGTCGGAGTCAAGAATTGTGACTTCATACGATCCAAACGATGTAAGTGTGTCGCTCAATACCGCATTTGATTTTGCGGGTCACGATGTCCAAAACGGAGATTTATACGCGTTGTTTGAGATGAACACGCCTTCCCTTATTCATCTACCGTTGACAGATATCTATTACAATCCGGTTTCAGAAATGCCAGAAGCCTATTACGGATACTATGTAATGGACGAGACATTAAGTTACGGAACACGGATTGTGGGTCGACAAATTGTTGATTACGATTCCGAGTTGAGATATTGTCATCTCGAAGAGCCGTTCCCTATCGATTGGGCATTGACTGATTCGTATACCCTTCGAAAAACACTGCCATTTGAAAAATGGACATTGGCTGCGCCTACTGCAACTGAAGATGGATATATCGTATTTACACTTCCAGTAGGCAGAAGCACAAGCGACACTCTATACGTAAATAAGTACATTTATCGAACCACTAACAATGACCATACACTCGACAATTACCAGTTCAAACCAATTTATGGCTCTTACAGAATTGTCAAATACGATCCGATTACAGGTCAAGTTTTTTGCAACAATGATCTGACCTATGAAGGCGGTCCTCCAACACTAGGTGACACTATTAATATTGTTATTTTTGAGAATGATAATTCATCTCAGTTGTCCTACACGGGAAGTATTGTGTCACAGTCGCAAACTGTTTGTTATGAAATTTCAATCATTAGTCTAATTTTACCGAATGTTACATTAACTACCGGTTCGCGTATTGCTTTTTATCCCTACGTGTATGTTTTATTTGAAAATACAAGCGTTCCGTCTGGTGCTGCACACGACTTGATTTATAGCAATAACCCCAAAAGCGGCAATGCGTTATTTATTGTTCATGTGACAGATGTCGTTCAGCCTGTAAACGGTAGATTCGTGAAGTTAGTAGGGCGTATGAGACAGACAGTTAAATTCAAGCCAAACGATTCATTGAGATTCTCTGTATATTTACCGGATGGCACTTTATTTTTGCCTGTAAAACAGGACTTGCTGAGCCCTTACGATCCTGACCCGGCGCTGCAAATCGATGCGGTATTTTCGATTCGTAGATTGTGAAAAAATATTGTGGTGATAATATTTTTTATTGAGGTGGTTTATAACTTTCCAGTTTTGCGCCGTGAGGATGTTTATCGGAATGTTTAAGCAGTGTTTTCAAGAAACCTGCCATATCGCGCGAATGTTCGTGTTTTCCTATAACTTTTCCACCTTGTACTACAGAAATAGTTGGGTAAGCGGTTACTCCTAATTTGTCTTTTGCAATACTGCCCCAATTTTTTTCGCTTTCCAATACACCGGTTGTGTTGATGGCAAGTAGCCGAATTTTTGTTAGTTTTTCTTTGTCGAGAAAACGGGAGAGTTCGGCGTACGCTGGTTTGGTCATTTTGCACGGTCCGCACCAATTGGCGTAGGTCATCAATAGATAAAGAGTGTCTGGATTATTTTTGCTAATCGTAATTAGAGTCGAATCGCCATTCGATTCGAGATCGCTGGGTTCTAAAAATCCGATGGATGTGTTTTGAAATGGTTCAGACATTTATTTTAAATAAATAAAATTTAATTAAAAAATTTATTGGTCATCAATAATATCTTCTTGCAACGTTTTATCTTTTACGTATACGCAAATTTTACCGAGACTTCCAATATTGCTCTTAAAAAGCACGGGTAAATCAGAACTTTGATAGATTTGAATTTGAGTGCTAAGCCCTGCTACTTTTGTTACGCGAGACAGCTGTTCGGTCTCGAACTCTTGTACGCGGCTAACCGTCTCATTTTCTTCGACGTCGCCAAAAACGATATCGCGGCTGTAAACACCGTTGGAATTGCACCCAAACCTAATTGTTCCTTGTGTGGATGAGACGGTAATCATGTTGCCTCCCATATTATTGAGGTCCTTAACCATCTTAACATATTCGTTGCTTGGCACGATGATCGATGTCTGATAGCCTTGGGGCAATTCGATATCGAGGCTTTGAAGGTTTTGGATTTTCAAAAAACTGGTAGTGACTCTGTTCTTTTCTTTTGGAATAACGCGGATACTGAGTTCCGATTCCTTGCCTTCTTCTATGAACAGAACAATGCTGTCTTTCTTCTTAATGGTTTTGACCATCTTGTAGAAGTGATGAAAATTTAGACCGATCGACATACTTTCTGGCTTGCATTTGTACTGGTTAAAATTGTCTGCAAGAAGTTCTAGATCGATCAGGATTTTTCGATTGCTGTCAGTCATTCTTAACATGATTCCGTGCTTGCTGACAATGAAACACCCGTTTTTAATATTATTTTGCAATAGTTCTGCCAAAATCTTAATGATATAACCCTCGGATGTTTTACAATAAAACAGCATATTTGACAGATTGGACATGATTTATCTGTATTCAATATGTTTAAATATATATTCAAGAATTACGAAGAATTACGAAGAATTAGCAAAGTGTTTTTTGCAGTAATTTTCAAGCCATATACGGTGATCATTAGACAAATTTTTATAGCCAGAAAAATCGTAAAATTCTCTGTAAAAAAAATGTTCGATACGTTTATCGATATTCCGATAGTCCAGTGAATACAAAAAGCAAAATGTAAACCCGATTCTAAACTTTTTATTATCGCTCGACCTAAAAGTCATATACTCTCGTGTAAACCCGTCAATTTCTGTCTGATCTATAAATTCATGGTCTCTTATTACTTTTTCATATTCCGATGATTCATCCTCAAACACAAACATTTTATATTGTTTATATGTAAAGTATATATTTATATTACGCAATCGGAAACGATGTAAAACCAATTTCGAGTGGATTGTAGTACTCCAAATTCTGTTCGTCCCATTCCAATACATCTTCCATCTCGTCGTCATCCTCTCTATATATCCCAAACGAAGGAATGAATGTCCTAAATTCATTCCAAAAATTCGAAGACGTTAAAAACGCCCATGGATACGTAGGATGGTGAACAATAGTTAGTTGATACTTTCGACTTCCCTTGTAACGAAATCGAAGGTCCTCGAACTCTTTTTCGTCGTATAGACACTCTTCGCAGAGAAGATGACGTCTTTCTTTGCCATCAACATAGTCTATTCTAGACTCCTCTATTTCCTCGATGTTTCCGTATAACACATCGTAAAAAGTCGTATCGGATGTAATATCCTCTTCAAATAACCATTTTCCACACTGTGGACACGCTTCATTTTGGAGGTTTAACCCAAACTTGCGTTTAGATAACCACTTGTCGCATATTTTATTGTGGTGCGAAGATAGGTATCTCATTCTACAAATTTCAAGCGGTTGCAAAAATGAACATATAATCAGGAAGGTCTCATCGGTATTCATAATTGTATGTATATTTTGTATATAAAATAGTTGAATATAAAATAGTTGAATATAAATAAGAACTTATGCAAATTTATTTTTACTTGCTAAAATAAATGTTTGAAAAATTACAAAAATATTGGAACGAATACGGGTTGGAATTGTTGGCCGGTATATCAGTAGTCGTCATTGTTATACTGTTTTTTATCAATCTTATTACCAATCGTCAAGGGAGCTATACAAATGCAAAGCGGGTTCCCACGACATCCAATAGTTTTCCGTCAACCGATCCCAATTTTAAGTTCAAAGAGCATACGCCGCAAGATAGTAAACTTGAAATTCGCGCCAAAATTGTGTTAGAAAATATTTTTAAGAGGCCATTTGTAAAGATTCGGCCGGATTTCCTGCGAAACGAAGTTACTGGGTACAATCTAGAAATCGATTTGTACAATGACGAATTAAAACTGGGTATAGAAGTACAAGGCGATCAACACTATAAATTCATACCGTTCTTTCATCGTAACAAGGACGCTTTTACCAAACAACGATATCGCGATGAAATGAAGAAAATGAAATGCCGAGAGGAAGGTATCATGCTAATTGAGATACCGTATAAAGTGGGTGAGGATGGTCTCAAACCTTATTTGGTTGACCAATTACGAATGGCTGGATATCTATTATAAACTAAACCGGACACTTGTCTTCATTGCACTCCTTGCAGTCCTTGAACTCTTTGTAATGCAGATACGAACTTAACGATAGAACCGTAAGAAGTAAGCCGGCGATAAGCATTCTAGGTGTTATGGTAATGCCAAGTATAATGAATGGAATGGCTAAACACGATGCACACGTCATTTATAACTCTGATTATTTTTTTAACGTTAGTTAAAAAAGTATAAAAATTTAACATTGAATGTTTGGAGGGATAGTGAAATTAATACGATCTTTATAAGACTCAATAGTTTCGTCCGGGTGTCGAAACTGACACGAATCCTGTTTCGTACACTCTTCGCCAAAAGCACATAGAGGAAAATTGATATCGCGCGAGGAGTGCGCAAAATTGCATGTCTCTCGTGTACACTTTCCTTGATTAATCAAGAGATTGCAAAATTTAGTATTTTTCAGATAAGTTACAACGTTTTTCCGACTGGAAAGAATAGAAAAACCTTTATCTCGGTTCGAGATTTTTTCTTCCTGTTTTTCCCTATATACGTTTTTAAAGTTAGCCCATGGCGCAAATTTAGGCTCTTTGGGAGTTAGTTTATAAAACCCCAATATATTAAATTCGTTATCACAGTTTAAGTGACAAAAAGGCGCGTTGTAAATTACTTCCATCTCTTATTCTTTATTTATATAATCGTAAATTTAAGTTTCAATTTTATTATTTACGAGATACAACAAACATAAATAAGATAAAAACAATAACAATGGCGCTATTGATAAACCATAATTTTGTTTTGATACTATCGCGGTACTGTGGACGCGGTCTATATGCCTCAATCGTGTCTTCGTTAGTAAGTGATGCTTCCATTTTACACATAAAACAATCTTTTTCGGGACAAGACATTTAATTATAAATAAAATAATTTATAATTTTATAATGTTCTCAAAAATGTCAGAAGGTGACTCAACGCAATACAATCGAATTTATTATAAGAAACGACCTCTTTCATTTTGACAGGGTCTTTCGTCTCCTTATAGTGTTTCCACGCCGTTACCATTGCTTCCAATCCGTTTCCGCACGTATCAGGAGGCGCAATTAACGGAATAAGTGACTGATCGGACAACGCTTTAATATAGCTTTTTAGCTTAAAGTTTTTGCATCCTTTTACAACAAATGTTTCATCTCGAACAATCTTATACAGATCGCGCCATTCAACAGGCGACTCCAACACCAACTGGTGCCGCAAAAGCGCCCGTCGCCATAATTCGGTTTCCGCGTACCAAAACCAGCATACCGGTTTGCCACACTTTTCCCAAAACTGATAAAAAGACATGATCAGCGTCTTCTCGTCTTGTTGTGTTAGTTCGGGAAGTTTAAACGAATAGTATTTGTTTTTATAGTACACTCCAATCAGAAAAATACACTCTGGGTTCAACAACGGGCTCTGAATATCAAACGTATCATTGAAGGTCTCAAAATCGACAAACATTTCCGAGTTGCTATTCAAATCCGTACTCAAACTCATTGGATGATAAATCCCGAGTTCGCCTCGATTGACTTTTAGAATGGCGTTTACCTCATTTTGATAGGCAACTGGGATATTCATTAGCTCGGCTGTCAGACGCTGATCATTCCACGAGTAAATACCATTATCGTACGCCCGTTGTCTCTGATGGACGCCACATTGCCAAATTTCTGTAATCTCGCTTGACGCAATTGCAATCTCTTTCTTATCAAGACTTGGGTTATATTTCATATTGGGCGGAAAGTTGCGAATTTCTGAAATGTCCCAAGATGATCCGTATTTTTTAACGCGGCGAAGCCACGCCAGTCCATCATGGAATTTCGAAATAACCGATATATCGTGGCCGGCGTAATCGATATACCCGGGGCGATCTAAACTGCTATAAATATCGTCTTTATGCACAGTACGTTTGCCGATTATGAAGGCGCATGATGGTTGCCATCCTTGGATAGTTTGCAATAGAGAACTATACGCGTACAACTGTGTCTTGTAGAACGGCGAACGGCCCTCGTTTGATACATATCGACCGTCGGCCGTCAGACAGATGGTAGAAAATTTGATTTCGACTGGAATGTAATAGTAATTGCCAAACCGAGATGTTCCGTATGGAATGGTAGTATTGGTATTAAATAAGATATGAATTTGGTCATTTCGAACTAGAAGATCCGGAATACCGCGAAGATAGCGAGACCGGTCGGCTAGATATGCGCTGTAAATGACCGGATCTCCTCGTTTCATGCTTTCTACAACTCTCCGGGAGTCGATAACGCCATCGCGTTCATTGTATAGACGCGACGTGGAATGGGAAGAATGTCGGTCTAGGGTCAAGCCTGTTTTTTGTCTAAGGTTGGACATAACGTAGTTTTCATACTCTTTTCCCTTTTCAAAGAGGAACAAAAGCGAGTCGGATGAATGTCGATCACCGACATCATCTTTACGAAGAGCTTCACACCAATCTGCGCCAAAGTCATTTTGGCAAAAATTATCTAATTCAGTAACTGAAATCCATTCTTGCTGAGGAATGGCAATTCTAGGCATTCTAGAACGAGTTCGAGTCGCCACTGGCAACCGATTTGCCATAATAAGATCCCTAATATTTTTCATGATTTTACTAATAGTTTTTAATGTTAAAAAAATGAAAACAATTAATCATTTTAAATTTTAATTATTTTTTCGTTATTAAATAAATGTCTGATAAACGTACATTCACTGTTTTAAGTGTAGCTACGGGTTCCGGTAAAGCTCAAAGCCCATCCAATAACGGTGGAAAATTCGTTTCGCGCACACCAAGTGGCGCTGCACGAAAGGCCACTACAAAGATATGCCGCTCTAAAAAAGCTAAAAAATGCGCCTTAGTTGTCACAATGAAGGAAACCACAAAAGGAAGTAAAAATAACGCATACACATATCATGTAAAACGTGTAAAAGACCCAACAACCGTTATCCGGAATGGAGTAGAAGTTAACTATAACTACAAAACTGAAATTCACGCACATAAGCCCGGCAAGAAGTCGGCCAAGAAGTCTCGCTCTCCTAAGAAGTCCGCCAAGAAGTCGAAGTCTCCTAAGAAGTCAGTTAAGAAGTCTCGCTCTCCCAAGAAGTCGAAGTCTCCCAAGAAGTCCGCCAAGAAGTCGAAGTCTCCTAAGAAGTCGTCCAAGAAGTCGAAGTCTCCTAAGAAGTCAGTTAAGAAGTCTCGCTCTCCCAAGAAGTCGTCCAAGAAGTCTCGCTCTCGCTCTCGCTCCCATTAAATCTAATTTAGGAAATTAAATTTAAATAATATAAATGAACATAAGTCAGAATACAGATATTTATCGTCAAATCATTTCATTTGATAAATATAAGAATTATGGCGGAGGAACAGGCACGAATGGCTCAACCGGCCCGACAGGGTCTAATGGTCCAACTGGCCAGAATGGAACAGCCGTAAATACAGGCGCAACAGGTCACACAGGACCGATTGGCACCGGTCCAACAGGTCCACAAGGTTTGAATGGGTCATCCGGCGGTTTGACACTATTCCTTAATAATTCAGATTTTCCTTCTAATAATATCGCTCCCGACAATTCCGCTTTATTATTGGTCGATCCAGCGAGTCGCGATGTTCTCTTTCGATCTTCAATATCGTACGCATTCAACGGATCAAGCGATCGTATATCGCATCTGATCGGATCGTTTACAACAAATGTAACAGTAAACACAAATTTAATTATCCCGTCTGGCTTGTGGGATTTAAATATTTATACACAGGTTAACCAAACACAATTCCCTATTAATTTGTACATGAAAATTTATTATCTAGATGTAACTAACGGTGATATACCTGTTATTATCGCGGACGGTGAATTTGATCCCATAAACATCGCAACAACTACCAATATTTTATTAAGCATAAATACACTATATATACCACTAACTTATTTGCCCAGTAATGAATGCCCTATCCAAATTGATTTATTTATTGTTCAGCCTTCTGGAAGTACCGCAAACACCGCATTCGCTATGTATTTTAATGACACAACTCTTTCGCACATACACACATCTCTGAGTTATTTACAGGGCGCAACTGGCTCCACTGGATATACTGGATATACTGGATGTATTGGACCAACTGGGTATGTAGGTCCAACCGGCAATACGGGCGCGATTGGAACAACTGGAGGCATTGGGCCAACCGGTAATCCAGGACAGAACGGAACTACATCAGGGTTAATCTTTTACCTGAATGAAAGTGTACCAAGTGGAATTAGTAATTATTCATGTTTATCCATATTGCCAGACGGATTTCCTACCCAAATTGTGTCATCTAGTCTATCATCTTCTGGTTCATATAGTATCACCAATTTTGCTACATTAATTTCAGGACTAACCATTAGTCCGTTTATTCCAGTCGGATTATGGGATATGAATATTTTCGCTGCAGGTCTTACGAATAGTGATTTAAATACGGTCCAATTATGTTTTCGATTATTTGGCATTGACGGTGATAATAACGAGACTCAAATTGGAACTGATTCAAGCTCTCAATATATATCGAGTACATCTATTCAACAACTGGATTTATTAAACGAATTTCAATATACTGATATTTCAGGATATGTCTCATTGGTTATAAAAGTCTACGCAATTGCGTCTTCGCCTGCCAATATCATCACGTATTACGAAGGAACATCTTCCTATTCCCACCTTCATACGTCGTTTGGTGTTTTAGGGAATACGGGCCCTACTGGCCCTACCGGCCCAACAGGTGCGACTGGACCCGCCGGAACAGCTGTTAACACAGGCGCTACGGGCCAACAAGGATCAACTGGTCCAACTGGCTTTACTGGGCCTCCTGGTACGGCAACTAACACAGGAGCGACTGGGTCAACAGGAAATACTGGACAACAAGGATCAACTGGTAGTACAGGTCCAACCGGTCGACAAGGATCAACCGGCACTATGGGTGCAACTGGCAGAACAGGTCCAACTGGTCAACAAGGATCAACCGGCAATACGGGCGCAACTGGCAGAACAGGTCCAACTGGTCAACAAGGATCAACCGGCAATACGGGCGCAACTGGCAGAACAGGTCCAACTGGTCAACAAGGATCAACCGGTAGAACAGGTCCAACTGGTCAACAAGGATCAACCGGCAATACGGGCGCAACTGGCAGAACAGGTCCAACTGGTCAACAAGGATCAACTGGTAGCACAGGTCCAATCGGTCAACAAGGATCAACCGGCAACAGAGGCCCACAGGGACCGTCCGGTTCAATCTCAATTTTATCAGCAGGAACAGGCAGCATAGTTGTAGTAGACCCGATGAACTTACAACAACCATATTATAATTCAATTTTAGCGATAGAAAACAGATATGTATCCATCGCCGGAGATATACTTCCGACACAGAACAATTTATTTTCTCTTGGTTCAACCGGCCTTCGATGGCGTGAGTTGAATATAGGGCATGGGACTATCAATATATCAGGACCACCCGGCTCAATTATTGAAGGAACAATCGGTAGTAATTTAAGTGGAATCGTATACACAAATTATGGCTTTGCAACGCCTTTTATTAATATTGGACCAGCGGTAGATCCCTACGCGCCATTGGGGACTATTGGCGGCTGGCAAATTTCAGGAACTGGACCAACCGGTGAAAACTTTACTGATTTGGTCGCCCAGCTAATTGCAACAGGAGGTGTTGGTTTGAACGGACCTATTTATTCCTTGATAAAAGGCAGCCAAACGGGGCCAACTGGCACGTCGGTAACTGGTTCGACTGGGCCAGCTGGTTCAACAGGTAAATTCACATTTGATGGACCAACTGGCGCTATTTTATATTATGATGGAAATTCAGTTACAGGAGGAACAGGGTTTGTATATGGCCCAGATATTATTGTCGATAAGAATATTTTACCATCAGAAAATAATAGATACACTCTTGGTTCAACTGGAATGGTCTGGGAACATATTTATGTTGGAAACGGCTCAATTAGTTTTGCCGGGCCTGGTACGACGTCGGCAACATTGGGTACAAATCAAAGCGGCATTGCATACACGTCAAACGGCTTTGCATCGCCTTTTATTAATATTGGGCCAACACTAGACCCTCTTGATCCCGGGTCAATTGGAGGATGGGAGGTAGGTCCAACTGGAAACCCGGGAACATCGTCATACGATTTGATTGCCCAACAGAAAATTCCCGGGTCAATTATTGGCGGTCTGACAGGCCCTATTTATTCACTCATAAAAAGCTATACAGGTTTTACTGGTAGTACTGGAACAACAGGTAATACGGGATCAACTGGGTCGATAGGTCCAACTGGTAATCGCGGTCAGAATGGTACTACATCTGGTTTGATTTTTTACATGAATGAAAGTGTACCAAGTGGAATTAGTAATTACTCGTGTTTATCTCTACAACCAGATAATTCCCCCACACAGAATGTACCATCTAGTCTATCTGTTGGTTCATATAACCTTACTAACTTTGCTGCAATTATTAATGCCATTAATATTGGCCCATTTATTCCAGCCGGTGTATGGGATATGAATATTTTTGCAGCAGGTCTTACGATTAGTGATTTAAATACGGTGCAATTATGTTTTCGATTATTTGGTATTGACAGTGGCAACAACGAAACTCAAATTAGAACTGATTCAAGCTCTCAATATATATCAAGTACATCTATTCAACAACTTAATTTATCTCTTGAATTTCCATACACCGATATTTCAGGATATGTATCATTGGTTGTAAAAGTCTACGCAATTGCGTCTTCGCCTGCCAATATCATCACGTATTACGAAGGAACATCTACCTATTCCCACATTCATACTTCGTTTGGTGTGTTAGGGAATACAGGCCCAACTGGACCAACCGGGCCAACTGGTGTAACTGGACCTGCCGGAACAGCTGTCAATACGGGTGCAACTGGTCGAACAGGCTCAACTGGTCCAACTGGTGTTACCGGCCCACCTGGTATTGCAACAAATACAGGTGCGACTGGCGTAACTGGTAACACAGGTCCAACTGGTCAACAAGGACAAACAGGAAATACCGGATCAACTGGTCCAACTGGCCAACAAGGACAAACTGGAAATACCGGATCAACAGGCCCAACTGGTCAACAAGGACAAACTGGAAATACAGGATCAACTGGCCCAACTGGTCAACAAGGACAAACTGGAAATACCGGCCCAACAGGCCCAACTGGTCAACAAGGACAAACTGGAAATACCGGCCCAACAGGTCCAACTGGTCAACAAGGACAAACTGGAAATACAGGCCCAACAGGTCCAACTGGTCAACAAGGACAAACTGGAAATACCGGCCCAACAGGTCCAACTGGTCAACAAGGACAAACTGGAAATACCGGCCCAACAGGTCCAACTGGTCAACAAGGACAAACTGGAAATACCGGCCCAACAGGTCCAACTGGTCAACAAGGACAAACTGGAAATACCGGCCCAACAGGTCCAACTGGTCAACAAGGACAAACTGGAAATACTGGTAGCACGGGTCAAACAGGTCCAAAAGGCTCAACAGGTATTTACGGATCAACAACATTTACAATGACCCAACCCACTTATCAGACAACAAGCACATCGGCTACTATATTATCATCAAATAGTGTATTAATACACGAAGGTACAGCAGATGCTGTTCAGTCAATTGAATTATTAAATACAGCTACAAGTGGGCTTGTAATACAATGTAGATTGCCTCTTGTAAATAATTTAAGCTTTCAAAATACATTATATGTAGGTGGTAGCTATTTTTGGGGACAAATTACAAATACCAATCAAATAAGTTTTTATTATTCACAGACAGCTCAGAACTATATACAAGTAGGAACAACCTACTCTTACACAACTGGCGATATTTATACTCAATATTATGACACAATTAATGTCTACTATATTATTAACGGTATTGTTCAAGCATCTATACCAATTACATCAAGCTATTTCTATCAAACAGAAGAACTATTTATCGGAGTATTGAAAACAGGAATCAATAATACATATCTAGTTGATTTGATATCTTACTATACAACAGGAGCTTTGGGGCAGACCGGTAATACTGGGTCAACCGGACAAGGTTCAACTGGGCGAACAGGTAGCACAGGACCAACAGGACAACAAGGTAACACCGGGCCAACGGGTAACACAGGTAATACAGGTAATACCGGACCAACTGGTAGCACAGGATCAACAGGTAGAACAGGGCCAACAGGCCAACAAGGACAAACAGGGCCATCTGGTAACACCGGACCAACGGGGCAAACAGGTAATACAGGATCAACTGGCCCAACAGGACAAACAGGGTCAACAGGTAATACCGGACCAACGGGGCAAACGGGAAATACCGGACCAACAGGCCAACAAGGACAAACAGGGCCATCTGGTAACACCGGACCAACTGGTAACACAGGGCCAACAGGTAGAACAGGGCCAACAGGCCAAACAGGTAGCACGGGACCAACAGGCCAACAAGGACAAACAGGTAACACTGGGTCTACTGGACCACCGGGAACATCGTCAAATACAGGCGCAACTGGTAGAACAGGTCCAACGGGTCCCCAAGGAAATGGACCTACTGGCGCAACTGGTCCAACAAGTAGTACAGGAACAACCGGGGCTACTGGAACTACTGGTTCAACTGGCCCATTTGGCCCTACTGGAATAAACGGGCCAACAGGCCCACAAGGAGTTGCTACTAACACAGGCGCAACAGGTCCAGCAGGTTCAAATGGATTTTATGGAATTGGCCCGACTGGCCCAACCGCGACATTAATAAGTGGCATGAACTATACTATTAATTTAAATGACGCCACCAATAATGTATTTTTTATAAATGGAGCAGTTGCCCCCTTTAATATGGATCATAATTTTCTTGAAATGGACAACTATATAAACGGAAAAATAGTAACACTGGTGTTTAATACAACGTCTGGAACAAAATTGACATTTGTGAATAAGAGCCCCGGCGCCAATCAAGGTTTTTATTTGACCAATAATGCAAATTTCATGCTTACAAAACAGGCAGCCATTACGTTTGTTTATTCTTCTTCTGTTGGCTTTTGGATTCAAATCGGAAACACATAAATTTTTATTTTATTTCTAAAAATAAAATGGTGTGCACAGTTTCATGCAGTATTGCTACTGTATTTTTAATTGGCATGTTTTATATGTCATTCGCCGTAGACAAGTGCTCGATGTACGACAAATTTATGGCAACTCTATCTGCCGAACAACAAAAAAAATATAAAAAAATTGTTTCAGAACGACGCTCCATTTACATGGCCGGATACCTGCTCGGTTTCATTCTGTCTGCCGTATACATTCTTGTGTTTGCCAAAGAATACTCGCAAATGCTGCTTTGTACAATCGCCGCAATCACGTTCTTTACCGCTTACTTTTTCTACATCCTCTATCCAAAAAGCGAGCTGATGATTCTTGATTTGGACGAAAAAACACAGAGAAAAGAATGGATCGCTATATACAAAAATATGCAATATCACTACCACTTCGGCATAGTACTCGGAATTTTAGCAGTCGTATTCTACGCAAAAGGCGTCTGTAAAATGGCGTAATCATATTTTATATTTTTTAGAAATATAAACTTATTTAGTCTTGCGTTCTTGTTTGAGATCTTTTTCATTTTTACGTTTTTTGTCGTCCTTTGGCTTGTCGTCCTTTGGCTCGTCATCCCGCTTCTCGATTTTTTCCTCGATTTTTCGGTTCTTGGGCGTATCGTCCTTTCGTTCGTCATCCCGCTTCTCGATTTTTTCCTCGATTTTTCGTTCATTCTTCTTGGGCTTGTCGTCCTTTCGGTCGTCGTCGCGCTTCTCGATTTTTTCCTCAATTTTTCGTTCATTCTTCTTGGGCTTGTCGCCCTTTCGTTCATCATCCTTCTCAATTTTTTCCTCAATTTTCCGGGTCTTAGGTTCTTCGTCGCGCTTCTCGATTTTTTCCTCAATTTTCCGGTTACTGGGATTGTCATTTCGCTCATTCTTTCGGTCGTTTCTCTTTGGTTTTTTTAATTCAGAATCTATAGACGACCGTGATTCTGCGTCCGAATGATCTGAATGATCCGAATGATCTGAATGATCCGAATGATCCGAATGATCGGAATGAGAATGCGACGAGTCAGAATGTGACAAAAAATCGCTATCACACGGGTCCTCGTTCGTGATATACTGGTCAATGTCGCCCATCCCAATTTTCTCATTTACCTTCTCGATTCGCGTCTCGTTGCTGTCGCGTTTAGAAAATTTAAAATCGATCTTATCCAATTTACCGTCGAACTTGCGATGAAACATATGAGCATTTACGTCAATCTTGCACATCTCACGCGCCGTTTGCTCCGACACGAGACGGTTTAATTCAAGATCAAATGTACTGAGATCGTCCAGAATGTAAAATTCGGCCTTTTTAATCTGTTCGTCTAGATGAAATAACGCCTCTTCGTTACCTTCGAAACGAATAAAGTTATACCACGATTCGTATTCGCCGCCGTTTGTTTCCATCAAAATTGCATATCTATGCGAAATATCCATTTTACTTTTACTTTATTGTGTTTTTTTAAACTTGTATTCTTATTTTTAGAAGTTTATGGATAAGCATCATTTATCGTTGTACCAGGTGCGTGAATTACGAAAAAAGTACGATTTGAAAACAAAATAATACAAATTATAAATGTCATACGCGTCAAAACCTCCAAAAGTTCCTAATAAACGTAATTCCTATTCTACGTTACAAGTAGGACGGTTTACGATCGTAAACCTATCGTGTATACGACCTCTAAAAAAATCAAGTCTTCCACCGCATGCGTATTTTTCAAAGAAACCGGAGTGTAATATTCCTGTTAATCGAGACTTCAATGACTTATTTGATTACTTTATCAATCAAGACTTCGATGATTTATATTCATAATTTTATATGACATAAAATTATATTCTTTATTTTTTACACATTTTACACATTTTACACATTTTACACATTATAGTGTCATAAACCCCATTCTCAGTTTATCAGACAAAAAAGCCATTTCCGTATCAGACACTGTCAACGGCGGACAAATTCGCACCACACTGTTATTAGCCTCCCGCGTTACTATACCATGACTGGTAAGATGTTGTACAACATCCCACGGATTTAATAGCTGTGCCACCTCAATACCCCACAACATCCCCTTTCCTCTAACGTTCTTAATATGCTGCGGAAACTGTCTACCGAGATCGGTCAGCATCGACTTGATTTCCGCCTCACGCTTCACCACTTTTTCCATCATATCGGTGTCGTGTAGTAGGCGCACCGATTCCAATGCCATTCGTGCGCCTAACGGAAACCCTCCGAACGTACTGCTATGTTCTCCTGCCAAAAATAAATCGGCAACATCCGATCTTGCCATACAAACCGAGAAGGGCAAGAAACCTCCGCCTAGTGACTTACCAAGCAGGATCATATCGGACCGAACATCATAGGATTCGGTACACAGGGCTTTCCCCGTTCTTCCCATCCCGGTCTGGATCTCGTCGGCTATAAGTAGCACGTTGTGGTCGTCACACAGTTTTCTAACCTTTTTGAAATAATCGCTGGACGGGATATTGATCCCGCCTTCGCCTTGGACCGGTTCAAGAAACACGGCTGCGATTGTATCGCCTTGTGATGCCAGCAATGCGCGAAGCGCCTCTTCGTTGTTATAGGGGACTTTGAGAAATCCGGGAGTCGATGGATAGAAGTGTTTTTGGTACTCGTAGTCGGATGTTGAAATCGCGGAAATGGTTCGACCCCAGTAATTGCCATTTGCAAATACGATTTTGGCCTGTCCGTCTGGAATTTTTTTGCGCATGTATCCCCATTTTCGAGCAAGTTTTACGGCGGTTTCTCCGGCTTCAACGCCGCTATTCATTGGTATAGATTTCAGTTGGGATGTCTGAATGGAGCGGTGGTAGTTTTGATGAAGCGTATCGCACAATTCGATAAGCACGTCGGATGTAGAGGTTCGGCTGAATACAGACAATTTCTTGCTTTGCTGTATAAATTTTTTGTAAAGGCGCGGATGGCAGTGTCCGAAATTGGCACTTGAATAGCTGGAAAATGCGTCTAAATACGTTTTTCCAGTAGTGTCCCACAACCATGAGCCTTTTGCCTTTTCGATAATAAACTGAAAAGATTTTGAGTTTCGACTTAATGCATACATTTTGTCATAACTTTGTTTATTATAGGTATTATTTTTAAGTTTTTATTGAATTCGTAAAAAATTCGTAAAAAAATGAAGTCGCCTTGCCACCTCCGTGGATTCTGGGTGTAGGGCGCGAAGTGCAGGGATATTATTACCCTTTCGGGTGATAATATTTAGTCGGGTTCTCTTCTTTCAATTTTTAGTCGGGTTTTCATTCGTCATTTACAATATTTACACAGCCACAGCCTCCTTACTGACACGCTAGTCGCTCTCGTTCCTCGTTGCACACGCACGGCGCGTCAAGAATCTCGCCATCCTTGCACCAACCGCACGAGTACACATCCGAGTAGTACTCGCAATTGTACTCCTCATCCTCCTCTGCATCCTCCGAGTACGACGAGTGACGGTCGTAATGTTCACAGCACGAACACATATCGATCGTTCCGCCGCACTCCTTGCACTTTCCGCCAGCTTGTTTGCGCCGCCAAACGCTGAACTCGCCCATATCCGCCTTTCCACCGCACTCTTTCATATAAAGGACCACCATCCATTTATCAACCAGCCCGGAAAATTCATCATTCTCAGCTTTCGTCAACGCACCCGCCTTTCCATTCCAAAAGTACATCCGAGCAAGCTCGGAAAGTCTTTCGTCCTTGCACATCTCATCCGCCAATGTGAGAGTCATGCACGCGTCCAGGAAATCAGAGTACATCGAGAAAGGTTGAGAATTCGCAGAATTCACACAGGCAATTTTTTCTCTGTATTTTTCCGTGAAAAATCAATTTTATTTTGGCGTGACTACACGGCTTTTGTTGGGTGACGCCCGCGACGGCATAATTTTTATTTTAGGTATAAAAAATTGATTTCTATAAAAGATGTTTCTCTCTAATGTCGCAACATTCAACTCTGGGTCATCCACTCGCGGCCAGAAACTTATCGCACAATGGGTAAACTCGCTCGCCGCTTCGCCGCTTGCCTTATTGAACACCGATAACAATCCCAAAATATACGAACCATCGTCGACCAAAGGCTCCATGCGCCCCTCAAAAGTATGGAAAAACTTTCATCCCGCTGTTCCCTACCCGCACGGAACATTCGTCGCACTAGAAAGACGTGATAATCTTGTATACGGCCTCACCTATATCGTCGACGAAATTCATCCCATTGAAGCCTACCCCGTTGTATGGCAATGGGTGCCTACCGTGTGTAAAATACGTAAATAAAATTGATTTTTCAAACTTTTTAAACCTAAAAATATAGACAGAATGCCAATCACCATTTCACTCAAAAGCCTTGCAGGCGATCTCGTTCAGGTCGAAATCGAGTCCGAATCCGGCTCGACGTGTGTTCGAGCCCTTCGAGAGAAGGCTGCACACCTCTTTGGACTTGCGAAGTGCACTCATGTTCGCCCGGCAGAGTTCGACATGAGTCTAGACGAGAGTCAAAAATGGAAAATCATCGGAAGCTGTCCGCAGTGTACTCTTCATCCAGCCAACATTGGACTCATTCGACAAACGGAAAAATGGGAACGTCTTGGCAACTCTCACTGCCTCGTCGACGGCGAAGAAGTCAGCTACATCATCCGAAAACGGCCAGACACAGGTCTCACCAACGAGTACTCGCCAAATCGAATGGTATGGTCGCGTCTGTACAACATTCCCGAAATCAACTCCGAAAATGTAGAGTACCAGTTACGTAGGTTGAAGATGCATCGCGTCTTCTTTTCATTCACAAACGGAAAGTTTCACAACGTCGAATGCTCCTTGTGGCGAAAATACGTAGATGGAGAGTTTGACACGTTGGAGGAGCTCCTTCATGCCATCAACCAAAGCCCTACATTGCGCTACAAATTTTCGGAAGAGAACATTGCCGACACTGTTCACTTGTGGGACGTCAACGGTCAATAGGGACGATAGGCGTAAAAGGTACGATAGGCGTGTCAAAACGGAAATACGGGCTATATTTCTACAAAGTTGCCCTTTGTAGAAAGAGTTTATTTTGTCAGATTGCAGTTGTTGAATATTTTGAATATTTTGAATATTTTGAATATTTTGAATATTGATATTATTAACTGAAAGGGTAATAATATTTAGTCGGGTTTTCTTCTTTCAATTTTTAGTCGGGTTTTCGTTGTTACACTATTTACATATTTACACCGGGTTTGTACATCCTTACAAACCCTCCTCGGCGTTCACGTACTCACAAGATTCGCAGACGTACTCCTCGTCCTCGCGTATCTGGTCATCCTGGTATATCTGGTCACAGCGTGTACACAGAATATACTTTCCGACAGCCTTTTTCCACTTTTCATCGAGTTCTTGCTCACGCTCTTCGACACGTGCTCGGCGCACTTTCTCTGAGCATCTGCAAGAATCGGAACCCTTTCTGCACTCATAGCAGAAGTAGTACTCCTCGGCGCTCCGCTCATCTCTCAAACAACTCGCCATCGCCGACATTCCTTCAAGAAAGGACAGTCGCATCAGATGGGAAATTCGTTTTTTCTTGCACACGTCACTCTCATCCGCCAATATGAGAGTCATGCACTCGTCGAGAAAAGCAAATCGCTCCGGAGAAATCTGAGGACGCAGCGACATCAGATTTTGGGGAAAGAATTAGGCAATTTTTTCTGTGTATTTTTCCGTGAAAATCAATTTTATTCCAATTTTTGTCAAAAATGTGTTCTTTGAAACACGGAAAAGAAACGCGAGTCGGCCGAGTCGTAATGAAATGGGATCACGACGAAGACGCGTAGTATGGCTTCGTGGACGTCAACGGCCATGCGTCGGATTTTTACAAAGGTACACTTTGTAAAAATGTAGTCAAACACTTATTTATTTTTGTTTTTTCTAACGCTATTCTTAGGCGTATTCTTCTTACGTGTGTTGCTTTTACGAACACGGCTTTTTCTTACACTTTTCTTACGTGTATTAACGCTTTTACGAACACGGATTTTTCTTACGCTTTTTCTAACGGATTTCTTACGTATATTAGAGCGTTTGCTACCCCGGCCTTTTCTTACGGTCATTTTAAACATATCTCTATCAGCTATTTCATCAGTTATTTCAGTCATTTCAATTACATTAATAGGTGATACAAACGTCGCTGAATTTGCGATTCGTTCACGATCGAGAAATAGTTTGTCGACAGATTTATCTAAAATACTGTCGTTAGTACCTAATACAGACAACCGAACATACCCTATGCTAATTCGATTAATTATAAATTTTGTTTGTTTGGTAATTAATACTTCATCTTGTTCCGGGTAATATGAAAATGGTTGTATTACAATTCCCTTGGTTGTTTTTGCAATATAAATTGAACTTTTTAGTGTTTTTCTGTAATCGTTATAAAACTCAACAAATTTATGACTCTGCAAAAATTGTCCTAATTTTTGGCCAGTTTTTTCCTTAAAATACGTTAAAAAATGTCTAAATCCCTCATCTTTACCGCTATTTTCCTCATTATATGATACGATAAAATCCAATATAAATTTTCTAAATTCTTCGTTATCTAATTTTTTTACAAATTCTTTTAGGATTTCAAATACAGTATACGAATTCTGAGCTAAAATGCCCAGCATCAGAATTTCGTCGTTCGACCACACGAGGTCGGGTTCAGTAATCGACCTAGCCTTATTAGTTAATTCTTGTCCGAATGTACCGATAAAAGGATAATTATTAGAATATGTAAATGACGTAAAATAACGCATAAATGAAATGATGTCTCCTTGTTGTATATTTGGATCGCCTTCCGATCTATTATGAATTTTTATATCATATCGACTACCGCGACGAGAATCCGACGGACGGGGAAATAGATTTGTCATGGTTTGCTGATGCGAACGAACGTGATACAGTAATGCCGGTGTTTTATCTATTTTCAAATATCGAGTATAGTAGTTAATAAAACCTTGATCGTTACTGCTAAGAACAATTTCGTCTTTAAGATTACTGTCCCAATTTCCCTTTGAGTAACCAAGAGCAAGTAGTTTAAAGTTGTCGTCGTCATTGAAATTTTTGGTTGCATTTTCGACGTCTTCTTGTGTCAAAGATGGAATATACATAGATTGTAAATCATATACATATGTATTTTGATTCATTTATTTATTATATAATAAATAAATGAATCAAAATGAAATAGAATTATCATGCGTGTTAAAAAATAACAAAAAAATACATAGATTTGCACAAGACGTATTGTGGCTGTGTATCAAGAAAACTCTTGATTGTGGTAAAACAAAGAAAGAATTATTACCATTTTTACAGGAAACGTATATAACAACAACCAGCGATACAGATCATCCAAGAACAGATATCCAACAATTGAAAAAGGCAGGCCTGGGTAAGAAAGACTCCATCGATATTATCAATTGTGTTGTTAATAACGACAAAACTAGATATCGAACTATTCTAAATACAAAAAAATTTTACAAGATTATGGGGGCATTTTATTCATGGACAGATCGTAGACTTGAAACAAACCAGCAATTTATTCGATGTTGTGTCGAAAATGATCCAAACTTAAAAAAAATATTATTCGAACGTATCAGAGAAATTTTTCATTTACCAAAAAATATTTCATCTGATAAAATCGATGAAATACTAAATAAAAGCGTAAATTCAAATACCTATTATAGTACGATTATAGACACGCCAAATCCTCAACATGTTATCCGAAGAAATTTAACACGGAATAAATCACACGGTATCACGTCTGTTAACCCTAAAAAAAATAATGATTGTCACAAAGATGTTACACGAAATAGAAAAGCGGAAGTTGTATTGGCAAATTCTTATTATGATATCAACAATACATTTTTTCATAATATATCAAATCTGTATAATAGACCAACAATGTCAGGTCCATCAGGGTCGATTGTTATCGCACACGATTTGATATTTAATTTATTAGGCATAGAAAATAACAGAAAAAATAGAATTCTACTTTTATGCTGTTCAATTGCCGATTATGTTCCTTATCATCATAGTGTTACAGAAATCCTTATAGCCTATTCAAACTACATAAAAGTGAAATATACAATCGACAAGGATCCCGTAGAATTTGTAAAATCTCTGTGTAAACACGTTTTATAAGATATTTTATTATAATATCTTATTCACAAACAACTCAACCTCACCTTTGAGGAAAGGGAGATGCACCATATTAGGCAATTCTTTTCGCGTATCATCATCGAGAAAGCGTGTTCCGCACACCGCGCCAGCAACACACGCATTGGTATCAGCGTCATGGCCAAACCGCGTTAGCTGCTGAATCATTTCGTTAAACGTCATTTTTTTTTCGCTGACTTGGCGAACCGCCCAGATCGCACAGATAAACGTTTTGTACGTAGAATAGATCTTACGATTGTAATCGTAAACATCTTTAATCAATTTGTCCATCGGTGTTCCATATACGTATCGATACAATCGTTTTTTAATATATTTAGAGTCGAAATGTTGAATTGATATGACATACGACTGCCGAATACACGTTTCCACATCGGAATCGGTATAAATAAGAAAGTGAATAAGAAGGCTGATCATTAACGCCGTCACTCTCGACTCGGGCGAATAATGTGTAATTTTACACGCCTTCATCGAGCTTGTAATAACGTCATCGACATTTGGCAAACAACCAAAGATACTGGTTCTCATCAGACCCCCGTTTGCCTGCCCGTTTTTATGCGACAGTTTCCACCATATTTTTGCAGATTTTACAGGATTCATTAAAAAATATTTATCGTTAATCACATTTCGACACACTTTCCCTACGCCCGACCCTGCCTTGTCTCCTAGTTCGGGAAACCCTTTCACGTACCAATTCCGCATTTTAGCCGCCAAAGTTCTATCACATACTTTACCGTTATTTTCGACTAGATCACGCATGCACAATATAGTCATATCAGTGTCATCGGTCCAATCACCCTTTTCCCACGCAGACCGGTGGAAATCTTGGACGATCCGATCATGTGTGATTTTTTCACTTCCGTATTTTTGATCGACTTGCTCGCTTGTCATAAATTCGGTTGCTAGGCCGATAGAATCGCCGTACGCCTGCCCTACAATACAGTTCTCAATTGCCTGTTTAATATTCATTTCAGGTACTTTTATTTTATAGACCAATGAATCACGGAATAATCAATTTTACTTGGCTAAGCATGGTGCGATTAAAAAACACAAATTGGAAAATATAAAATATATTTTTATATAAATGAGTTACCGAATTCGCCACGCACGCGATATCGTACCATACATTCCCAATATTATCACCGTCCAGAATTTAGCAGGAGACATTATGACTCTTGGTACGGACCCCAATGATACAGTTCTTCATCTAAAAAAATTTATTGCCAACGAAAACAACGTTTCGCCTTATCTCGTTAAACTTATGAAAATTGATGATCGCAATGGCATGGAACTATCAAACAACGATCAAGTTATTAGTACGGATTTGGAGTTGTTTCTATTCATTAACGACCCAGACCCTCTATTTCTATTTACACCTGATGTTATGAATAAATACAATCTTTTTAATTCTAACATACCAAAGGATACGTTAAGTAAAAATCCAAACATTACACCCGATTTTATAGAGTCCACATTAGGCAATCCTGCCTATAAATGGAATTGGCATGAGTTGAGTATGAATCCAAACATCACGCCCGATTTTGTAAGTCGCAATATAGACAGAGATTGGGATTGGGAAAGTTTAAGCTCAAATCCAGGAATTACACTAGATTTTATAGAGTCCACATTAGACGATCATGACTATAACTGGCATTGGGAGGATTTGAGTATGAATCCAAACATCACGCCCGATTTTGTAAGTGCCTATATAGACAGACGTTGGGATTGGAGTAGTTTAAGCGCAAATCCAGGAATCACACCAGACTTTATAGAGTTCACATTAGACAACCCTGACTATCAATGGGACTGGTACCATTTAGGTAGAAATCCAAACATCACGCCCGATTTTGTAAGTCGCAATATAGACAGAGACTGGAATTGGGATCATTTAAGCGAAAATCCAGGAATCACACTAGATTTTATAAATTCCAGATTAGACGATCCTCAATGGAATTGGCGTATGTTGAGTATGAATCCAAACATTACCCCCGATTTTGTAAGTCGCAATATAGACAGAGACTGGAATTGGCCGAGTTTAAGCGAAAATCCAGGAATTACACTAGATTTTATAGAGTCCACATTAGACGATCATGACTATAAATGGAATTGGCGTATGTTGAGTATGAATCCAAACATTACCCCCGATTTTGTAAGTCGCAATATAGACAGAGATTGGTTTTGGCCGAGTTTAAGCGAAAATCCAGGAATCACACCAGACTTTGTGAGAGAAACACTAAATAATCCTAAGTACAGATGGAATTGGTATTATTTAAGTCTGAACCCAAGTATGTATTAAATACCGCGTCGATCGCGGTTTTCAAAAAAGTCCGGATTCTGTTTCTATTCTATTATTAATTTCTAAAAATTTTATAGATATAGAATTAGAAAAAATACAAACGCCATAAAAATCGCATCGCCGCGTTTTTTCTAAAATTCAATTTCTCAAAAAAAAATCAAATCAACACACACACAATCAAAATAAATTGTGTGTGTGTGTGTCTCATTTTATTTTGTATATTTCTATAATACAAAAATATACAAAATTCGTCACGTCGTCAACGACGACACCTTCGATCTAAACACCGTGTTGTTCCTGTTTAGACTCGCATACTCACTTACCTTATTGCTAAACACCTCTGCGCGCTTAGAGTTTAGATCGTCGTCATCTGTATTCCACCCTTTACCGGCTTCTTCCAGGCCGATCTTTATTACCTCCCCTTTCAGCAACGACTGGATCAGTTTCTCCGCTTTCATGTCACGTATTATTTCCCCCTTCTCGTCCTCGAACTCAAACATCTGGCGACTCGGATCGACACACCGATAGATCAGATTGCCCGCCTGGTTTTTCAACATCTTGTCCACCACAAAAGCGGCCAATCCGGCTTGTCCGGCGTAAACTACGTTGTAGTCAAGATGTTCGGTAAGGACGCTCTTCACGTGCTCCTTTGATAGGTTGAGGACGTTATTATTGGTTGTGGTGACAGTAATGTTATTCGTCGTGTTGTTTGTTACCGGCGTTTGCGCGGCAGACGATGCCTTTATGGCTTTCGCCTCGATCGATAGTGTTGTAGCCGCGGCCATATTGGTCACCGCGTTCTCGAACTTCTCCAACTTGGCTTCAAGTTTGGCGATGTACTCGTTCTTCTCTTTTAGGATGGCTTCGTGGTGAGTCTCTTTCTCTTGTAGTTTGTCTTTGATTGTTTCGATATCTTTTAAGAAATTTAGTTCTTTTTCTTTTATTTTCTCAGTGTAATAGTCGTCCTTCTTTTGTAGGGTGTCTTTTTCATGTCTTCTAATTTTAAAAATTTCACTTTCAAGTTTTTTAATGGTTTTTGATGTTTCTGTTTCTTTTTGAGATTGAATTGTTTTTTCTTTCTCTTTGCATGACCGAATGTGAGTTTCAAGTGTCTGTGATTGTGTGTAAATTTTGTTACAATATTCACATTTATAGCCTTCGGTTGATTTCCCTTGTATTTCTAGGCAGTATTTTGTAGTCTTCTGGTGAGTTGTCAAATTGCTTTTTGATATAAACGTTTTTTGACAAAATTCGCATTCCATTCTTATTTATGTAATGTCTTTTATTTAAGAAGAGAATAAAAAATTGTATCAAAATTGTATTATTTTTGATACAATTTTGATACAATTTAATACAATGCATATAAAGTATTTATACAATTGTATAAATAGTGATATGTTTGAAGGCTGTTACTTCTTTGATGATTATTTTAGTAAACTTCTTACAAAGAAGTTGTAAAGTCAACCGAGGAAGCTGACACATTCATCGATAGTCCCGGTAAAGAATGAATAAAATATTATAAAAATTGCAAATCGTTGCCCAATCAATGTATAATAAAATTGATTTTTAAAATTTTACAAATAGATAATAAAAAATAGCAATGAATATGAACTCGCCTACTACTTCCGATTCATCGCCGCCTACTCCACCGACTACTCCCGTAGTTGCTCCTATCGTTACTCCGGCAGATGTTGTCCCATCCGAAGTTTACGTCGATATTCCTGTAAACGAAGATGCCAATGTCCCGGTAAATGTCCCTGTCTCAAAAGTCGCTCCCCAGGAAGATGAATGCACACGACGCTGTTTAGGGTGTTGCCAATGCCTTGCGGGATGTATTGGATGCCCCCTGATCTCTGCCGCAAGCCTCATAACAGGTGTATTTCTGACCGTAAAGGCCTGTTTGTGTCTGAAATGTATGTCCGATGAGTTCTTACAAGAGCGCGAAGCGGTGTGCACGTGCTTTGGATTTGGAACGGGTTGTGCGGTATCAACGGTGTTGGTTGTCGCCGGTTATGCCAATTTGACTTTATCCCAACCTCATACCCCTCGTCAGACTCTTGCATACATGTCCGATATGACTCGCTGAACTGAAAATATAAAAAAAATATTTTTATATTTTTAATATAAAAATGCTTAGCAACAAACAGATGATCATGGCATGCAGCGCATCTGTATTCCTTCTAGTTTGTGTAATGTTTTATGCATCAAAACGTGTAGGTGATTCATCTATTCCTGACAGTAACTCGTGTGATAATACAGCATCCAATAAGGCTGTTCTGGCTGCTTTTAATGCAGGTAGTCTTAAAGACGGAACAGAATGCGATGTATGGGACGGTAGCAGCTGCCGACATGGAAAGACGACTGGTATTGCTTGTATAGCAGACGGGTCTAAACTAGTTCAGGGTCTATTGGCAATTACAGCCATTATGGTTCTAGTAACTCTTTTTTATGCTTATAAGTTTTTTACAGAAGTAAAAACAGAATAAAAATATTTATAAATATTTATAAATATTGATCGATTATATTACCCACCCACTTGCTATTGCATTCCGAATCATCACCAATCCATTGTTGAGATGTTGAACGACATCTCCGTATACGTCATCGACCATTACGGTATTAAATAATAAGGCGTAAAACTCGTCCTCGTTCATGACTACTAATTCTTTGACTTCTTTCGTTTCTCTAAACGTAGATAAGATGCTTTTATCAACGGGAAGAATAATCATCGTTTCCATTCGTAGTTTTCGGCCTTTCTCTTCTGTTTCAATGTTTTCATTGTTGTAAATGATCATTCTATTTTCTTTATCTCCCATATCTCCCATCTTTCGCAGCAGTTCGTCGGACCATTGAGGAACTTCTTGTACCAATTCGCTTACTAATCCTTCATAGGGAGTTGATTTTGCCTTTACTCCTCCTCCAAAATCGCTATAAAGTTTCCGATTGGAAATGTTTAAGATGTAATGTCGCACCCCGTCTTCGTTATAGTAAAGAAGAACGCCGACTCGTCCTCCATATCCTTTTGGAATTTGTTTGAATTGCCGCCATGTTAGAGAGCGGTTTATGACATTGCCGATTGCATTAAAATATCCGACATCAGGAATAATCGATTTTGATAAGGGAGAAATTGGTGAAAATGCCCGCGCAGACGCTTTCAACTTACTCATATTTTATATATATAAAATAAACATTTCTAATGAAACATAAACTTAAAGAAATTGGTGCCGAATAAATGAGTGGTTTAGACGCATTCTTAGATTGTGCAGCATTTATTTTGTCGTGTGTAGATTGTATGAAAACTACCGATTCAAGTGATTATAAAAAGTTGGATAATTTTTCGAACGATAAGGTGGTAAAAAGTGATGGATAACTAAAATTTAAATTTATAAAAAAAAAATAATAATAATAAAATGACCCGGCCTTATCAAATATACAGACCTGGTAAAGAAGATCCTAAAAACTTTCCTGCCGCACATGTTTCACGTTATTTTGATCTTAAACTGGTGAGCGGCGACATGATAAAGATTGGAACAGATGACGGAGACACTGTTAATCTTTTGAAAAAATTTATTTATACAAAAATAATGCCTGGTATCATAGACAGTCCATCCCAAATTCATCTGACTGTTATGAACAGCGATGGTGAATTTCGAGAATTAAGCGATACCGAGTATTTAGACAAATTAGATTTAGAAGACAACACAATTAATGTCGTTATCCAAGATTCTTTGCTAAAAGACTATGTTTCCGGATTATACTCACGATATTTTCTCAAGATTAAATATTCTAAGGAAGATTGGGATACGGTATTTGAAATATCGAGAACAAAATCGATACAAAATAAAGAAAACATGACGAATGAAGATATGATGTGGGATTTTTTTAATGCAGCAGAGACGTGTGAATACTGGAATGAAAAAGGTATATGGGAACAACAAAACAAACAATACTATATTGTTACTATCAAACGTTTGGCCGACGCAGGGTACCTACCGGCGTTGAATTATCTTGGGCATGAGTACTTTCTGCAAGATAAATTTACAGAAGGCATAGCCGCTTATCAAAAAGCGTCTGACCGGGGATATGCACAGTCTCAAACTATGATGGGTCATTTATTCTTACAGGGTCGAGGAGTTATTCAAGATAAAGAACGAGCTTTTAATTTGTTTAGACAAGCGGCCGAACAAGGCGATCCGGCTGCCCAGACCGAATTGGCGCTTTGTTACGATCTTGGGAGAGGAGTCGATGTAGATCAAATCGAGGCTACAAAGTGGTATAAACTTGCGTCTGATCAAGGGCTTCCGGACGCTCAATACTATTTGGGTATCAATTATTCGAGAGGTGAAGGAGGGTTAGAGAAGAACGAACAAGCTGCAATCGACCTATTCGTACTTGCTGCGAAGAACTACCATACGAATGCGCGAAAGGCTCTTCAAAGACGCGGTTATAGTCAGTATACATTGGAATAGATAAAAATGAAGATTATAATTATAATTATCTTAATAATTATAATATGCACACATACAAGACAAGTCTTTACAGGCGCCAAAAGGTCTGCAACGAGGCTATTAAGAATATTAAGAATATTAAGAATGACATTAAGAATATTCGCGATCGTGGGAAAAGGATATGGAATGTCGTTTCTTACTTTGGTGCGGTTTACAATATGTCTGTTTCGCAACAAGTAGATCTTGCAACTGAGTGTGTGATTTATTCATACGAAAAAGAAAATATCGAGTTCTCTCAGTCATACGAAGAGACTCACCTAATGATCAAACAGACTGTTGATCTCGATGATTTGCATGAGTCAAACGATACATGCCTATGTTTCTAACAAAAATACAATATAACTCTATATTGTATTAACTCATGTACAGCGACCGATTGGTAATGATTCCGCCCAATAACCGATCCTGGTGGCCATCCAACCGATTGTACATCTCGTAGTGCTGCAGCCCCAGCAATACCTTTTTTAATTCGTCCGTGTAAGAAATTACACGCAATACGGCCTTTATAAAGGTACCGATTTGGCCCGTCCCGATATATTGACAAATCTCGTTGATGTCTTTATTGGTTGCCCATAGGTAAATTAACTGGCCTGTATTGTATTGATTATTGGTAGGGGCGTCCGATGCCTTATAATAATCGCAGTTTTGCTCAATCTCGTTCATAATCTCATTGAAGACATTATTGGCGATTTCCAATGGACTTGAAATGCGTAACGGCTCTGTAAAACACCCTAGCCACCCGGCAAATTCTTCAAATGTTGCGTTAAACAGAATATTGTTTGCGACCATGGCGCCTCTAACTAACGGCAAGCCGTCCGATAGACCAGATGCAACCTTCCCGGCCAGTGTTAAGGTATTCGAAATATTTGAAATATTGGAAATATTCGTGTCCGAAATAAATTCGTATTCTTTCAGCCAGTCTAATGACTGAGCCCATTGTGTCTGGATCATCTTTTTGGCGTTTTCAATCTCTTTTTCCATTGCACGTCGTTTAACGGCATGTTTCACGAGGTCGTCATCCAATTTCAACTCTGCAATTTCGCGCTCGTACCCCTTCCTCTGTGAATTGGTCAGCCGAATCATTGTCCCAGGCTCCAATTTCGATCTAATGGTAAGATAGGTATCTAAATTTTCTATGTCGGTAATTGGAATTTTCGCCAACTCGGCCGTAAGAGATAAGATGTACCTTTCTTGTTGATGATGAAGAAGCGTCTTTTCCAGGACATTTTCATCGCCCACGTTTTTCAGTACAAATAGAGGATCGACCGATAGTTGAGATACGGCGGATGGCATTTTCCCGAATAGGAGATGTCGAAATTCCGATTCCGATACACAATCTTTGAGCGGATAATAGATTACGTGCCCTTTATCATCCATTCCACGTCTTCCCGCCCTCCCGCCCATCTGCATAAACTGTTCGGGCCTAAGCGGTACCATATCTTCTCCGCGAGACGGCTTTTCAAGAGATGTAAAAACAACCGATTTGGCGGGCATATTGATTCCAATGGCAAGCGTCTCCGTCGCAAACACGACTTTAATCAATTTCTCAGAGAATAAAATCTCGACATACTCGCGCAAAATCGGAATCATACCGGCGTGGTGATATGCGATACCCTTGTCGATCAAATTCTTAAACGCGTCAAGACCGGGAATGGTGCCATAAGGCCTAATATATTTATTGAATAGGGCGTCTTGTCGATTTCGTATCGTCGTGACATTATATTGGTGTTCCGATTGAATTTCGCCGAACGCAAGTGGATCGTCGTCTTTACCCATAACCGGTGGATGGCCGTACAAGAGATTTTGGCCAAGACAATAGGCTGCCTCCTCGCACTTGGCCTTACTCATTAAGAATATGATAGACGGCAATTTCTGGTCTTTTTCTAGAATCTTGACGATTTTCGTGATGGCCTGTGCAAACGTTCCCTTATTGGGGGTCAACTTTTTGTAGACCGCTGAATCCATGATCTTATTTTCCTGTTTTGTGTTGTAAAGTTCTCTGAATCCCGTCGTGTCATAAAACCCAAAATGCAATGGAACGTGACGATCGTGACGCTGAACGAGCTGGGTGGGACGACGTCGCGACAGCCATTCTTGAAATCGTTCCGGTTCCGACAGAGTTGCAGAAAGGGCGACAATTTGGATAGTGGGCGGGAGAAACATTATGGTTCGTTCCCATACGTGGCCTCTTTCCGTATCGTTAATGTAATGGGCTTCGTCGATGACAAGTACGCTGACATTCGCTAAATCTGGGTCGGCTGACTCATTTGACCCATTCGTATTGCGCAATTTATTGGCCAAAATCTCGCTGGTCATGATCAAAAGTTCGGGGCCGCCGTCGCCGCCTGGTGCCGTTGCTCTCTCCTGGATATCACCTGTAAGAAGAGTGATGCGATTGGGAAACCCGATTCCTGTAAGCCACGATTGGAATTCGGCATATTTTTGGTTGCTTAGCGCCTTTACCGGAGTAGTAAGAATAGCCCGGTGACCCTTGTCGAAGGCGTTCAGAATGATGGCAGTTAGCGCAATTACGGTTTTACCGGAGCCGGTTGGAAGTGTTGCGAGAACGTCATACTGGTCCTCTATCAGTTGGAGTGCTCGTTGTTGAGTCCTATCAAGGGGGTAGCCGGTTATCGACTGGATTCGTTGCGTCATTTCTATAATATTTGTAATACAAAATTGTAGTTAAATATCGTTTTTAATTTATGGTAAAAATAAAATGAGTCTAAAATGCAATTGTTGTAGGAAAAAAGTCGGACTGGTTTCCTTTGACTGTCGTTGCGGCCTGAAAATACTTTGTCTTGTTTGTCGAAATCCCGACGTACATAAATGCAGTGTTAATTACCAAGACATACATAAAGACGAGATCCGAAAAAATAATCCGCTAGTTATCGGCGATAAAATTGAAAAAATATAGCTTAATAGGTTATTATAATAAACATAATAACATAATTAACAATGAGAAGAAAGATACTTGATTTGATTCCGCTTTATTCAGTCGAGAAAAACGGCAAAAAACGGATATGGCTTGCGCGGATTGAGTCCGATCTTGATGTTGCCTACGCAATTATCGAATTTGGCCAAGATGGTGGCAAAATGCAAACCACCGTCCGAGAATACACAAAAGGTAAAAATATAGGCAAACGCAACGCCACGACGCCGCTTGAACAGTGTACGCAGGAAACGCAGCGCAAATGGCTCGACAAGAAGGAAAAGGAAGGATATAAAGAATATATCGAGGATGCTCCCGAAGTTTTAGACGATAAAGATGAGTCCAAGGACGATAAAGACGCCGGCGACAAGACCATATACCCCATGCTTGCGCAAACATACGACCCCTCTAAAAAGTCCAAGATCGTTTATCCCTGTTTTGTACAACCTAAACTTGACGGCCTCCGATGCATTGTCTATAAAACCGACAACCGGATTGTCTTTCAATCAAGAACGGGCGGTCATTTCGAGACAATGGATCATATCGTCACGTCTCTTGAACCGATTTTTAAGAAAGATCCGTCCGTTATTCTGGATGGCGAACTCTATTCAACCGATATCCCGTTTGAAGAATTGGCCGGACTTATTAAGAAAAAGAAAATATCAGCAGACGATAAGGAAAGACTTAAATATGTTTCATACCACATTTACGATTTGGCAATGGAACTCGATTTTGCCGAACGTCACAACATCCTCTCAAAACTGCTCAACACTCCCTACCGATACCTCAAACTTGTCCCCACACACGTCGCAAACTCAGTAGAAAACTTTCGCGAACGATTCAGCGAATTTGTCGCGGCCGGTATGGAAGGCGTTATTTTACGAAACATGGTAGGGCACTACCGATGCAATTATCGCAGTAGCGATCTGCAAAAATACAAGGAATTTTTCGAAGATGAGTTTCCGGTTGTAGGGTTCAAAGATGGCGATGGGCGCGATAAAGGTGCCGTGATTTGGCAGTGTGAAAATTCCGATAAAACGGCTTTTTGGGTGAGGCCGCGTGGAACTATGGAACAGAGGCAGGAATGGTTTCGACAAGGCGAATCGTATATTGGCAAGATGCTAACAGTAATCTATCAGGAGTTGAGCGAAGCGAAAGTCCCGCGTTTCCCGGTCGGAAAATCAATCAGAGAAGGATTTTGAAATTTTGATAGTAAATAAAAATGATGCTTGAATTTTACAGATAATACCAAATAAATGGATAGCGACCACGTAAGTGATATTATACTGTCTGAGACGGACCCGGCAGTCGTCGTCGAGATGTTTCGAGAGATGTTCAGACACAATCCGATGGCCGACGAACAGGCGGGCTATATTTTTCAACTGACGCAAAACCCGTGCCTGATTAACAGTATTGACGCGATTTTCGATTTGTTTATTGAGAAAAAATTTATGCGGATTGGGCTAACGTACTTTCTCGACGGGTGGGAACAAAATTGGACGACGATGCGACACATAACCAGTCGTTACTACGCTGACGAAGAACTGATTCAATCGCTTCGCCGGCCCATCTATAAAATGTTGCAAAATTTGGGCGATGAGAATTTAGACCCTATTTACTACGTGACTTTGTTAAGCGATTTTCAGGTTAGTATGGAAGGAACTGGATAATTTTTTATTTTTTTTATATAAAAATAAAGATGCATAATTTTATTGTGTTTGTATCATGTATAGTTTGCCTATATGTTGGATATTTGTTGTACGAATACGAAGGCTATAATTATATCAAACAGGAAACTCCGGTTGCAGACGCGTCGGTAGACGACAATTCGGACTGTAAAGCCTATACCGATTTTATCGCAAAACCTATCAATATGGCGTACTATACCGCCCCTCGATTTCTGAATCCACGCGAGTCGTGTCGAGACGAGTGTGTAGAGGGCGTATGGTTTGATGATCATCATCTGGGAGCGGTGAGGTGTTGCGAAGGCGCGTGCAGTGGTATACCGGAGTAAGTTTATTCATTTTTCACCATGTGTGTAAAGTGTACGCCTTCGGATTCTAGAAATTCCACCATGATTTGTTTGGTGACCGTTTTCGCGTTTCCGGTATAAAACGACGCTAAGTTATTGGACATGACCTTTATTTTTTCATGAAGCAGTTCCTTTATTTTATGGATTCCGCAGTGCGAAATGCATTTAATGCCGGCTTTACGCGATAGGTTGATTATTCCGTTTTTACTAAAATCCGTTGGAGAATTTCGAGGGCGTTTTTCTTTTTTGTCTTCTTCGTCGTCGGCTTCGTCGCCCGATTCGTCGTCTGGGTTATCCAAGTCGTTATCCACGTCGTTGTTTACGTTATCGTGGTCTTCGTCTGATTCGTCGGCGGGATTATCCACGTCGTTATCCACGTCCACGTTTTCTTCGTCAATCTTTTCCAATTCTTTGTCCATATTTGTTGTTATATTTATAGAAATATCTTTAAAACTTCAATAAAAGTTTTAAAGGTTACCTTATTAATAAAATGATTTACGAAACCTACGTTGAAAATGATAATATTAATAGTCGCAACGTTAATAACTCTGGCGGGCTTGATACTGATCACTTGCGTTCAAGCCCGCCAGCCGATCCAACTGATCCTATAAAGAAAAAGAAGAAAAAAACTCGCCATTTTGAACATCACATTCGTAAAATCCTAAAAGAGATTTCGTCTGACAGAGATATTACGCAAATTGCAAAGACTCAATTAAACGATCTTGCTGTTATTACGTGTAAATTGATTAAACAAAAAGTCCTTGTCGTTCTTCAATCCAACAAGAAAAGAACCATTACAAATGTCGAGATCGAAGCCGCCATTCATCTTCTTTTTACGGGACAATTAGAGCAGCGGCTGATAGAAGAGGGTAAAAAATGCGTCCAGCAGTACATCGATAATACAAAGACGAAGGAGCTAAAAGGCCAGTCTCGCAATACCAAGGCGGAGATCTTAATTCCGCCAAGTATTCTGGAACGTATGCTGCGTTCGGACTCGTTTCAAATGTTTCAAATGGGTTTCTCAGCGCCTATATTTTTGGCGGGCGTAATTGAGTATTTTATCGCACAGGTTCTACAATTGTCCGTATTAACGTCGAAAACTGTTAGAATCACTGTACAGGATCTGGAACACGGTATCAAATCGGACCGGGAAATAAAAAGGTACATGATAGATCAAAACATATACCTATTTGAGGCGGGGATTGTACCGTTTATTCATCCGGGGATTCGCCAACTTACCGGCCGAAATGACAAAAAGTCGGTAAAGTTGATGGCAAAGTTGCAGGAGTCCAATTCCAGTATTTTTCCTAAACGTTTTTTTGAAAAACTGTGCAAACATTTTGTGATGTTGCTTTATCCGGATATTCGATTTCAAAAAGGGTGTTTCGTGTATTTACAGGATTATATCGAGAAATGGATTGTGGGTATATTGCAGCATACCAATATTCTTACTCTATACTCAAAAAAGAGTCGAGTTACTGCTACCGATATTGAGATGGTTGTTTCGATTATGGAGAGACGATCTCCTTCGTTTTTACACCAGGACCAACTCATTAGCGATATGGAAGTATTGGTTCTAAATTAATTTTTTTTATTTTTTAAATACTAAAATGGCAGCATTACTTAACAAATCCGACGGGCTTTCTTTAATTGTAAATGGTGCACAAGATTTGGTAACACCGCAAACAGAACAAATACTCAACCGGTCCGGGTTGGGTCTAGAACATGCCGATAACCAAGGAAATTTGGTTTCGATGACCGGCCGTGGTCTAGACAAAACAGGCAATCAATTTAGAAACGAAATGAACAGTTTGCTAGGCAGAATTGATCCTGATCATCGTGAGTTAATGATACAAGTTATTAACTTTATTCGATCGCCTACTGTTGTGACAGTTGGAACTTCGAATAGTCTACAATGGGAAGAAGGCGGCAAGACTTATAGCGTTAACAAATCCGCGTCTATTGCTAAACTTAAAGCGCGTGCTCAACAAATGCCAACCGTTTTACAATTCGGTAAGAAAAGTAAGAAAAGTTCAAAAAAATCGAGATCAAAACGTAGCCAGAAAAACAAGAAAAGATCTATAAGATCAAAACGCAGCCCGAAAAAATCGGCAAGAAAACCAAGGAGAAGCGATCGTAAATAAATAATTTTATTTCTAAAATTATTCAAGTGATTATAAATTTTTTTGTATAGAATTTAGACATATTTTACTTCTTTGCGATCTTCTTGACCTTCTTCGCCGTCTTCTCGTCTTCGTCGTCGCTCTTGACCTTCTTCGCCGTCTTCTCGTCTTCGTCGTCGCTCTTGACCTTCTTCACCGTCTTCTTGGGAGTGTCCTCAATCACTGACACCTCGACCTTCTTAGGAGTGACAACCGGCTCCTCGACCTTCTCTTCAACAACGGCCTGTACCGAGTCGTCTTTCCATTGTTGTTTGGTCTCGTCAGAGAGACCACGCCACATCTCACCCAGACGACGCGAGACGTCCTGAGGATTCGAGTGGTTCTTTGCAACCTCAGACCGGTTGGCACTGCAAAACTTGATGTAGGCCGACAAAGGACGCTTTGCCTTCTCGACCTTCTCCGGCTTCTCCGAATCGGCATCGGACACGGGAGACGTCGAACGGGCACGGCACGCCTCATCGTATTTTCCCTTGTTGACAAGCGCGCGTTGCTTGTAGACGTCCTTTGACTTGTCGCCGAGCTCTCGCCACATCTTTCCGAGACTGCGAGAGACTTCCTTGGGGTCCTTGACATCGGAAAAGTCAGTGTTGGCGCGAGTCTCCTTGCAAAACTCCATGTAACTATTTTGGGCTTTCGGGATTTTTTCTTTTTCATCGTCGACATTCTTGACCTTCTTCAAAGCCTTGGTGAGAAGAGGTGTGAAAAATTTCACATCGTCCTCATTGGAGAAATCAATGGTCATGCGACCCGCCTTGGTCATGGCAGCGATCATGGACTTAATGATCTTGGAAGACATTGTAGGAGCGAATATACTGTGTGTGAGTGGGCGATATTTTCACTAGGTTTTACTTGTGAAAATCAATTTTATTTTACCCAAAAATACTACCAAGCCACGATTTTTTGGAAGGGACTGGTGTTGTCGGCTGTCCTTGAATAGCGGGTTGTGTCGTATGAGGGGAGGAATGCGCCGAATGATCGGGATGTGCTACATTGACATTAGTGGACTCTTTTACGATAGAAATAATACGCGTCTTTGATTCATTTGTAGGACGTGTCTTCTTTGTAGTAGAAGATGCCTTTGCGTGGCGCTTGGAGTGGTTTTTCTTTTCAGCAGATGCCTTTGCATGGCGCTTGGAGTGGTTTTTCTTTGCATCAGATGCCTTTGCGTGGCGCTTGGAGTGGTTTTTCTTTTCAGCAGATGCCTTTGCATGGCGCTTGGAGTGGGTCTTCTTTGCAACAGATGCCTTTACGTGGCGCTTGGAGTGGGTCTTCTTTGCCGCAGATGCATTTGCGTGGTGCTTGGAGTGGGTCTTCTTTGTAGTAGAAGATGCCTTTGCGTGGCGCTTGGAGTGGGTCTTCTTTGTAGTAGAAGATGCCTTTGCGTGGCGCTTGGTGTGGGTCTTCTTTGCAGCAGATGCCTTTTCGTGGCGCTTAGACTGAGTTTTCTTTGCAGCAGATGCCTTTGCGTGGCGCTTGGAGTGGGTCTTCTTTGTAGTAGAAGATGCCTTTGCGTGGCGCTT
>Ga0209188_1000149_pt1 | contig 78170 bp, 69 predicted proteins | sample C_130625_EF_Meta_FD_187307 | JGI IMG/M metagenome (GOLD analysis project Ga0209188, IMG submission 187307) | Freshwater microbial communities from Lake Croche, Canada to study carbon cycling - C_130625_EF_MetaG (SPAdes) (version 2) | ecosystem: Environmental > Aquatic > Freshwater > Lake...
CTTGATAATACGCTGACCAAAACGACGTTTCTGCCAGTCGTTCATTTTTACAACACTCTCCCAGTAAGTAGCGACTTCTGGTAAATTGAAGTGTTCACAAAGATACACTAAATTGAGGATATCTTTCTGAAAACAAGATCCACCGAAACCTACTGAAGCTTTTAAGAATTTAGCCCCAATACGCGAATCTCTTCCAATAGCACGAGCGACTTCATCAACATCAGCACCCGTTGCTTCACAAAGAGCAGAAATAGAATTAATAGACGAAATGCGCTGTGCCAAGAAAGCGTTAGCAACTAACTTAGATAATTCTGAAGACCACAAATTTGTTCTAATAATGCGATCATCTGGGACCCAACGTGCATAGACGCTCGCTAAGGTTTTTATAGCAGCCTCCCCACCAGGCGTACGCTCTCCCCCGATTAAAACACGGTCGGGTTCAAACAAATCTGCAACAGCAGTGCCTTCTGCAAGAAATTCTGGATTTGAAAGCACTTGAAACGTACATCCCTTAGTATTCGCAGCCAATAGATCTTTAATTGTTTCGGCAGTTTTTACAGGTATGGTCGACTTCTCTACAATTATTTTATCCGTATCAGCTACTTCAGCAATCGTGCGTGCCACAGACTCAATATAACGTAAATCAGCTGCTCGACCTGCACCTACGCCATACGTCTTTGTAGGTGTATTTACTGCTACAAAAATAATATCAGCTTTTTTGATACAAGTTTTTACGTCCGTTGAGAAAAAAAGATTCTTGCCACGTACTTTTTTTACAACCTCATCTAAACCAGGTTCATAAATAGGAAGCGTATCAGAATTCCATTCTGCGATACGATTAGCATTCATATCAACAACAGTGACTTCAATATCAGGAGCCTTGAGCGCAATTACAGCCATGGTTGGACCACCTACGTAACCAGCACCGATACAACAAATTTTCATGGAAAAAAAGCGGGTTTAAAATCCTAAGAAGAAGGTGTAAATTCTAAAAGTCCTACACGTGCTTTTAAGCAGGTGTAGGGGCTGCACTTACAGAACCTGGTGAAAGTGATTCTACTGGCGTAGATTTATCTGCGGTTTTCTTATCATCCACTTTATCCTCTACCTTAAGCGGAGGTGCTACAATCACAGCAGAGCGAATTTCTCCAAACTGTAAGAGTTCCATGACATGCTTACCTTCAATTGTCTCATATTCAATTAAGGCTTCAGCAATTTTATCTAAAACTTCACGGTGCTCTTTAATGATTGCAGTAGCACGGGCGTATTGTTCGGTGATAATTATATGTATCTGTTCGTCAATATGACGTGCCGTTTCTTCGGAAACGTTTTCATTACGCGTAATTTCACGTCCCAAGAAAACTGTATCTTGATTATCTCCAAAAGCGATTGGTCCTAAAGGACTCATACCCCAATCACAGACCATGTGACGTGCGATCTTGGTAATTTGTTTTATGTCCCCAGAGGCACCACTTGAAATATCGTCCAGTACAAGCTCTTCAGCTATGCGTCCACCTAAGCCCATTGCGATTTGACCTAGCATACGCTTTTTGGCCTGAGTAAGTTGATCCTTTTTAGGAATAAACATGGTGCTACCTAAGCTTCTGCCACGAGGTATAATTGTTACCTTATGAACAGGTAAGTTACCGTCATCGAGAACAGCCTGAATAAGCGCATGCCCTGCTTCGTGATAGGCAGTAAGCTTCTTTTCGTCATCATCCATCAAACGACGGCGCTCGCGACCAAACTGTATCTTTTCTCGTGCATCATCCATGTCGATCATTTCAACACGTTTTTTGCCACGACGTGCAGCGAGTAGAGCACCTTCGTTTAGTAAATTAGCTAAGTCTGCACCCGATAAACCGGGAGTACCACGCGCGAGTACTGCTAAATCAACGTTTTCAGCTAGGTTAATTTTCTTAGCATGTACTTTTAGAATTTGTTCGCGACCAGTCATATCTGGCAAATCAACATAGACTTGGCGATCAAAGCGACCTGGTCGAAGCAGAGCACTATCGAGTACGTCTGGACGATTTGTAGCTGCGATAATAATTACGCCTTCTGTAGTATCAAAACCGTCCATTTCTACTAACATTGAGTTAAGCGTTTGTTCTCGCTCGTCATTACCACCACCTAAGCCAGCACCGCGTTGGCGGCCAACAGCATCAATTTCATCAATAAAGATAAGACACGGAGCGTTCTTTCTACCTTGCTCGAACATGTCACGTACACGAGATGCACCAACTCCTACAAACATTTCTACGAAGTCAGAACCTGAAATACTAAAGAAAGGAACATCAGCTTCACCTGCAACGGCTTTCGCAAGGAGGGTCTTACCTGTGCCAGGAGGTCCTACCATTAAAACACCCTTAGGCATACGACCACCCATCTTGGTAAACTTCTTAGGATCTCTTAAGAAATCAACCACCTCAGAAATTTCTTCTTTTGCCTCATCGCATCCCGCTACATCGGCAAACGTTACTTTGTCGCGGTCGCGATTTAAAAGTTTAGCACGGCTCTTACCGAAGGTTAGCGCGCCTTTACCTGCTTGTTTTATTTGACGTACAAAAAGAAAGTATAGAAGACCAATAATTAAAATAAAGGGCAGTAAATTTACAACGATCTGGCTTAGCATCGTAGTAGAACGTGGTTCAGAAAATACTTTAGATTTGCGCAGTATATCGGCATTAGCATCACTGAGCCCACCCTCAGCGTGAAACGAGGCCGTTTTAACACCATGATCGTTTGCAAACACTAGTTTTTTGAATTCGCCAGTAATAATTGCGTAATCACGGCCAGCTGAATTATCATAATGAATCACACCCTCTTTAATTTCACCCGATTGGCTTTTCTCGATAACGTCCTGTATAGTCACCGTTGCTGGACTACCTGGTGAGCCAGGAGACCAATACAAAAGAGTCAGTGCAGCTGCCACGATTGCCAGCCATATTAGCCAAACCTTTGGCTGTAGGCGATCGGGAGGAAGGCTCTTTAAGGGACGACGCGGTTTTCTATTGTCGGACTCAGGCATTTATAAAGATATGAGTGAGCTATAAGGGTTAATGTTCCCTCAATATAAGTCAACTCAGGCAACGAACATTATCGTGGTATCACAATAACTATAAACGCCGTAAGCTAGGCTACTTATGAAAAAAGAGCCATTGGGTATTAATAACAGCGAATCCATGAGGCCCTAAACTCTGTTTTGTAGGCTTACCCGCTATGACCGCAGCAAGTAAGGTTTCAAAACCTCGTGCTGATAGCCGTCCCACTTGGGTCTGCTTGTTGAGCCAAAGATAGAGCGCTCTGCGACATATCGCCTTTGGCTTACCCGTTATGCGAGATAGATTTAGCTTACCCGTTGGGCTTAAACAATTAAGTGAAATAACCCACTGATTAATCGCATCATCGTCTTCCTCAAGCAAGGTCCTGGAGTAGGCAGCACCGCGAAGTGCATCACGGTTTGAAGCTTCAATCCATGCTGGTATAACGGATAGCCTAATTCGATTTCTAAAGTAGGTGTAGGCTGCATTACTGCGGTCTTCTCGCCAAGGCACCTGAGCTAAAGTTAAAGCCGATTTAATTTCTTCTTTTTTTAATGTGAGAAGCGGCCTGAGAATAACAGCAAAATTGGATTCTGTGTAAACAGGTCTAGGTGCAGCAAGTCCAGCAGTACCACTTCCTCGGGCCAAACGCATGAAAAAAGTTTCAGCGATATCGTCCTGCTGATGCCCAAGCCATAACGAATTACTCTTTACTTTAGGCATTACCTTTTTAAAGAAATTAAAACGTGCTTCGCGAGCAAGTGCTTCACTTGGTTTATCTGGAGGAGATTTCCAGAAATCGCTTTTAAATTTAATACTTAGTGCCAGCGCTACTTGCTTTGCAAAGGCCTCATCTTTAAGTGATGCAGCACCTCGTAATCTATGATCAAAATGTAATGCTACAATCTGCTTTCTTTTTTCTGGCCAATACGCCCAAATTAAAAGTAGCAAAGCGAGTGAGTCAGCCCCACTCGAAAAGGCAACAGACCACACTTCTTTTTTAGAACAAGCATCCGCCCAAGCTAATACGCTTCGGTGGAGTTTATCTTTAGGAATTAGCTGGGCTAAGTGTAAAGCTTTAGCTTTAAGATCACCTAAGGAATGTTTTTTTGCCATAACCTTTGAGAGGTGATCAGTTTAAATGCCTTAATTAAAGGCTAAGTAAGCTTTACCAAAATAAGGCACAAGAGATTCAGGAATTTTGACACGACCATCTGATTGTAAATTATTTTCGATGATAGCTGCAAGCACACGAGGTACTGCTAGACCAGAACCGTTTAGGGTATGTACTAATTCAGGACGACCTGTTTCTTTTGAACGAAAACGAATTTGCGCACGCCTTGCTTGAAACGTCTCGAAATTACTGCAGCTAGACACTTCGAGCCAACGCTTTTGTCCAGCAGCCCACACTTCTAAATCATACTTCTTTGATTGAGAAAATCCCAAGTCACCACCACACATAAGTAATACGCGGTAAGGTAATCCTAATTTTTGGAGTAGTCCTTCAGCATCTCCTCTTAATTTATCTAGTTCGTCATAACTTGTGGTAGGATGTACCCATTTAAGTAGTTCAACTTTATCAAATTGGTGGAGCCTATTGAGGCCTCGTACGTCTTTACCGTGTGAGCCAGCCTCTCGTCTAAAGCATGGTGTATAAGCACACCGCTTGATAGGCAGATCAGCCTCATCTACAATTTCGTCTCTAAAAAAATTAGTCAGAGGTACTTCAGCTGTAGGGACTGCAAACAAACGATCGGGAGTTGTTTCGTACATTTGACCTTCTTTATCCGGTAGCTGCCCCGTTGCAGTTGCACTAGCAGCATTTACAAAGATAGGCGGGTTTACTTCGACATACCCTGCTTTACTATCTTCATCCAAAAAGAAATTAATTAAAGCACGCACTAAACGAGCAGCATCCCCTACATAAAAAGGGAAACCAGCTCCCGTAACTTTAGAGCCACGCGTAAAATCAAATAATTTTTCGAATCCGGGAACATCATAATGCGGCAAGGCATGGGGTGACACGTCAGAAATATCACCGTGGGTAGCATAGACAACATTGTCCTCTGGAGTAGCTCCCTCAGGAACACTTGAATGCGGTATATTAGGAATAGAGAGCATATGCTCTTTTAAAGACTCTTCAGCTAATTTCAGTGCAGCATCCCGTTCTTTAACTTGTGCAGACACCTCTTTCATTTCGGCAACTTTGGCTTTAAAAGCGTCAGAGCCTTTAGGTAAAGCTGCCATATCGTTATTAGCTGCTTTTTGTCTAGAACGCAGTGTTTCAACGTCTTGCAATAGCACACGCCACGCAGCGTCAGCCGCAATAATAGGGGCTAAATCTACAGTGAGATGCTTTTTTGCAATAGCCGCAATGACGAGCTCTGGTGTTTCACGAATTATCTTTGTATCGAGCATAAAAATTAAGACTTTGTAGTGAGTCCTTCACGTATTTTTTTGAATCGAGCATATACCTCTTTAACAGTAAGTAATTTCAGATCACCTACAGGAGCTTGTATCACAAAATGATTAGGTGCGCTTAGTGGATAGGGGCCAAAGAGACGTGGATCAGTAGGGCCAAAAATTCCAAGAACTCTTACCCCTAATGCTGCAGCCAAATGCATTGGACCGCTATCATTGGTGATAACCCAATCAGAACGTTTAATTAAAGCAGGTAAAGAAACTAAACTCGTGTTGCCTGTAAGATTAAGGAATTGGCTAGAAGGAAAAGCATTACGATCATGAATATAGTCACTACCAGCCCATATTATTTTACGCGTTTTATCCTCACGGATGAGTAACTCTGTTAATTGTTTAAAACCACCCCATTTCTTTTCTTCACGCCGAGAATCTGGAAATATTACAATCGGTTTACCTCCAGCCTTACCATCAGTAAACGTTAGGTTTAGTTTTTCTGCTTCCCTAAAACGTAAATTACCGCGCAGTTCAGGTTTGGCATCAAGCATTGGACAAAATTGCAACAGAATATCAACGGCATGACTCTTACGTCCATTAGGCGGCAAGGGAACTTGTTTTTTATAAAATAGATGCGCCCCCTCGCGTGAATCCGTCCTCCCTACTTTCAATTTACCGTGAGCGCGCGAAGTCATAAGTCCCGAACGCAATAGACCCTGAAAATCAAAAACAAAATCAAATTTTGTTTTTCGTACCTCTTTCATGAGTTTGATAAACCCTTTAGTTCCACCGTTACGTTCGAACACGTATATACGATCAACTGAGTCACAGGATCTAACAATCGGTGCAAATACGTCACGTACTATCCACGATATCCTTAAGTCCTTGCACTGAGCCTTAAGTGAGGCTGCAACTTGCAGTCCATGCACAATGTCCCCAAGAGAGGATGGCTTAATGATGAGCAACTCGGTCATAGAATATATAAAACTGAATCTAACTCAGAGACTTAAGTCAGTCCAAATCATTTTTTAAGGCTTTGCAGCCCTTCAGGTCTTCTCCAGCCTAACGTTGTCGTGCTATATCCTTTTTTAAAGTTAATAGGCTGGATAATTGCCCTCACCCCTGAGTGGATATTACATGGACTCACCCTTGTTATAGCAGAACTCCTACTTTGGGCGGCTCCCAAGCGCAGACGACTGATATTATCTAATCTTCACCACGCGTACCCAACTCAGCCTACAGTATGGCACACCCGGATGGCCAGAACCTGTTTGAGACGACTTATTGAGACAGGTTTTCTTTCCCTCGCTACTCCATATTTAAGTGAATCGCGTATACGGAGTATAGCTCAACTCTCTGCGCAGTATAAAACGTGGCTTATACAGAACTATGCTAAATCACGTGAAGAACAAAGGCCTACCGTCTACGTTGGTATGCACCTCGCACTTTGGGAAAGTCTCACATGGCTGCCTTTATTAAGTCCTGTCAAACTCCCTGACTATGGTATAATTTTTAGACCACTAGATCATCCTAAGGCGGATGAATATATTAGGTCCTCTCGTGGTAGATTTGGCATGAAGCTGCTCTCGCGCAAAGAGGGGTTCGCTCATGCGCTAAGAATATTAAGAGATAAAGGATGTATTGGAATTTTGATTGATCAAAATGCTGGCATGCAGGGAGCACTAACCACATTTCTTGGCCGCATATGTTCAACTACAGAACTTCCGGGCGTATTAACGACAAAGTTTGATTCAGATTTAAGAACATTTTACCCCAAACGCATAGGCTTTTGGCGTGCCACATTCGAATCAGTTCCAATCACCCATGATGGAACCTCACTTGGTATTACCGTAGCAATCAATCAGTGGTTAGAAAAGGCGTTAGAAGATGAAACCCTCAGTGCTGCATGGTTATGGGGGCACGACCGCTGGCGGCATCAAGACATGCCCACAAAGCGTCTGCGTTTAGAAAGTAAACGGGATTTACTTTCAGAGGAAATTAAACTTCGCAATCTATCTGAACTTCCTCGTAAAACAAGACTTTGGATACGTATGCCAAATTGGCTTGGAGATGTTGTTATGGTGCTTCCGTTACTTCGAGCAGTGCGTAAAGCAAGGCCAGATGCAGAAATTCATTTACTCGCAAAAGGATCGTTTGCCCTTCTTTTGGATAAAGTAGGTTGTGCTGATTACGTACACGCGTTACCCAAGCGTAACTTCTATTATTTTAGATCTTTTTTTAGATTAAGAAAAACCTACCCCGATGTATGGCTATGTTTTACTAACTCTTTTAGGGGAGACCTAGAATCCTTTCTTACGCGCTGTCCGCAGCGTTTTGGTATAAAGCGTAAATCAACAACACGACCTTTATTAACTCATACATATAATTTACCCGCTGATTTTGATGAATCCAAACACCATCAAACTGAGCTGTGGAATAATTTTTTGACTCATTTTGGATTACTTGAATCACCTGTCACTACTCCACTGTTTAATTATACTCTAACTACAAACGGACCCATTGCGCTACTGCCTGGATCAGAGAATTCTCCTGAAAAACGGTGGCCAGTAGACCATTTTAGAACACTTATTTCGCTAAGACCAACAGATAGTTTTGTTATATTAGGAACACCTGCTGATACATCCATCGCAAACGAACTAGCCGCAAACTTAGGGAATAATGTTACCAATTTATGCGGAAAAACAGATCTAATAGGTTTTATGGATGAGCTAGCTAAATGCAGACTTGTTATCAGTAATGATTCAGGAGGCCTCCATCTTGCCAATGCGATGGGATTACCTGTAATTGGTCTTTATGGTCCAACTAACCCTCTTAGAACGGGCCCCGTATTTAACAGTCGCTTTACTTTAGCCCAGCCCGAGGGTTGTCCAAAAACAGGAGGAACCCGTCTTGTAGAGTTAACCCCAGATACCGTGAATAACTTTGTTGCGTTAAACGGTCCACTTTAAGCTAGGAAATAACATTGCCGCTTAAGCGCATCAGCTACTTATATTAATAGCACTCGCTTTTCAATGCCGCTACTCGCAGTAAACGATCTCAGAACTTACTTTCACACGCGTGGTGGAATTGTACGTGCAGTTGATGGTGTTACTTTTAGTTTAGAGCGAGGCGAAACCTTAGGCATTGTAGGAGAATCAGGTTCAGGAAAATCAGTGACCTGCTATTCAATGATGGGGCTTATTTCCCAACCACCGGGTAAAATTGAAAGTGGCACTGCTCTATTTGACGGAATAGATCTCCTTCACTGCAGTCCAGCTCAAGCACGCGCACTGCGCGGCAAACGTATTTCGATGATCTTTCAAGATCCGATGACATCACTAAATCCCTATTTACGTATTGAAGATCAGCTCATCGAACCGCTTTTAATCCACGAAAAGATTTCGCATAAAGAAGCCAGCAAGCGAGGTATCGAAATGCTTGAAGCAGTAGGAATTCATGATGCAAAAAATCGTATGGCACAGTATCCGCATGAATTTTCTGGGGGTATGCGCCAGCGTGTCATGATCGCAATGGCTTTGATAACAAAGCCAGAACTTTTAATCGCTGATGAACCTACTACGGCATTGGATGTAACGGTACAGGCTCAAATTCTTGAACTTATTTCTAAGATGAAGAAAGAGCTCAACATGGCCGTTATTTTTATCACCCATGATTTAGCGGTAGTTTCTGGTTTGTGCGACCGGGTTCAAGTCATGTATGCAGGCCGTATCTTAGAAAGTGCAGATACACGTTCGCTTTTTTATAGTCCGAAACACCCGTACACGAGAGCCCTTCAAAAATCAATTCCTGCAAATCAGCCGAAAGGAAGAGAACTTTTCACCATAAAAGGTCTTCCACCGGACGTTTCCAAACCACTACCGAGTTGCCCCTTTGCCCCACGGTGCGACTTTGCAGTAGAGCGCTGTCGCGTTGAACCCATTCGTCTTGATTCGTGTGCTCCGGGGCACTACCAGGCTTGTCTTCGGGTTCAGGCAAACGAAATTTAATCAATTTGAAGCCCGTGGAAGACATCATACTAGAACTTCAAAACGTAAAAACGTATTTTCCTATTCAAAAAGGATTCATCTTTAAGCGTTTAGTTGGTTCAGTTAAAGCAGTAGACGGTGTTTCATTTACGCTTAAACGAGGGGAAGTTTTAGGGCTAGTGGGAGAATCAGGGTGTGGTAAATCTACTTTAGCTCGCACCATTCTCCAGCTTCTTCCCACAACAGAAGGTCGTATTCTTTTTAATGGAAAAGATCTCACTGCGTCGTCTCGAAAAGAGATGACTAAAATAAGATGTGATATGCAGATGATCTTTCAGGATCCCTTTGCTTCACTTAATCCAAGAAGAACTGTTTTTGAAACGTTAGCTGAACCCCTGCGCGTGCATAAACTATGTGAATTAAGCGCAATACCTCAACGCGTAGCTGCATTGCTTGAGACGGTGGGCCTTTCCTCGCGTTTCATTCACAAATATCCGCATGAATTTTCTGGGGGACAAAGACAGCGTATAGCAATTGCACGAGCACTTGCTCTAGAACCTAAACTCATCATAGCAGATGAACCGGTCTCTGCATTGGATGTTTCTATCCAAGCTCAGATTTTAAATCTTCTCGCAGAGCTCACGCGTAAAATGGGACTTAGCTTAGTTTTTATAGCCCATGATTTATCAGTTGTTAAACATATTTCAGATAGAATTGCTGTCATGTATCTAGGTAAAGTAGTTGAGCTAGGTACTGCTTTAGAAATTATAGATACCCCGAAACATCCCTATACCCGAGCACTTGTTAGTGCTATTCCTCGGCCTGATCCTGACTCTGAAAAAAATAGACATAGGATTATGCTTCCTGGAGACCCTCCCTCGCCGCTTGATCCACCACCGGGATGTACCTTCCACACCCGGTGTCCTCACGTAAAGGATTCATGTAAGTTATCGGTTCCAACTCTAAGTGTTTACCAAAAAAGATTTATAGCGTGTAGTCGTATTAATGAAATTTAGTTCAAAGGAGATAGCTACGCGTTTCCATACAAGCAGTTTTCAACTCATTCTTTCATTATATGTCATTTCCCTTTTCACGAGTTGTTTTATCAGCATTTCTATTCCTATCGCTTACCCATGTAACATGTCAGGGACAAGGTATAACTCCTATTCAATTAGATGCTGCTAACTTTAAACAAACAACTATCGTTCATCTCTGGGCAACCTGGTGCTCTAATTGTGAGAATGAACTTAAAAGCGGTGGTTGGAAAAAAATACTCGAGGCGAACCCTAATACCCATTTTATATTCATGACCGTCTGGTGCGAAGGAGATGGCCATAAGCTCCTCGCAAAGTATGGTATAGGTGGACAGAAAAATGTGACAATCATATCTAGTAATAATCCATCCCGCATGAAAGCTGATCGTTTGAAATCTGTCTTAGGATTACCACTTAATTGGATACCCACTACATTAATTTATTCTTCGGGTGAATTACGCTATTCTCTTAACTATGGAGAAATTCGTTTTAGTATGTTACAAGATATGATTACGGACTGTAATAGCAGCTGGTAAAATAAAAAGTGTATGGCACTCCTTACGTTAAATTCACTAAAAAAATCATTCGTTACCCCGACAGGAGAACGTAGAATGATTGTGGATATACCCCACTTTTCATTAGATCAGGGTGAACAAAAAGCGCTACGAGGAGAAAGCGGCTCAGGAAAAACGACTTTTCTTCATTTAATTGCAGGTATCTTATCTGCTGACGCTGGCTCTATTTTAATTGATAATCATGATATGGCTACCCTAGCCGAGTCAAAACGTGACCGACTACGTGCTGAATCATTAGGATATATCTTCCAAACGTTTAATTTACTTCAAGGCTATACATGCCTTGAAAACGTTCTTTTAGGAATGACATTTGGAGCAGGTACCGACAAAAAACGTGCTATAGAAGTGCTTGAGCGCGTAGGTTTAGGCCACCGCTTACATCATTACCCACGTCAAATTTCTACAGGACAACAGCAACGTGTTGCCGTCGCTCGGGCTATTGCGAATCGACCCAAACTCATTCTAGCAGACGAACCAACTGGTAATTTAGATCCAATCAATAGTCACGAATCACTTACTTTGATTCGTGAGACCTGCACAGAAACGAAAGCAGCACTGCTTTTAGTAAGTCACGATCCTACCGTTTTAAGTGGATTTAATCAGGTAAAGGATTTCTCTGACCTAAACCAAGCTGTAAAGGAGCATATCAAATGAACCTATTCAGTATTGTTCTACGTAACCTACGCCAGCACTTACTTTCTACTGTAATAACTGCACTTTCTATTGCTCTGGCTGGTGGCTTACTCATGTCAATTTGGGTTATTAAGCAGCAATCTCAAGAAACATTTACGCGCGTTAATATCGGCTTTGATGCTGTGCTAGGTGCACGCGGATCAAAACTACAATTAGTTCTCAATTCTATATTTCATCTTGAAGCCTCACCAGGTAATTTAAACCAAGCCGACTACGATTATATACGGCATCATCCCACGGTAAGACGCGCCATTCCTATAGCTGTTGGAGATAATTTAAAAGGATTTCGTATCGTGGGGACACTACCCCAGCTGTTCACAGATATCGAATACACGCCTCATCATACTTTTACGCTTTTAGAGGGTCAGCTCTTTGATCCTAGTAAAAAAGAAGCTGTTGTGGGTAAGTTTGTAGCAGAACAGTTACACATTAAAGTGGGTGACACCTTTCATCCCTTTCACGGCTTAGCTTACGATCCACGAAATCAGCACCCAGAAACCTACCGCGTCACAGGAATCCTTGATGATTCAAATACTCCCGCCGATAAAGTTATTTGGATTCCACTTAACGGACTACAAACGATGGGTGGCCATGATCCAAAAGCTGCAAATGATATAAGTGCAGTTCTTATTCAATTACGCTCTCCTACCTCAGGCTTTATCTTAGACCTCATGTATAATAAGCAGGGAAACAGGCTTACTTTTGCATGGCCAATTGGCGCTATTGTAGCAGATCTATTTAGTAAAATTAGTTGGTTTGATAAAGTGCTTACCCTGATTGCTTATCTCGTAGCACTAGTCTCAGCGGCAGGTGTACTTGTGGCCATTTACAATTCAATGGCAGCACGAGGAAGAGATATCGCTATTTTAAGAGCTCTAGGTGCTCATCGTAGAACCATTTTAGGTACAATTGTTCTTGAAGCAGCTACGATAGGAGCACTAGGAATGTTTGCATCATTTTTTGTTCACTTTGCAATTATGGCAACTGTGGGAACAATAATAAGAAATCAAACGGGCGTACTCCTTAACGTAATGAGTTATCAAGCAGTCATGCTTTGGGCCCCCTTTACAATGATTAGTCTTTGTGCGCTAGGCGGTCTTGTACCTGCATTAAAGGCATACCGTGCAGATATAGCATCAAATCTAGCACCTATTTCGTGAAAGCACGTAGGCCAGCACTAGTACCGTGTTTAGCATGCCTACTTTTAAGTATAGCCACAGCAAGCTGTAGTCGCTTGGTTGTGGAAAATAAACCTATCCTCACACATCAACATCACGCACCGCATGAAGGAACTGCTGTAGTCCTAGGCAAAGAACAATATCATTTAGAATTAGTATGCGACGCTACGGATGGAACACTTACAGCTTACGTATTAGATTCAGAAATGGATAATTTTATAAGATTAGCGCAGCCCAATATTATTCTAAGTATAAAAACCGCTGACTATGTTGGTACACTAACTTTACATGCTATTGCTAATACTGCTACGGGGGAAAAAATCGGTGATACCTCTGAATTTCAAGTGAAGGATGAACTCTTTAAAAAAACATCTGCATTTGACGGAATTTTAAAACTAATTACAGTAAAGAATAGTTCATTTATAGAAGTCAGTTTTAATTTTCCGCGCGGCAATGACCAGGATTAAGAATAAACCAGCCCTATCAATAAAAGCTGTAGCGCTCTTTTGTGCTACGCTAGTATTTGTTTTGGGCCTTATGGCTGTTTCGCCCGATTTACATCATCAAGTACACCAGGATTGTAACGAGCAAAATCATAGTTGTGCAGCGACACTGTTTGCTCAAGGCACCGATGCCTTTATTCCGTTTATATGTGTCTATTTTTCAAATGATTATAGTTCAGGCGTTATATTAAAGACTGAATGTATAGTCATTGCTTTATGTCCTTACACGCTACAACCAGAGCGTGGCCCACCTATAATTATTTAATTTATTTAACGGCGTTAGGCGTTAAGAGGGAGGCTGCATAAATTAGCCCCCTTGTTTTATTGATGCTCACTACGTGCTTATACTATGGCACTATAAGTTAGCGCTCTGATTATAATTTAGTACCACTGGTTTCCTTATTTTTATGTCTTTTCGTTTTCCTTTATCCCTGCTCTTTATTTTTGCGATAAGCCTCAAGGCCCAAGTAGCTAGCCCTGGGGAACCGCCATCTTCTTCCGATTCTCAAACCGTAAAGATAGAAGCATATGTTGTAACAGATTCATTGGATGTTTCTCGAGATAGCATCGTTCCTTCACTCGGTGCGACCTCATATGATATAGGTAAGATGCAACTCGATTCGGAATCACTAGGAGGTAATGGAACTTTTAATGAAATATTACTTAGAGTTCCAAGCGTAGCACAGGACTCCTATGGTCAGGTGCATTTAAGAGGAGAACACGCGAATCTTCAATACAGAATAAATGATGTCTTACTTCCTGAAGGTATAAGTGGCTTTGGCCAAGAACTCGACATACCCTTCATGAAAAGTGCCGCTATTTTAACGGGAAGTCTACCGGCCCAATATGGCTATAGAACTGCAGGTGTAGTAGATATACATACGCAAAATACAGAGAAAGGTTTTGAAGGTACACTTGGAGCATTCATAGGTAGCCATAACACAGTGCGAGTAAGTACGACTGCTGGAGGTAATAATGGTAAGTTAAGCGGTTTTACAACAGTAAGTACAGAAACAAACAATTTAGGCATTGAAAGTCCGACCCCTTCAAAAGAGGCGATCCATGACAAAACAAATCAAATAAAAATATTTACTAATCTTACCTATCTTATCGATTCCCTTAGCAGAATATCACTGATGCTGAGTAATTCAACATCAACGTTTCAAATACCTAATAGTCCTGGTCTATCTCAAAACTTTATTTTAAATGGAGTTAAGAATTTTAATTCCTCATTTTTAAATGAAAATCAAAGTGAATTTAATGACTACGCAATACTCTCCTATCAGAAAACATCTGGCGACTTTGCGTTTCAAGTATCAGCTTTCACAAGGTATAGTTTGACCCATTACGTTCCAGACTTTTCGGGTGACTTAATTTTTAATGGAGTAGCTAGTAATGTTCACCAGGACTTAATAAGCAACGGACTAGAATTCGAGGGTAAGTGGGATATAAGCACAAACCACACAGTGAGATTTGGAAATATACTTACAACGAATAATGCAAATACTAAAACAAATACAGCTGTTTTTAGTGCTGATAGCGAAGGTAATCAGCTAGGAACGATACCCTTTTGGATTCAAGATTCACACCATAGGCTTGGTTGGTTATTAGGATTATACTTACAAGATGAATGGAAACTTCCTTCAAATATAACAGTAAATTTTGGTTTAAGAAGTGATGATTCAAAAGAGCAAATTAGTGAATATCAATTAAGTCCTCGCTTAAATATCGTTTGGCAAATTACACCAAATACAAATATGCACTTAGGGTTTTCCCACTACTTTACACCACCTCCGATTGAATTAGTGGATACACCATCTCTTAATAAATTTACAAATACGACCAATACTTCTTTAGTCTCAAAAAATTCTGTAGTTCAATCAGAAAAATCCAACTACTTTGACTACGGATTCACTCAAACGCTTACATCTACACTTAGTCTTAATTTTGATAGCTATTTCAAAAAAGCCACCAATCTCTTAGATCAAGGCCAGTTTGGCCAAGCCGTTGTATTTGCTGCATATAATTACAAATATGGTGAAATATATGGTGCTGAAATAAGCTTAAACTATACTACTAAAAAAACGAGTGCATACATTAATACTGCCGTAGGTAGAGCATACGGTAAATTCATCTCATCAGGACAATTTGAGTTTGATAAAGACATACTTGACTACGCCTCAACACACTCAGTCGCATTAGACCATGAACAAAAACTTACATTGTCTTCGGGTTTGTCCTACCACTTCACAAGCGATATGATTTATCTAGATTTACTGTATGGAAGTGGTCTACGCAGTGGTTTTGCTAATACTCTGCATCAATCGCCTTATTACCCTGTCAATTTAGGCTATCAACATACCTCTAATCTAAAATTTAAGCGTAAACTAACTACTCGTCTTGATATCGTAAATTGCTTTGATCAAATTTATGCCTTACACGATGTTTCAGGGATTGGTGTTTTTGCTCCACAATACGGAGCAAGACGGGGAGTGTTCGTAAGTACCTCGTTAAGCTTCTAAGACTTTGAGATGCCTATTTGCCGAAGCGCTTCGTAACAGGCTATTCCTGCCGCAGTAGATAAATTTAAACTGCGTAAGGAGGGATCCGCTTGAGGTATTGTAAGACGATTATCAGCAATTTCGTCGTGAATAAAAGCAGGCGCTCCAGCTCCTTCATTACCGAATACTAAACCATCAGAATCTTTAAACTGTACGTCCCAGTAGCATTTAGCTGACTTTGTAGTAAATAGCCAAAGACGACTAGGACCTAGAGGACTTAACTTAAAACTCTCCCAGTCGTTATGATGAATCACATCAAGCACATTCCAATAATCCATACCAGAACGCTTGAGATGCTTATCAGTTATGGTGAATCCTAAAGGGTGAATTAAATGTAAACGACTCTTAGTTAAGGCACACATACGTCCTATATTTCCTGTATTCTGAGGAATTTCAGGTCGATATAAAACAATATGAATCATTGTACCTTAAACACAATTTGAGGTAGTAAATTAATTTACTTACTCAATAACAAGCCCGTGGTTATCAGCCTCTAATTCTCTTGATTCTGAAGAAACTCCAACATCACTAAATGCTTTTTTCATAGCCTCTGCTACAGCGGTTGCAGTTTCTTTTGTAGCTACACAAAGTACACTCGAGCCACTCCCACTTAGCCATCCCGTAAAGGCGCCTGCAGCTATACCTAAATTAATTGCCTCTTTTGCACCCACTATTTTGGGTAAACGGTAAGGCTCATGCATAAAATCGCCGGAGGCAAAATGCAGTTTAGCGTAATCTCCAGTTGCGAACGCAGCGACAACATACGCTGCGCTATTAATACTTTTTACTGCATCAAAATAAGCTAATTTATCTGGCAGCACACCGCGTGATTCTTTTGTGAGAAGCTCACTGCTTGGAGAAACAACTATAAATTTGACACTCTGTGGCACAGCAAAGCGTATAGTATCTAAGTACTGATTTGTTTTAGGGTCACACCGCGATACACAAAACCCTCCTAAAATTCCTGCACTTGCATTATCTGGATGCCCCTCGAGCATCGTTGCTAAACTCACCCACTGATCACGGGTTGTTCCAGCACCAGTTAGCTGATTTAAACCTGCAATGATTCCTGCTATAACGGTAACACTAGAACCCAAGCCTCGTGCCGCAGGAACTTCGCCTGAAATATGATACCTAAAGCCAACAGGCGCTAGGGAGTATGTTTTAAAAAAGGCATAAGCTGTTTTCTCAACCATAGCTTGACCTCGAGCATCTTCAGCTGTTTGCGCAGAAATAGTCAGTGAATCAACTAAGGTAAGCGTTATCGTATTGTAGACCTTAAGGGCTAAACCAAGCGTATCAAAACCAGCACCACAGTTGGACGTACTACCAGGTACCTTAACCGTGACTGATTTAATATTTAATTTCATGAACGTCTTGCTTTAAGTTCTTTAGATATTTCACGCACTTGAACCTTCTTTTTCAAGTCTTCACGTTTATCATAATTCTTTTTACCTGTACAAAGACCCAACTCAACCTTCATGAGAGCCTCCTTGAAATAAAACCTTAAAGGAACGAGGGATCGCCCTCCAGCCTGCATTGCCTCAATAATTTTTTTGATTTGGTGTTTATGAAGCAGCAATTTTCTAGCCCTTCTCGCATCATGATTATTTATATTTCCAAACTCATAGGGATCAATATGCGCGTTCATAAGCCATAACTCTCCCCTATCTGGTCTAGCAAAAGAATCGCTTATTTGTGCTCGTCCCGCTCTAACTGCCTTTACTTCAGTACCCGTTAAGCGAATGCCGGCCTCGAAGCGCTCATCTACGAAATAGTCACGGAGCACTTTCGCGTTCCTAATTTCCGTAAAACGGCCTTCATCTTTCTTTTTAGCGGCCATGGTTAAATTACTATCCGCAGATCGATGCGGACTGAAAAGCTAAAACTAAGTCGTTGCCCTTTACAGAACAAATAGGTTGGTGGTGTCCAACCTAACATAGTATCAATCAACCTACTGCTTCTTCGAATGTTATCTTCTCATCAATAATCTCGCGTAAAGCGATATCTTCATGAGATAGCTTTTCAAGTGATTCAACCAAAGGACGATTTCCACGCTTTAATTGTTTAACGCGGCGTGAGACCACATTAATTAATATATTGGGATCCTGGACCTTTGCGAGGGCCAGTTTGATGTAGTCGTCTCTCATGGTAATAGCGTAAAAAGATTAAAAGTCTCAAAAATACGCTTCATCCGTCAAGATTTTACTTCAAAGTTTATATTTGTACCCCAAAACCAACTTTTACCTATGTATATTGCATGGACCACTTGTTCTAAAGTCGAAGAGGCTGAGCAACTAGCTAAAGATGCCATTCTTAATGGTTTAGCAGCCTGTGCACAGTTAGAAACCATCACATCCTTCTATATATGGGACAAAAGCCTTGAATATAGCCCAGAATACCGCCTGTGCTTTAAGTGCTCTAAAACCCAACTGAAAGCGTTGGAGTCCTTCATTTTAGGTAAACATTCTTATAAAGTTCCAGAGTGGATAGCTCTGGAAGTAACGCATACCTCAGAAAAGTACTTGTCATGGGTTCAGGCGAGCTCTACTGCTTAATCCTTTAAATCGTCACTTCCTTCATTTTACACGCCATGTCCCAACACAAAAGTCTTCAAGGTGCCAGCGGTATCGTCCGTAAGCGCAACGTTTTAAAGCGTTTCGAACGCGTCGAAATTCTTAAAAAACGCGGTCAATGGAAAGAGGGAGACCGCGTACAAGGTCTTCGTAAAACCAAACCTGGCGTTTAAGCCGGTACAGTTAAACAGCTCGCTGCGATCGTTTAGATTATGCACGAACTGATTACTCGCCTCATTGCATGGTACGCTGCCTCCTTAGAAACAGGAGGCTATCCCCTCGTTATTTTATTAATGGCGGTTGAGAGTTCAATTATTCCAGTACCTAGTGAACTCGTCATACCCTTTGCTGCATACCAAGCCCACATTCATGGTAATATGAGTGTGGTTGGGGTTGTTATAGCAGGAGCAATAGGATCTTGGATTGGAGCTTCTGTCATGTATTGGATATCACGTCTGGCTGGACGCCCGCTTGCACTGCGCTATGGCCGCTACCTATTTATTTCTAAAGAAAAAATAGAACAGGCAGAGAACTGGGCTTCCGAGTATGGTGTTTTCGGAGTATTCGCATCACGTCTCTTACCCATTGTAAGACACTTAATTGGTATTCCTGCAGGAATAGTTCGCATAAACTTTGTACAATACTCAGTTCAGACAATTTTAGGCTCAACAGTCTGGTGTGCTGTTTTAGCAGCAGTGGGAGTCGCTGCTGGACAAGATCAGAACCTTATTAATGGAGATATGAAATCAATCACAGTATGGGTTTCAGGAGGCGTTATTGTGATTTTTGCTCTCTATTATTTCTTCGTACATCGTCAGCTGAAATTAAAAAATAAGTAAGCAAATTGGCGTGATCTAAGACCATGTTATTTTTTAGAAGATAACGTGTGAGAATGAATTTAAGCTATATCTGATTTTGCCTACTACCTGTGGCCTTGTAGCTTAATTAAGCTGGCACCCTAACGATTGCTTTAGCCATTACAGATAGACTTAGACTTTGAAGTTAGGCCAAAAGCATCGATACAATCAAAAATAACGGGCTTTACGTGGTAATTTTTTTTCGCTGCTGCAAAAATGCAGTTTATAGAAAAAACCTAGTTATGATTTTATGATGTGTAGAATATAGCTCGTATGATAATAAGCTTAAATAACCTAGATAGGATCTAATTGGTGTTGTACTCAGGTTGCATTAAACCGATTTAAACGTAGACGAATTTATATGCAGTGAGCACACTTAGGTTTAGTACATCGTGATTCCTATGTCTTTTAATATCGAAATTTCCGACGAAGTAAAAAAAGCACTTCAAGAAAAAAGACCTGTAGTTGCTTTAGAATCCACCTTAATTACACATGGACTTCCCTACCCCCACAATGTGACAACTGCCCTCGATATGGAGAAGGCAGTACGTATGAGTGGATCTATCCCTGCAACTATAGCTATAATTAAGGGTGTAATCACTGTAGGTTTATCCAAAGAAGCGATTGAATATTTAGCTAAGATACCTGCAGGTGACGTGAGAAAATGCAGCCGCAGAGATCTTTCTATTTCCCAAGCACTTAAAGAAGACGCCTCAACAACAGTCGCAGGGACGATGATTATTGCCCATAAAGTTGGTATTAAAGTATTCGCAACAGGCGGCATTGGTGGCGTTCACCGCGAAGCCCCCCATGACGTTTCTGCTGACTTACTTGAATTAGGAAGAACACCAGTAGCAGTAGTTTGTTCAGGGGCAAAAGCTATATTGGACCTACCCCTTACCGCTGAAGTACTCGAAACCCAGGGCGTTCCTTTGATTGGTTATGGCGTACATGAACTGCCTGGTTTTTACACGCGATTAAGTGGAATTGCTGTAGATGCTACAGTAAATTCACCAGAGGCTGCAGCAAACATCATTGCAGCGTCAATCAATCTTGGCAGCAGCCAAGGAGGCTTAATTATTGGAGTGCCTGTTCCTGAAGCCTATGCCCTGTCTCATGAGGTGATGAATCAAGCCATTGATCAGGCTATTGGTGAATGTTCATCACAAAGCATCATAGGTAAAGCAGTTACACCTTTTCTTTTAAAACGAGTTTCTGAATTAACAGAGGGAGAGTCACGAAAAGCCAATGTAGCTTTGCTTATTAATAATGCTCTTATTGCTGGTCAAATAGCTTACGCTTTGAGCCTATTGCAGTAACTTAAGAAAGAATACCAACCTGAGAAATATTACTTAAAGATATTCCTCGTGAGAGTCTTTTAAGAAAAAAATCCTGTGAAAAGAATATAGCTGTAAGGAAACAGCTTATATGCCAGAGTAAAAATAATTAACCGGCTACAGTATTTCTACGAACAGAGCTTAATTTCAACAATACAGGTAGTACTATTAGTACAAGAGGCATCTGTAGAACAAGTCCTGAAATAATTGCGATAGCTAAAGGTTGTTGCATTGCTGATCCAGCACCAATACCTAAGGCTAAAGGAAGAAGCGCAAGAATTGCTGCAAAGGTAGTCATTGCAATAGGACGCATTCGATTAACACCAGCTTCAATATAAGCAGCCTCTACACTGCCAGATTCTTTTAGCGTCATTAATTCAGATACGTAGAAAATTCCAACCTCGGTTGCAATACCTACGATCATGGTCATACCCATCATAGATGAAATATTAAGCTCAGTATGTGTAAGCCATAGCCCAATACTAACAGCAGAAAGTGCGAGTAGCGTGGTAGCTAACATAGCTAATGCAATACGGAAGCGGGAGTATAAAAATAACAAGAGTATGAAAATCAATGCAACCGCTGCACCAAAAACAGCGATTAAACCAGTGAATGCAGATTGTTGTTCTGCATAGGTTCCGCCTATTCTGTAGTAAATACCATGGGGAACGACCCCTTCCCTTGCGAGCATTGCTTTAACATCCTTAATAGTTGATCCGAGATCGCGGCCACTGATTCGTGCAGTAACTGCAACCATGCGCTTTAAGTCATCACGCATAATTTGAGGTTGGCCAACAACGGTAGTCACAGTGGCAACTCGTCGTAGTGGAAAATAGTGTCCGTCTGGGGCTTTGATTCTTAAATTCTCAACAGCGTGTGCTGTATTTCTGTACCGAGTAGATATCCAAGCTCTAATTCCAATAAGTTTAGGGTCATTCTCAACTTTAGTCGTAGTAACAGACCCAGATAAAAGATCAGACGTTTGAGCAGTTACAGAGTCAGGATCCATACCTTCCAAACCAGCTTTAACTCGGTCTACTTGTATATTCAGAGCATCACCTGCAAGTATCATTCCATTCACAATATCCACTGCACCAGGAACCTTTTGTAAAGAAGCAGCAACACTTTCTGCAGCCGCTTTTAACTGAGATGCATCATCAGAGAAAAGTTTGATTTCAATCGGCTGTGGAACAGCCGTAAGATCGCCGATAATATCCTCCATTAATTGGGTAAATTCTATATCTAATCCAGGAACTGAATGTAGTACTTGCGTACGCACATCATCCATTACTTCATCTATACTGCGACGTGGTCCATTTTTTAGACGAATAAAAAAGTCGCCTTCGTTAGCCTCAGTAACCCCCTGTGCAAGTTGTAAACCTGTACGCCTTGAATACGTCTGCACTTCAGGTGTTGCTTGAAGAATCGTTTCTACTTTTTTTAGTAAACGATCTGTTTCCGTAAGAGAAGTTCCCGACTCGGCACGGTAATCTAATATAAAACCACCTTCATCCATAACTGGCATAAAGCCTGTTCCAACATTCTGGTAACCCAGATATGCAATTACAAGGAGAGGAATTAAACCCGCAAGAATTAGAACTGGATTCTTTAAAAGAACATACATTAAACTACTGTAGCCCTTATGAATTTTGTCAGTAAAGGGGCCACCCTCTTTTTGATCAGCGTCTTTTTGCGTTAGAAATTTATCCGACAAAATCGGAACAGCAAGCCATGCTACAACAAATGAGATTACTAAACTTGCAGCCATCGTTAAGGATAACGCTTTAAAAAAGGCTCCCGTAACACCGGATAAAAATGCAAGAGGTGCAAAAATAATAATTGTCGATAACGACGAAGCAATTAAAGGCTGAGTAAATTCTGAAGCCGCTTCCCAAACTAAGCCATGATGACTACCTGAGCTACCGCGCAAACGCCTGATTAAATGTTCTACCATTACGATAGCATCATCGATTATAAGCCCCACCGCGGCAGCCATACCTCCCAGTGTCATTATATTGAAACTACTGTGTAATAAACTTAAAAGTAATACTGTCGCAGCCAAAACTAAAGGCACGCATACCATAGCTATAAGGGTGATTTTTCCGTTTCTCAGAAAAAGTAATAATACACCTCCAGCCAAACATATCCCTATAAGAACCGCGTCTCGTACACTCAGTGCGGCATCGACAATAAGCTGACTTTGATCATACCAATTTGATATCTTAATACCCTTAGGTATTCGAGAAGCATAATCTTTAAGTTTCTGAGTTACCTCACGTGAAATTTGTACGGTATTTCCATTAGGTTGCTGAAAGACCTCTAAGATAACAGCGTCATGGCCATCTGCAGTAACCCGTGTCCAAAGTGGGACTGATCCAAGCGTGATCGTTGCTACATCTGAAATGCGCACTAGCCCTGTAGCTGTTTTTTGTAAGATTGTTTGACCTATGTCTGTAGAATCCAAAAAGCGATTATCGATAAGGGCTAAGTAAAGTTTATTATGATCTTCTAGTCTTCCAACTGCATTAATGGTATTAGCATTGGACAGTGCTTTACTGACATCGGATAAAGTAAGGCCGTGCGCTTCAAGTTTTGCAGGATCAACGATAACTTGAAACTCTGCTTCCTGCCCACCTTGAACGACAACTTTAGCAACCCCACTAACTGTGGATAATAAAGGACGAAGTTCATAATAAGCAAAATCGCGTTGTTTGACTAATGATACGTTATCCGAAGTAAGACTGTAGTCCAAACATGGAAATACCGTTGGATCCATTCGTCTCACATCAAACTGTATTCCGCTCGGAAGTGTAGGAAGTACTTGATTTATTGCAGACTCCACTTGCAACATAGACTGCACCATATCAGCACCCCAATTGAAATTAATGGAAATTTCACTACTCCCACGACTGGTTGTAGAGCGGATAGACTTAAGCCCTGGAACAGATCGTATAGCCTCTTCAACGGGAACAGTAACTTCCATCGCCATGCGCTCTGCGGGACGATCGCCAGCATCTAAGCTTACAACAACACGAGGAAAATTAACCTGTGGAAATAAAGCTACGGGTAGTTTTAATGCTGTAGCTAATCCTGCTACAGCTAAAAGAATAACCAAAGTAAGTGCAGCACTACGATTTTTCTTCATCCATACGCTTAAACTCATGGATTTTTAGCCTCCACTTTTTCCGTAGGACCATCAGCAGCTTTTGATGACTCAGTTTTTTTATCGGTAATGATTTCAACTGCCATACCGTCTTGTAATTCATAATTTCCGACTACAACTATATTATCACCAGACTTAACGTCTTTACTTACAAGTTCGACTAAATCATCACCTGATAATCCCAGTTGGACTGAATGCTTCACTGCTTTACCGTCTTTGACTGTATATACTATGGACTGATCATCATCAGGTAGCACAGCTGCATGTGGAGCTGCGAGTGCTGTTTTCTTTGCAACTTCTATTATTGCTCTCACATGTTCTCCAGGAAGCCATCCACTTTGTTTAGGCAAGGGAATACGTACATCAGCTGCTCCTGTAGTGAGATCCACGCTAGAGCCGACAAAACTTACTTCTGACGTTATAGGATCAACTTGATTACGACTTATAGAATTTAAAATGGCAGCGTCCCCAATTTTTACAACAGATGTATCAGAAGCTTCGATAGTAAGGTGCGCATCCAAATGAGAAGCTTCAGTGAGTAAGAAAAGAGGCATTCCTGCAGTAATTGTAGCACCCTGTTGCCAATCTAATTTAGTAATCACACCCTCTTCCGTTGCAATAATGCGACTTGTGCCCATACCACGGCTAAGGTAATTACTTAATTTAGTTTTTGCATCGCGAGCTGCTTGTTCAGCTAATAATAATTCTTGATGAGTTGCTAAATGTAAGGTGAATTTTTCTTTGGCTGAAATGTATGCCTTATCGGATAATTCTGAATCAGTAGTAGCAGTATCAAACAAAATCTGTGCATCTGCAGTAGGAGTTACCTCAAAAATAAGATCTCCACGTGTGACACGACTACCAACACTTACCTGAACAGATTTAACGATAACATCATAGCCCAAACTGAAGGTCTTAGCACCTTTAGGAGCTGCTTCAACGACGCCATAAGCCGTGATAGTTTGGGAAATTTCCCTAGCTTGCAATTGAGCAACTTGAACTTGAGCAACTGCACTAGTAGTCTCCTCTGGTTGAGGCGTGCCAGGGCGTTTTAAAATATAAAACGCAGCACCACTGAGTATGCCAATAAAAATAATGACGATGATTCGTCTTTTCATATAAATAAAGAGTCAGATCAAGGGTTGATCGTTTTTGTGATACTGGAGGAAAGTAAAGAACGTCCGGTTGCAATTTCTAAAGCTACACTTAATTCAAACAACTCTTGCTTAAGTGTGCTGAGTTCAAGATTGCGATTAGCTAACTGCATGCGTGCATCACGGTACATTTGATAATCTAGATTATCAGAGTCACGTGTTTTTTGATGCGCCAACAAAATGGCGTGTTGCTCTAAGCAAGCTTTTTCGGCACTTATTACTTCAGTTTTAACATGACTTATTTGTGCACTAATCTGCACGACTTGATAACGAGCCTCAGCACATCGAGCGATATACTCGTCGAACAATTGCTGCCGGGTTGCTTTTGCAATCGCTACTTGTCCCTGATTCCGATCGAAAAGTGGGATATCAAATGTAACACCTACACCACGCGTGGAAATTGGCGCTGTATCGTTTGCTGAATTAAGAGAAATACCAATTTTAGGAAACTGAGATTTTACAGCTGCACGTAATGAATACTCCTGACTTTCATAACCTAGTTTTAGCGCAATTAAATCCAGCCGCGTGGATTCGATTTCATTACTACTATAACTCACAGCTTCATTTAAGGATGGAATATCAGCTGATCGCTTAATAGGAATAATTTCAGTGACTTGTCTCCCTAAACTAAGATTTAATGAAGCTCTCTCTTCAACTAGTTTTTGTTCCATATCGAAACGAATCGTCTGAGCTTGATTAAGGCTCGTAGTAAGTAGCGCTACATCACCAGTTGTTTGATATCCTTTTAAAACGGCCTGTTTTGCTTCGTTGAGTGCTTCATTAAGATCCTGCTCAATACTACGTGCTTGAGGTAACCGTTCCTCAAGTGAAAGAATACGATAAGCAGACACTTGCACCGCTTGCGCATATTGCCATTCCAGCCATGCAACCGAAAGATTTACGGAACGTGCATTAGCTTGTGCAGCAGCTCTTACGTCTCTATGGCTTAGCAAAGCAGAGAGATCATAACTTAAGCTCATCCCTTTTGCGGCAACTGCAACAGGGTCATACTCTTGAGTAGGACGATCTATGGTATAGTTTACTTGAGGATTAGGAAGTATTCCTGCTTGGATGACTTGGCTCTCAGCTACAGCATTTTGATCTCTTAGTGCCTTAAGCGATGGACTTAAAACACACGCTATTACAGCTAGCTCTTGAGGGGAATAACCACCCTCACCCTTAATTTCGATAGAATGAATTAACGGATGCTTAAACTGGGAAGCCTCAAGAATAACTGAATCAAGTGGCTTTCGATCTAATTCTTTATCAACTGAATCGGTATTTAAAGGTTTAGCCACATAAGTAGAACAACCAGAAAACCCAAAAACAGCACCTATAACGCATAAAGCGATAAAATGAGTAAAGGGCACTTGTGAACGAGATTTAAACACGTAGGTAAAATAAGATTTTAATAAACTTTAAGTCGATGAGATTAAGTAAAGATGAACCAAATCTTAATTATTTTTAGGATTCAAAAACGGGCAAATGATTGCCTTATAGTTTCATCTAAAATAGTTATAATATGTAACTTATGTATCATAATGATTACTCATGCCCTGTTCGATGTCGAAAGTTCTCATTAGGCAAACTAGTTTTCGGCAATGCACCTACCTTTAATCAATTAAAATACTACACTATTTATACGTATAATACATACCGCCAAAGACTGCTTTTGAGAAGTATGCAAGTAAAAGTATACTACAGATTTCCACCCTTATAGAAACCTAAAATATCATTTAGGTCATTTCTTAAATATTTCTAAATCGTATATTTATATCTAAAATATGAGTTTAGTTTATTAGAAATAACTGTTTATCAATAGTAATTGGCTTTGCCACTTAAAGATTACATGTTTTATGTAGTCTTAACTTAGTTTTAGTAGATAAGTACTGATCACTTGCAGGCGTAGCACAATGGATAGTGTAGCGGTCTCCGAAGCCGTTGATCTGGGTTCGACTCCCAGCGCTTGCACCAAGTTATTTTATATCAGCTTTTTTTGAAGAAAAACGACTACGTACGTAATTGAATGAACTAATTTAGCCTTAGTTGTGATCTCGTTGTACTTAAACAAAAATACATAATGCATGATCTGTGCTAAGGTAACAGTAATCTTTGAATTGCCGACTTAAGGTTCCGTTTGTAAATACTAAGTTTCTAATTGATGCCCTTTTTTAACGAATCCGTCTTTACTCATAGCATTAAGACGGTCTAAAACCACGGCAAGTTTGCGTCTCTTATCTTCCTCTTGTGAAAACATTTCGAGCTGCGACTCACCTAAGTCCACTCCGGATATGCGTACACTTACCAATCTTAAAGCCTGTTTCTTTTGCCACACTTCTTTAAGTAGCGGTTTAACGAGAGGATAAAATTCAGATTCAAGGTCCGTTGCTGCGGCAAGACTTTGTCCATGCGAGGCATCAGAAAAATCGGGGTACCGTATTTTAATAGTTAGGGTTCTAGCTCTCCTACCCTCAACCCTGAGTTTATTCGTAAGCGAATCTAACATACGTTTAATAATACGCTCTACGGCTTCAAATTCTTTAATGTCTACAGAAAACGTTTCTTGCTCCGAGTAACTTTTAGCCTGTACATCCTCTGTCTCAACTTTTCGAGTGTCTTCGCCCTGTGCCATACTCATTACATGACGCCAATGAGCGCCGAGAATAGATTCTAATTCACTGTCTGACCTAAGAAATAAATCTTTAATTAAGGTCACCCCTAGCTCATTTAAATATTGTTCTGTTTTTGAACCAATACCAGGAAGTTTACCCACAGACAGCGGATATAAAAATTCTGCTTCGGTACCGGGTGGTATTATAACAAACCCTTTAGGCTTTCTTAATTTAGAAGCAATTTGTGAAACAAGCTTATTAGAAGCAATACCCATAGATACAGGTATACCTAGCTCAGTCACTATTCTTACCTGTAATTTCTTAACAGCAGCTTCGATTTCTATAAGTGATTTAAATCCACAGATACTCAAATCCAAGTAACCCTCATCTATAGAATTACGCTCAACGTAAGGAGTTAGTGTCTCACATAGATCAAACATCTTCTTTGAAATACTTGAATACAATCCAGGCGTTACGGGTATTATTATCAAATCCGGACATATTTTAAGCGCCTTACTAGTCGGCATAGGTGTATAAACACCTTTAGCCCTAGCCTCATAACTGGCTGAAGCAATGATACCACGATCTCTGCCTCCAACGGCACAAACTTTACCCAAAAGTCCAGCATCCTTAGCTTGTTCACAGGCTACAAAAAAGGCATCTGCGTCGAGATGCACAATGTAAGGTAGCTCTGCCATGTGTTTAATTCGTTAAATTGGAATGTTGCCTAGAAGCCTGATTTTTAACAAGATAGACAACCATGATTGATGACCACAAGCCTACTGAAACTCAGGAGCCGAGCGATTTCATTCGAGATATCGTAAAAGGGCATGTGGCAGAAAAGCGCTATGCAAATATAGTAACACGTTTTCCTCCAGAGCCAAACGGTTTTCTTCACCTAGGGCATGCTAAGTCTATTTGTCTAAACTTTGGTATAGCACGTGAACATGGCGGAACCTGTCACCTACGCATGGATGATACAAATCCTGCAAAAGAAGATATCGCTTACGTAGAATCTATAATTAGAGACGTATCTTGGTTAATTGAGGGTTGGGCAAATAATGTACTCGGACTTAAAGCAGCAGGACAGAAACCTGAAACTAACTTAATAAACGGCAAATCAGATTTTAGTATAGTTTCAGCTCCCCCAACAGGAGTTAATTTACAACCCTTTTACGCGAGTGATTACTTTAGTCAGTTCTATGCGTATGCAGAAGAACTCATAAAACAAGGCCATGCTTATGTCTGCGATCTCAGCCCCGATGAAACAGAGCTTCACCGCGGAACGCCAGATAAACCAGGTAAAGATAGTCCCTTTAGAATAAGAACGGTTGCTGAGAATTTGGATTTATTCTCTCGAATGAAGGCAGGGGAATTTGCAGACGGAACGCGTACGTTAAAAGCGAAGATAGATATGCACTCGCCCAACATTTGGCTAAGAGACCCAATCTTATATCGGATTCGCCATACCTCACATCACCAAACAGGTACTACCTGGTGTATTTATCCAATGTACGACTTTGCTCACTGCCTGAGTGATTACATAGAAGGTATTACACATAGTATCTGTACGCTCGAATTTGAAGTACATCGTCCACTTTACGATTGGATTTTAAATCGTTTATCACTCCAACGTCCGCTGCCGCACCAGTACGAATTCGCTAAGTTAATACCCAGCTACACAATTGTTTCTAAGCGTAAACTTATTCAACTTGTTCACGAAAAAACTGTATCAAGTTGGGATGATCCACGCTTACCTACTCTTTCTGGATTACGTAGGCGTGGAATTCCGGCAAGCGGCCTTCGCCGGTTTGTCATTGGAGTTGGCGTTACTCGGTATGATTCATTAACTGACATAGCTGTCTTCGAACATACCATTCGAGAAGAGTTGAATCACTTAGCTGAACGCCGTCTCGCAGTGCTCAAGCCTATAAAATTAGTACTTACCAATATTTTACCGTCTGAAACAATTCACTGTAAGGCAGTCAATACTCCGCAGTCTGAAAACTCTACTACACGCGATATCGTATTAACGCGTGAAATCTACATTGAGAGTGAGGACTTTGCTGAAGCTGCACCCCCTAAATATTTTAGATTAAAACCAGGCGGAGAAGTGCGTTTAAAGTACGCCTGTATCATTCATTTCTCAGAATTGATAAAAGATGCAACTGGTGCTATTAAAGAAATTCATTGCACTGTAGATAGAGATAGTTTCGACGGCCTTCCGGGATCAAACCGAAAAGTAAAGGGTACGATTCACTGGGTGAGTGCTACTACATGCCTCGATGCAGAAGTTCGTCTTTACGATCGCCTCTTCACTCTTGAAGAACCCGATTCTCAAGGTGACTTCACGAAAGCAATTAATCCGCACTCGCTTGAAGTCGTACACGCAAAAGTTGAAGCTTCCCTTTTAAATGCTGATCAAGGTAAAAGTTTTCAATTTGAGCGATTAGGTTATTTCACTCTGGATAGTATAGATTCAAAACCAGACAACCTTGTATTCAATCGTACAATAACGCTACGCGATACGTGGGCGAAGTAAGACCTTAGCGTGCTAAGGTCTTTTGCATACGGCTTAAGACGCGTTCGCGGCCTAGGATAAGAAACATGGCAATTAAACTAGGTCCTACGTTTGTACCTGATATCGCGAAACGAGCCACAGCTTGGTAGTCCCCAAAACCTAAGTTGTTTTTAGTAGCTAAGGTTTTTACAGCTTCTTCCAGCGCACTTTCAGTGCTAAAATCGGCATCCGCTAAAAGTTCTATTAATTCTTTTAAACGCGATTTTGGGTCTCCTTTAGACATGATCTTTGCCTGTACTTCAGGTACAATAAGATAATTTTCAGAGAAGAAATAAGCAGTGTACTTAGGTAATTCCTCGACCGATTTAATCTTAGTCTGACTTAAAAGCATAACAGATTTAAAATAATCTGCATCTGCTTTTAGGGCCTCCACTGCGTTAGCACGGGTTAATACAGCTCGAGCTAACATAAGAAAATGTTCTGCGGGCTGTTCAAGCAAGTAAGCCGTATTCATATGCGCTAACTTCTTGTCATCGAATCGAGCATTACTCTGATTGATCCCAGGTAAATCAAAGAGTTTAATAATAGTTTCGATTGGCATTTTCTCTCGGTCATCACCCGGATTCCATCCCAATAGACATAAGAAATTTACAATCGCCTCAGGGATATAGCCCCTATTCTTATAGTCCTCAATGAGTGCCCCTTGATCGCGCTTAGACATCTTACCAGGGCCTGATTGCTTTAAAATAAGGGGAATGTGTGCATAGGAGGGAACCGGTGCCCCAAACGCTTTAAATAGTTCTACATGCTTACTGGTATTTGAAAGATGATCCTCACCACGAATGACATGAGTAATGTTCATCGTAATGTCATCAACTACATTAACAAAATGAAACACGGGGTTACCATCTGAACGAATAATCACAAAATCTTCATCTTCGAGGCGCTCTACTCGACCCCTAATTTGATCTTCAATAACTGAGGGTATATTTTTTACCTTAGTAACCGTTTTTTTACGGTGATCGTCATATACGTCATAACGCTCACCAATTAATTTAAAATAAATAGCGCCATCTTTCTCATAAGTACGACCCGCCGCTTTCAATTTTTCTAGATATTCCTTATAGATTGAAGCACGTTGGCTTTGTAAATACGGCCCATAAGCTCCTCCCACTTTAGGACCCTCATCCCAACTCAAGCCCAACCAAATTAAGCTGTCATAGATAAGTTCAAGGTACGCATCATTATTACGTGCTTGGTCAGTATCTTCAATGCGTAGCACAAATACACCACTTGTATGCTTAGCATAAAGCCAATTGAATAGTGCAGTACGGGCACTTCCGATATGAAAGAAACCGGTAGGACTTGGAGCAAAACGTACGCGTACCTGAGACATGATTGATTTAGAGTAAAATTACTTAACTACAGGATTGTTATTTTCTTATGCTTGTGTCCTTTAAGAGTTAAAATTTCAGTGCAAACCACTTCAATTGTCAAAGATTCACTCTACCAAATCCCCTTAGATGTTTCGGGGCTTATCGAGCGTTATAAACACGCGGCACCAAAGCATGGTTTCAGCTTAGAGATATTTGGCCATCAAGGAGCCTATCCCCTAATTGGCCTAAGAAAAAGAAGTACTGGTGTTAAGCCCAGAATTTATCTCTCATCCGGTATACACGGGGATGAACCTGCATCTGCTTTAACTCTTCTTTATCTTTTAGAGCGTGGATTTTTCGATAGTAAAGCGGGCTGGTTTTTGTGCCCCGTACTCAACCCTGAAGGACTAAAGTTAGGTACACGGGAAAGTCCAAATAAAGCTGATTTAAATAGAGCTTACAAAATTCCTTCAGAACCAGAAACGAAAGCGCATGTAAACTGGCTTAAGCGACAACCCAACTTTAATCTTAGTATATGCCTACATGAAGATTGGGAGGCTAAAGGTTTCTATTTATACGAGTATAATCCTTATAAACGACCAAGCCTAGCTACTCCAATACTTGATGCTGTCAAAGTACATAGCCCTATTGATTTAAGTCCATTAATCGATGATGCAGAAGCAAAAGGTGGAATAATACGTCCTGATCCCAATCCTGAGATCCGAGAACTCTGGGCAGAATCAATCTATTTATTAACCAAGCATCATGTAGAACTGCACTACACGCTTGAAACAGCTTCTGGCCTAGCCTTAGAGCTTCGCATAGCAACGATGGAGGCAGCGATTAGAGCCTCAATTGCTGCATTCAAATCAGTGCATGTTTAAGACAAAAGTCGTTAAGATCTTGTGGTAATCCAGCTACAAAAGCTTGGTTCCATCCCGAAGGAGAAAGATCAATCTCTGCACAGTGTAATGCTTGGCGTTGAATCAGTAGTTTTTGCTCTAATTCTACAGACCAGCCTTTATGTACAAAATCTATAAATAATTGGGCGTCTGGACCGTATATTTTGTCGCCTACTAAGGACTGCCCTAAGTATTGAGCATGGGCTCTAATTTGGTGCTTACGTCCTGTATCAGTCACTACACGTGCTAAGGTAAAACCATTATTCGCCTTAAGGGGTGTAAAGTGAGTTATCGAGGGCTGACCTAAAGGATCTACGGTAGATTTCATATGGACAACACTACGTAAATCATCGCCTAAAGGTTGATTGACCGTAACAGGTGTTTTCATCTCACCGGTAAGAATAGCAAAATATGCTTTTGAAACTGTCCTCAATTGCATAGCCTTTTGAAGGCGTGACGCAGTACTCGGATTTTTAGCAAGTACAACAATACCACTCGTTTCTCGGTCTAGTCTAAAAATCAAATGGACCACATCCTGTTTAAGATACTCTCTGACAGCACCTACCAGGCTAGACCATGGGCCCGCTTTAGAGGGGTGACAAACAATGTCACCAGGCTTATTCACAACAAACAAGTTTTCATCTTCATAAATAATCCAGGAAATAAGTTCTTCCTCAGTGATCATTTTTATTGGCCCCTGCTTTAGTCGCCTAGGCCATGGACACGAAACATGAACAAGACGAATAGGATCAAGTTCGTCCATCAGCGCTTGCCTGTATTTGTTCTATAGCTTGCGATCATACTTGCAGCTATACGCGTAACTAAAACTCTAGGAGCAAAACCACTAAGAGAAGTAAGTAATCTGTTTTTCCAACCCGTTACTATAAATGCTTTTCCCTGAATCAAGGCATTGATCGATTCAGTAACCACTTGATCCGATGTTTGACTCATGGAGGGTGAAACACTGCCCTGTGAGAGACCTGCACGTTTAAAAAATTGTGTTGAAGTAGGCCCAGGACAAACGGCCAAAACATTAACGCCTGTACCGCGCAACTCTTCGTTAAGTGCTAAACTCCAGTTAAGCACAAAAGCCTTAGAAGCACCATAAGTTGCAAGCCAGGGCGTAGGCTGAAAAGCGGCTGTTGAAGCTACCGTGAGAATACTGCCCCCTCTTACTTTCATGAGCGGTAGCAGTAAACCACTGAGGTGAATAATCCCTTTTATATTAACATCTATAATACCTAAATTTTCTGCTAAATTAGGTTGAGGAAATAATCCGTAAGAGCCAAATCCACTATTATTAATTAATAGGATACGTCCCGTTTTGGCATGTACGTTCATCAGGGAAGTGAGTATGGTATAAGCTTCCTCAATAGCCTCTCCTTTAGAAAGGTCACACGTAATCTGCTTAACAATATCGGCTCTATTTTGCGCAATAAATGGAGTACGAGATAAGTTGCAAATCAGAGCATCAGGATTACCTTCGATAGCGTGTTCTATGTAAGATTTTCCAATTCCGGAAGATCCTCCGGTGACAATAATCACGGAGAAAGTTTTGAACATATTGTTTTTAGAGGACATCTAACTAAGACGATAATGATCTTTTTGAATGGGTCGAGTATCCGTTCATATAAATAAAAATACAAAAGGTAGCACCATGAATAGACAAAATAATAAAGAGTTGATCGTTCAGGGGATTCATATGGAACTTACCCCTTCGCTTAAGGAGTTTGTTCGCGAGAAAACTGAAATCCTATTCCGTCACGAGGGAAATATCCTTCGTCTCAAAGTTGAGTTAGAGTGTGATCCTAAACAAAGCGTGCCAACACGATTTAAGGCAAAAGGTCATATCATTATGAATGGCCCGCCCATGATAGCTGAAATCGAATCCCATGAACTTCACAAAGCAATAGGTCTTATGGTAGATAAACTCGATAGAATGCTTCGAAGAAAAGCTCGTTACTTAAAAGTGAAAAGAAAAGACACCCATGATATAGAATTTGAATCAGGCATTCCCAAAACTGTAGCAGTTTAAGCTATAATAAACAGGTAGGCCGCTAAACTTCCTTTTAGCGGCCTAATACTTTAAGCTATAAGGTGCATACAACAATAGAGTTACGACTTTCAGAACTTTAATGCATCTGTATTTCACGCTTGCAGTTAGATAGATTTATCTGTGTTTTCTTTCCTTCTGTTGTGCACCCGTAGCTCAATTGGATAGAGCGTCTGACTACGAATCAGAAGGTTGGGAGTTCGATTCTCTCCGGGTGCACCAGAATTACTCAAGTGATACATTGGGATAAGCTAATGTTATGTATAGGATGGTTATAAGGAATACTACGGGCTTTGTATGCTTATTACCTTATATTTCTCGGAGCTATTTATTATTAAGTTAATTGCTTTGGAGAATGAAATATAACAATTACAAAACGCGGTCATATATTTATGGCATAGTTATTATTCTAATAATTCTATTTAGTTTATTAAGTTTAAGTACAACAAGTAAGGCTCAGTTAGTTCAGCTAGAACCACAAATTACCACAGCAAGTAGAGGTAGAGAGTCAGTACGCAATAGCCCTAATCAAGTAACAGTATTTGATAAAGAATTTATACAAAATTCACCTGCAACTACAATTGATGGTATATTAGCTTCTTCTCCCGATTTTAGTTTATTTAGACGTGATAGTAGCTTTGCATCAAATCCAACAACTCAAGGAGTGTCTTTACGTGGCATGGGACCAAGTGGAGCCAGCCGCTCCTTAATACTTTTAGACGGACTACCCCTAAATGACCCTTTTGGTGGATGGATAACATGGAGTGCAGTACCCAGGCTATCGCTTTCATCCATCGAATTAATTAGTGAAGGAGGAGGTTCAGCGTGGGGAAATTCTGCATTAAGTGGAGTCGTTCAATTATTTTCTGATGATCCATCTACAGCAGATGATAGCTTAAATATAGCTCTAGGCTCATTTAGCACACGTTCTGCAGAGTTTGAAGTAGCTCAATCTAAACAAAAAATTTCAATTGAACTCCTTGGCAATCTTTTCTCTACACAAGGCTATAAAATAGTAAGTCCAAAACAAGTAGGCCAACTAGATAGAACTACTTCAAGCAGACATGAATGGTTTAAAACTCGCTTCAAAATTGAATTAGCTGAGGGTTTAACCGCTTTATTCACGGCACAAACTTTCACTGAAAAACGAAACAATGGAACGCCATATCAAACCAATGCTACTAGGAAAGATAACGTTACTTTGTTAGTAGCTGATCAGAATAAATCGCAATTTAGCTGGGATTTAAATGCCTACATACAAAACGGTAATTTCTCGAGCACCTACAGCGCAGTAAATGCATTACGCTCACTAGAAACACCCACATCGAGTCAGTATTCCGTTCCCAGTAAAGCAACTGGAGCAGCTTTTACAACGCACTGGATATCGATAAATAAAGATACCACTACCCTAGGATTAGACTTTAGAAAAATTCAGGGTGAAACTCGTGAAAATTATTTATACTCAAATGGGACATTTTTGAATAATCGCGTAGCTGGCGGAGCTCAAAACTTTATAGGTATTTTTATCCAGGAAAAAAAAATATTAAGAGATAATTTACACGCTTCTTATGGCTTAAGATACGACACGTGGTGTGAGTCTGACGGTCACTTACGTAACATAGTAATATCCAGTGCTAGTGTTATCGATGATAATAAATATAACAACTCACGCGGCAAAGAATTAAGCCCAAGTCTCGGATTCACATGGCAAGCAAACAATTCTTTGCGCTTCAGAATGAATGCCGAACACTCGTTTAGAGTTCCAACTCTAAATGAATTATACAGGCCATTTACCCAAGGCTCCAATACTACTCTAGCAAATCAAGCTCTTAAAATAGAGCATGCACTGAATACAGAAATTGGATTTTCCTATATACTAGGAAAAACTACGATAGGTTTGAGCGGTTTTTATAATACAATAAATAATGCAGTGAATGCTGTAACAATTTTTAAGGGGCCGGGTATTTATCCAGGTCTCGGGACAATATCAGCTACAGGTACAGTACTTAAGCGATACAACTTAGATTCTATTCATGTCCAAGGAATTGATTATACTTTAAATTATAAACTAAATAATGCCGTAAAGTTTAATCTAGCTTATTTACTTATTAATACGCTTATAGATAAATCATCAATAGCTCCGTCTTTAATAGGCAAAAATCTAGTTCAAGTTCCAAAGTCAAACCTTACAGCAGACCTACATGTGATGATACAACCACGTTTTTATTTATATCTCGATGCTCATTTAATGGGTAAACAATTCGTGGACGATCAAAATAGTTTACCTTTAAAACAGTATACTACCTTAGACCTGGGATTAAATTATATGCTTAGAAAGAATAGTTATATTTATCTAAATTTAGATAATTTAAGTGATACTGAAATTCAAACGGGTTTAAGTTCAAGTGGGCTTGTAAATATCGGAAGTCCTCGTTCTATAACTACAGGTTTACGCTTATCGTTTTAAGTAAGATGTACTCACTATATTATTGAGCTCTTTTTAAAACCTATAATTCAACAATCTGCTATAAATATAGCCCCACTGAAGGCATATTATACATAAAAGTTAGCATACGCGTTTTTCATACATGTTAAGTACTTTACTTAAATATAAATCCTAATTTTCTATCTTAAGTATTTGATATGTAATTGTTTATGTAATTACTGTTTTTTAGAATAATTGATATCTTTTTATAGGGTAAAGTTGTATGCAGCTTTCTTAAGTTCATATCAAACTTTGAACCTGTAGAGTCTTATTTCCGATTCTTGCATATGTACGTATATTAAGCCTATTTTAGTGTATCTATTGTGACTACTTTTACTGCATATCAATCTGAAGGATTAGTTCTTAAGCCTAATACCTACCTAAGAGGTACAGATTGAATGCCCTCAGGCACTCCAGATTACTATTTCATTTTGCGAATTTCAGCCTCTGCAACAGCTGAGGAAATTAAGATCGCATACAGGAACCGTGCAAAAGCACTACATCCAGATAAAAATAAAGGCAGAAATACTACCAAAGCATTTCAACTTGTTCAGGAAGCTTACTCCGTTCTAGGTAGCGCTGAGAGACGTAAGTTGTACGATGAGGGCAACCTTAAAGAGGCTGTAGATCCTGCGACGGAAGCAACTGAAGTTATATGGGAAGCCGAATCATGCCAAATGTGTGAGTGCGTATCTGCACAATTAAGATTCATTAGTTATGACACTGTCGTTAGTTTTGCCTTTTATTGTCGCGCTACAACTAAAAGCGGAATCTTCTGTCCTGCCTGTGCATCAAAAAAACTATTCAAAGCATCTATCGTTACAGGGTCTTTTGGTTGGACTGGATTCCTTGGATTTTCTAAATCGTTTAAAGCTTTTTTTAAAAATATCTCTGGAGGTGATCAAAAACCAGACATTAATGCCTTAGTTTTAGCGAGACAAGCTGCTTACTTTTATCAAGAACAAGAATTTGATATTGCACGCATATTAGTTTCTCAGGCAATGAAATTTGATCCTTTGCTGCATAAACACGTTAAATATAATAAAAAAGGTCTAGCAGGAATAAATTTAACTGAGATAGAAAACTCTGGTTCTGAAAATAATAATCGACGTTTAATTTCTAAGTGGGGTGGATGGCCTATAGCAGGGCGCTACTCTCTTCTAGGTTTCGCGATACCCATTTCCCTTTGGGTAGTCCTGCTCTTTACTATTTTATCGTTATATAGTTCATCTTTATCAGCGAGTAAAAAAAATGGTTCGATAACCGCTATTCCCATTATCGATCTTTCATCGGCAAAAGTTTTGGCCGTAGCACCACCTTCGAATAAAAAACCACTTGCTGATCATCTCATGGTGGCTTCGGACGGTTATACCTACCGTGTTAATGATTTAGATTATCAGAGATTAGTTTCTATATTATTAAAATTAACAGCTATTAAATCTAATATTGATAAAGAAGGCAGACAGCTCTCTCAAGAATGTGCTAATGTCGATTACGCTAAAAAGACGAACTCCACTAAGTCTCAGGCAAGTTTAAATGCAGTAAATACTATGGTGAATGCCTACGAAGCAAAATTAGAAGATTATAAAAAAGTTAACGAGGAGTACAATAAAGCCGTAATAGAGTTCAATAAAGATCTAGAAAAAACAGGAACTAGACTTTCAAAATAGTGCTTCGACAAGCTACTACCTTTGATCCACTAGAAAGTACTTGATACGACCTAGTTGTTAATACCTAGGGGTTCGATATTATTTAAATAGAATTCCAAGCGAATTTAACCTGATAATGTTACCATTAGACAATCTAGAAACGAAATTTATTATTTTGTAAATTATTGTATACAAATATATTATGAAATAAATGTACTCAGTTACAAATATATAACACATGCCAGTAAAGAGCTTTGCACATGATGTTATATTCTAGTATCAAATATGTACATGGCCGAACTCGAGAATATTAAATCTATTCAGATTGAATCCACGGATACAGAATTAAAAAAAGATTCGCACTCTCGATCGATTATTAAAGCAGTTAGTTGGAGGATAGTGGGAACAATAGATACCATGATTTGGGCGTGGGTAATTACTCGAAAAATCAATATCTCTATAATGATAGGCTCAACTGAAGCTGTGTCTAAGATCATACTTTTCTATTTTCACGAAAGAGCTTGGGCTAAAATACCAGTAGGTGGAGTTACGGGACTAATACGTAGTTTAACTTCAAAAAAAGAGTGATTCTAGATATAACTATCGTATACCCAGCCTACCAAATTAGCCTTGCTAGACTGTAAAGCTTGAGGAATGTTTATTCTGTTTTCTTGAGAATTACCCCTATCGTTTAATTTAATTGTATGCCTATTATAACAGCGAGCAAAACTCAGCCAAGTTATGATGTAATCGTGGTTGGATCTGGAGCCGCAGGTGGACAAACTGCTTACACTCTTACTATGGAGGGTGCGAAAGTACTAATACTTGAAGCAGGTCGCGCCTATGATCCCGTACGCGAAACACCAATGTTTAATACGCCGGATCAAGCACCGCTACGCGGTATTAATACACCAGATAAATATTTCGGATACTACGACGCAACAATTTCAGGAGGTTGGGATATTCCCGGAGAACCTTACACTAGCGCTTCAAAAGAAATTGAAAAACAATTTTGGTGGTGGCGTGCACGCATGCTTGGAGGAAGAAGTAACCATTGGGGTAGAATTTCTTTGCGGAATGGATCTTATGACTTCAAACCTCGTTCCAGGGATGGTCTAGGATTTGATTGGCCAATAGATTACAGCGACGTAGAACCCTACTATGATAAAGTTGAGATGCTAATTGGTGTGTATGGTACAAATGAAGGCTTGGAAAATACCCCTAGTTCATCACCTGGCGTTCTACTACCTGCTCCTAAATTACGCGCGAATGAAGCACTTGCCCAGAAACATGCTAAGAAAATAGGTGTACCCGTTATTCCAATCCACCGTGCTGTTTTAACTACTAAACAAGACGCTGATAACATACCTCAAAAACTACACCCCAATAATTTAAAAGCTCAGCGTATTCTAACTCAAGCTATGCGAGACCGCTCAGCTTGTTTTTGGGCTACAGATTGTGGACGGGGTTGTGCTATTAAAGCAAATTATCAGTCCACAACGGTTCATCTACCTCCTGCACTCGCTACAGATAATCTAGATATCGTCACAAATGCGATGGTAAGAGAAGTTACTCTTGATTCTAACGGCAAGGCAACTGGTGTTATTTGCATAGATAAAACATCCGGTGAATTATATCATTTTAAAGCACGCGTAGTAGTACTAGCGTCTAGCTCTGCCGAATCAGTTCGTATTTTATTAAATTCGAAATCAAATCGTTTTCCGAATGGAGTAGCTAACTCAAGCGGTTTAGTAGGAAAATATATCATGGATACGGTTGGAGGATCATTAGGAGGTCAGATACCTATGCTTGAAGGCTTACCGCTTCATAACGAAGACGGAGCCGGAGGAGGCCATGCTTATGTACCTTGGTGGTTATACCAGGAACAGAAAGCGGGCAAATTAGATTTTCCACGAGGCTATCACATCGAGTTTGGAGGCGGTCGTATGATGCCAAATGCACGGACTGCTACAAATTTAGAACGATTTACCCAAGGCAGTTATGGCAAAAGCTTCAAAGAAGATGCGAGAAGATACTACGGCTCAATGATTGGCTTCGCAGGTCGAGGTGAAATGATACCTAACGAGGATTCGTTCTGTGAGATAGATCCTCATGTTAAAGATAAATGGGGAACACCCGTACTTAAATTCCACTGGAAATGGTCAGATCATGAATTAAAACAGGTGGAGCATATGCAACGTACCTTCACTGCTATAATAGAGGCTATGGGAGGAAAACCATCCCAACCCGTTTTACCAGGAATAAAAAATATAGAACCTGGTGGTAAAATTATACATGAAGTCGGAGGAACAATCATGGGAACAACATCAACTAACTCTGTAACTAATAAATGGGGCCAAACTTGGGATGTTAAAAATTTATTTATTACAGACGCAGGCACTTTTGTAAGCAACGCAGACAAAAATCCAACACTTACCATTATGGCACTGGCTTGGAGATCGAGTGATTATATCTTAAGAGAACTCAGCAAAGGAAATCTTTAGCTTAAACGTATGACTACCACTGAACCTATTCAAATAGACCGTCGTATGGCGATTAAATGGCTGTTAGCTGCAGCATCTTCACTTACTTTAATGGATAAACTTCATGCTGGGGATGAGGCTCCACTACCCCAATTTGAGGCAGGGGGATATGGTTTAGATGCGAATCTATTAACTACATATAAACCAGGTGAAATATGGCCGCTTATCCTAACGCAAAGTCAGCGTAAAGCAGCTATTGCCCTTTGTGATGTAATTATACCTGCTGACAACCATTCACCCTCAGCTTCAAGCGTAGGTGTTCATGATTTTATAAATGAATGGGTTAGCGCTCCCTACTCTTGGATTGGATCGCCTGATTCAAACCACACAGAGGCAAAGAAAATTATTCTAGAAGGTCTTATTTGGATTGATGAAGAATCTCAAAAACGATTTGGATCTTTTTTTGCCGATCTAATCAGCAGCCAGCAACATGCGATATGTGATGATATTTGCTATACTGCTAAAGCTAAAAATGAATTTAAAAAACCTGCTATTTTCTTTTCTAAATTTAGAAATCTCACTGCTGGCGGTTTTTACACTACACCTATTGGTATGAAAGACATAGGCTATGTTGGTAATATACCTCAAGCTTCGTTTGAGGGTCCTCCACCAGATGTACTGAAACGATTAGGTTTAGCTTGAATTATTCTCGAAGATTAAAAAACCAAGCTACTTTACGCCGTTTTTTAAAATTAACTAATTTTTAATTTTACGTCTACTCGTCATTAGTAATCACCATCAAAGCCACATACAGAGAAGTTACTGTATATATGTAAACCTAATATAGTATTAGCTTAAGTGAATTAGGTTAAATACACATTGAGGATATTATTAGCACCTAGTGCTAAAGTAATCAGGGAGTTAATATCCCAAACAAATTGCTTATAGAGTAACCACTAAGGCAATTTTATCGCTATTACTATTGAGAACTTAATCTTAAATTAATAACGTATCGTTTTGTCTATATACTCACTTGACGTAAAAGACTTAGCATATGAATCCTCCCCATCTGTAAAAGTTGTCCATACCGCATGTCTTTTAAGATCAACAACAACATTAGTTGCTCCTGTAGCTGTATATATCTGGTCTAAAATCTGCATTGTGTTTTGATTCGTTTTAATAACGACTAACCAATCAGGACTAGCACAATACAAACGTCCTAGATCAGGATCCATTGCGATTTGCTTAACACCAAGTGGAATTTTTATTTCATCCACTAACCTCTTCTTCTTAATATCAAACCTGACAAGATAGCCGTCCGTTCCTGATGCATATATATTAGCGTTACCTTTATCATACAGAATACTTGATGGTGCTAATGAACCTGTAGCTAAACGCTCTTTAATTTTTCTTGAGGTACAATCAATCGCGTATATTGCCTTATCGTTGTCTAATCCGACATACAGAAAATTAGATTCAACATCCTTCAGTAAACACTGAGGAGAACCTGGTAATTTTATTTCATAAATTATTTTATTAAGACTAATATCAATGACCCAAAGAGAATGACCTTCAGAATTTAGCACATAGCATTCTTGCCTCGTATCATCTATGCACATCTCCCCGCATTTAGATGGTATCGCGATATAACCTGTTTTCTCAAAAGTTTTACCTGATATAATAACGATCTTACTTTCATTTAGTGCTATATAGTAATTCCCGGTCTTAGCGCAGTAGCCACTGTCGATGGGCTCACCGACTTCAGTACGTGCTAAAAGGGCGTTAGAATTTGTATCAAAAAAATCAACTGTCTTTGTTTGATAATGCGTAGCCACTAAACGGTGATTAACTTCATCCCATGTTAATTTACCATATTCACCACTAATATCTTCTATTATAATCCAATGATTTGCATAGAGTTCGTGGTCGGGCTCTGCTAATTTAGCCAGAGCTGAGTTAGTAAATAGGTAAAGAACCGCTAATGTGTATGCCCAAGTAGACATACATAAATAAACTATAGAATACGGTATATAACCAGTATTATATAAATTGTGACCTTAGGGCTGTTTAAATTTGAGCCATTTAGCTCCTAGTGCAGAGCTCTTAACAGCAGTTTCTATAAAAACCATACCTTCAATGCCGTCTTCAATTGTAGGAAAATCAATATCTTTAGGTATAGGTTTACCATTTACCTCTGCATCTATAGCTTTAAATGCTTCACGGTAAATGTTACCAAACGCTTCAAGGTAACCCTCGGGATGGCCTGTTGGCACCCGTGTAACAGATTTTGCTGAGTCACTTAAATAGCCATTACCCCTCGAATATATTTCTCGCGGCTTATCGATATGTTTTACAATTAATGTATTAGGATTTTCTTGGTGCCACTCTAGCCCACCTTTTTCTCCATATACACGTAGCGACAATGCATTTTCTTCTCCAACACATATCTGAGAAGCATGTAGAATACCTTTAGCGCCCCCATGATAGCGAAGAAGAATACTACCATCATCGTCTAATTTACGCCCGGGTACAAAAGTAGTGAGATCGGCACAAATTTCACTTAAATGTAATCCAGTGACATAACGTGCGAGATTTTCAGCATGTGTACCAATATCCCCCATAGCACCCGCTGCGCCACTCTTCTTAGGATCTACACGCCATGAGGCTTGTTTTTGTTTTGTTTTCTCTAGCGCTGTTGAAAGCCATCCTTGGGGGTATTCAACTACAATTTTTCTTATCTTACCTAAAGCACCAGAATGAACTAAATGACGAGCCTCACGTACCATAGCATTTCCAGTATAATTATGCGTAAGAACAAAAACTTTTTTTGTCTTCTTAATTATAGAACGAAGCTTTAAGGCTTCTTCTAAATTAAATGTTACTGGTTTATCACATACAACATTAAAGCCATGCTCTAAAAAGAGTTTAGCTGGCGGAAAATGTTGAAAGTTAGGAGTAACGATTACTACAAAATCAAGCCGTTTAGAGGGATCCATTTTAGCTTCGGCGATAGCCATCTCTTGGTAACTTCCGTAGACGCGAGATGCATCAAGAAAAAGATCTTCTCCTGAGGATTTAGAACGAGCAGCGTCACTGGAAAATGCGCCTGCAATTAATTCTGCTTGGCCATCCATAGCTGCAGCGATTCGGTGTACTCCACCGATAAATGCGCCTTGGCCACCACCGATCATGCCGTAACGAAGTTTCCGTTTCATTATTTTTGTGTATTAAAAGCAGCATCAAATGCGACTGCACTTTGTTGAAAATCGAGCTTACGCAAGAATGTAAGCGACTCTGTAGCACCATGGACTCTTTCCATACGAACATCTTCCCATTCAACTGAAAGAGGTCCTCTGTAAGCGATGTCGTTAAGTGCTACAATAATAGTTTCGAAATCGATGTCACCTCGTCCTACTGACCTAAAATCCCATGCACGACGAGAATCTCCAAAACTAGTATGCCCCCCGAAAACACCTACAGTGCCGTCCCCATGTCCCCACCATACGTCTTTCATGTGCGCATGAAAAATACGTTTATGAAATGTGCGAATAAATTTTACGTAATCGACTCCCTGATAACCTAAATGTGAAGGATCATAATTGAATCCAAAACGAGAATGATTTTTTACCGCTTCTAAAGCGCGGTGGGCACTCGCAATATCAAATGCTATTTCTGTTGGGTGTACTTCCAAGGCAAACTGTGCATTCTCCTTATCAAACACGTCCAGTATAGGACCGAATCGTTTCGCAAAGTCGATATACCCTTTATCCCAGTCTGCTTGAGATGTAGGTGGAAAAGCATAGAGAGAATGCCATATAGAGGACCCTGTAAATCCGTTTACAGTAACGGGAATGGTGGGATCCTTTGCGCCGGGCCTAGCATTAAAGAAACGCCGTGCTGCTTTAGCGGTGAGTGATAATTTTTCTGCTGCTCGTTGTCTTACACCCTCAGCTTCACCATTACCCCAAACATCAGCAGGTAAAATCAATTTATGTCTTTCATCTATCACATCACACACAGCTTGTCCGACTAAGTGACTCGATAGAGCAAAACAGGTCAGACCATTATCACTAAGCAACTGCCACTTATCGCTGATATATTTATCCGAATGTGCAGCTTGATCTACGTCAAAATGATCTCCCCAGCAGGCAAGTTCTAATCCATCGTATCCCATCTGTTTAGCGAGAGGTGCAAGTGTGGAAAGTGGAAGATCAGCCCACTGACCTGTGAAAAGGGTAATTGGACGAGGCATTATAGTGATAAGTTAGAGGTAGAGTAAATTTATTTGGTTTTAAGTTATAGCTTGAGTGCTCGTAAGTAACCCACACTGAGTGGTATGTTTTTAAGTGGATCTACAGTTTCATCCTCAATAAAATAGAACTTAACATTATCTTGTTTTGCAGCACTTAAGATTTTCTTCCAGTCAAAAACGCCCGTACCTACTGCAACATCATCTCCTGCTTTAGTATGAGCTGGAACACCATCAGCACGATCTGCGCCTTGCCTAAAGTCTTTAATATGCAGCATAAGCCAACGATCAGGATACTTATTTAAAAGTTCAACCGGGTTTCCACCTCCAGCATAAACCCAAAATACATCCATTTCATATACAACAAGATTAGGATTAGTTTCACGCATTAGTATATCCATTCCAGTCTCGTTGTTTGACTCAGGAAGCGGAGTAAACTCAAAGCCATGGGTATGCACACCCAGTTGTAGTCCTTCTGCTTTTAAAGCTGCTCCCCATTTGTTTAAATTAGCTGCATCTTCATGCGCCTGCTTAGCGGTAAGAAATTTTGAGTGTGGATGTGCCACTACCGGTATAGTAACATAAGTAACGCCGAGTGATTTCATGTCACTTATCACACGCTTTAAGTTTCTGGCAAACTGCTCGTAGCCGATATGAGCACCAATAGGTGCGAGTTTATGTTCTCCTAACAACTTACTAAATTCACTTACAGAAAGTCCTGCAGTACCCGCAGTTTCTATTTCTGTAATCCCATAACTGTTTACTAGGTCCATAGCCGCAGCAGGAGATCTTGGAAACTGAGCTCTCAAACTCCACAATTGTAAACCTATATGATCATGAAAATCGATGCCTTCTGCACTGAGATTCAAACCGAGTAAACAGGCACTAAGTAGAGGTATAAAGTAACGTTTCATAAGGGGTAAAATCCTAGACGCTTAACTCAAGGGATGTGTTACAAAGCTAAACGTGTAAAATGCTGTGTAAAATAAAAAAGGACTATCCGAGAAAGATAGTCCTATACTAAAGATCACTAAAGAATAAGTAATTACTGACCGATTACTAAAACTTCAAAAGTACCTGGTGTCATTTTACGACGTGGGGCTTTCTGGCCTTCTGCTACTTTAACGGGATCAGAAAATTTGCCAGTAACAACAAAAAAGTGGCCGGTCTTACTATCTACAGAGGTAATCGTTCTTGCACCGTATGCAGAAGCAACGGTTTGAACTAAGGAATACTTGTTAGCAGAATCTTCGTGTAAGATACTAATTGTACCAGCTACGTTCGATGTAAAAATTAGCCCCGTGCTACTATCAAAGGTGTCTCCATCTGGATCTTCTCCAATTTCAGGGGTAGCTATCAATTTACCGGTATCGCTATCAACTACAGCGAGCATTCCATTGCCACCTGATGAAAAAAGACGATGGGTTACGGGATCAATGGCAAGGCCTGTGCCACCTTCAACAGGATCAATTGACCAAGATGCCATTGGTTTGAGCGTTTTAAGATCTACTTCTTGGATCGCACTTTTATCTTCGGTATTAACGTAAAGATGACCACGACCATCAAAGGCCATACCTTCTAGTTTTCCAACTAAAGGTACGTTTGCAGAAATAGTTAAGGTATCAGGATCAATAACTGTAATTCCACCAGAAGTACCATTTGCAACATACACTCTATTCGTAGCTTCGTCGTATTCAATAGCATCAGGTTTAACACCCATACCCGGTATTGTCTTGATGATATGTAACGTTTTTGTGTCAAAAACTGCAACGGAGCGGTCTAAACCGCAGGTTATAAAACCAAGATTTAAACGGTGCACGAGAGCTACTCCATGAACTCCTTTTGTAGGCGCTAACACGCCTAATTTTTCGCCCGTGTCGGCATCCAGAACATTAACCTCCACACCATGCGCAATATATAAGCGTCGTTGGGGTTCATCAAAACGTACGTAGTCATAGGCAACGCCACCACCCACAGGATAGTGATTAATTACCTTATATTCAGCGCGAGCCAATATAACACTCGTAACAAAGATAAAAGAGAGGATTAAGATATTCTTTTTCATAGAAAGTTAAGGGATAACAATACTGTCAGAATTGAATAGGGGTAAATGCTTTGCAATCTTACAGTAGCACAGCTTACTAATTTTTAACGTCTTATGCCCGAGGATGAGCCTTTTCATATATATTTTTCAAACGTGCTACACTCACATGAGTATAAACTTGCGTAGTCGCAAGTCTTACGTGTCCCAGTAATTCTTGCACAAGACGAAGATCAGCGCCTGCATTGAGTAAATGGGTGGCGTACGCATGGCGTAACTTATGCGGTGACATATCTAATGGAAGACCAGCCAATGCCAAATAGCGCTTCATCATAAGTTGTACATAGCGAGGTCCAACGGGTTTACCTTTATGTGTTATAAATACTAAATCCAACTTTCCCGTAGGACGCTTAAATTCAGATGTAAAACGTTCGAGAACTGCTAGTGCTACAGTTCCTAGAGGACACACTCTTTCTTTGTTACCTTTACCCATAACTCGAGCTACTCCAGCGTTATGATCAATAGCTCCATGCACCAACCCTGTTAATTCACTTATACGAAGACCTGCGCCATATAATAATTCGAGAATGAGACGATCTAGCCACGCAACATAAGGCTCTATGGTCTCGCTCTGCAATAGACGCTGTGGCCCTGTCAAAAGAAGCTTCATTTGATCTTCCGTTAGAAACTTAGGAAGCCGTTTTTCCAATTTAGGCAAAGGTACTCCAACAAACGGATTACGATTAACTTTTTTCTTCTTAAGCCAGAAACGAAAAAAAGTACGTAGCCCAGAAACATGATTATGTAGGGTCCTTCGGTCATATCTGCGCTGAGCTTCAATAACAAAATCTCGCATATTCCTACTGGTTAATTGATCCAATCCTTTAACCCACAAATCTGAACCACTTAACCAAAAATAAAAATCTTCAAATGCCTGACGATAGTTCCTTAGTGTATACTTTGAACAACGTCTCTCATGGGCAAGATGATCTCCAAAAGGCACCCACCATGTCTCAGTAACGTCACGAGGTACTAGTTTTTGAGTATCCACTTTAAGTGAACTTACCTTACTAATATCACTAAGAAATTGATTTCTTTTTGTTCTCTATTATCTGAACAACGGTGTCAGTATAACGTCTCAAAGAAGCCTCGGGATCTAGACCGCGCTCGTAAGCGGCAGAAGAAAGTTCAAATAGCTGCTTACCCAATACCTCCTCAGTTAAATCAGACTTAAGTTTATCAATAACGACTCTATCCACCAAGTTGTCATGAGGAAGCGATTTCTTTTTGATCTGTTTCCATACTGCCTCTGCAAACATAAGGGCAGGCAAACGTGGAGGAAGTGGTTTAAAAGCAGACGGTATTAAAGAAATTCCCGCTTTTTTCTTTTCCTCTAATTTAATCAATTCCCACTGCGAAATAACCTGATCAGTTGTCTCTATTTTTTGAGTGCCGAAAACATGCGGATGTCTCCGTATTAATTTTTCATTAATATCGCGAGCAACATCATCAAAATTAAAAAATCCTGCTTCTTCTGCTAGTCTGGAATGAAATACGATTTGGATCAGTACGTCCCCAAGCTCCTCTCGCATGTGAGGCATATCAAGACGGTCAATAGTTTCGAGCAACTCACTGCATTCATCGATCAGACAACGCGTTAATGTTTGGTGCGTTTGCTCCTGGTCCCAGGGACAGCCGTCTTTAGCTCTTAGCCTAGCCATAGTCTGTTTTAAATCATCAATTGCACTCATAAAAAATTAAATGTTTAGTACGCTTTAATAAATCACTTTGAGCAAGTTCGTATAATTTAACTTAAGAGTGTTTTTTGCGCTAAAATACATCCTAACGTTTTAGCAACTACCGCAAGAAAAAGAGTGTCGTGAAAAACTCAGCTTGCTCTTGTCCTATAACTTTGCGGCGATGGTTAAGTTTATGGCACTTAATTCAGAAGACCTCACTCCGCTATCACCTTCAGAAACCCGAACGCTTCTAGAGCAGTTGGGTCACAGGCCACGCCATTCTTTAGGCCAGAACTTCTTAATTGACGGTAATATCGTTCGTAAGTCCTTAGACCTAGCACAAATAAAAGCGAATGATAATGTGATAGAAGTAGGTCCTGGGTTAGGTACTTTAACGCGTGCCCTGTTGAGTCGAGGAGCTCACGTATGGGCCGTTGAAAAAGATCCCGTTTTACATCACCACCTACAAGAAAAATTAATTCCCGAATTTCCCCAAACCCTCCATTTGCTCTTAGGTGATGCACTCGATTATCCTTTAGCCAACTATACGGGAAACGAGTTTAAAATTGTTGCTAACCTACCCTACGCGATTTCTACGCCATGGTTAGATGGAGTACTTGAACGCGGACTTCCGTCGCGTATGGTACTTATGCTTCAGCAGGAGGCCGCTCAACGCTATTGCGCACAACCAGGAACTAAGTCGTTTGGAGCTATATCCATATTTGTTCAATCAGCCTATTCCTCAGCACCAGGACATAAAGTAGCGGCAGCCTGTTTTTATCCTAAGCCAGATATTGAATCTTTTTTACTGCATTTAGTAAGAAAGGATAATCCCGTGTTATTTAATGCTGAGGCTAAGTCGCTTATTCGTGGCATATTTCAGCAGCGGAGAAAACAAATTGGCTCGCTTTTAAAGGACAGGCTTGCGGATCAAGGTAAAGCATGGATAAAGCAGCTTGTTACGTCCGGTCTAAGTCCTCAAAGTCGTCCCGAAGACATACCTATAGAACTCTGGTGTAAGCTAGCTTGAAAGCTGACTTAGACTTGTTTAAGCTGTTTTCTGTTATTTATGAAATACCTTTCTACAGCTTTACTCTTGTTAACCACAGTATCTCTCGTCTTAGCACGTGGCCAAACTGATACCAGCTCTGCACCAGCGAGTATTCATTTTGACACGCCTGCAAGCGTAGCTGCGGAAACTCAGGTTCCAGATAACATTCCCCAAGCACCACTGGAGCAAGCGGGATCACTTTTGGGTAAAATTTCTGACGGAATATACTTTTCTCCCACCGGGGCTTTTTATTTAAAAATACCTGTACTTCCAGAACTAGGAGGCAGGATTTCTGATACAGAACGCGTTGTAACTTTTAGAGATGATTTCACTACACACATTAGTATAGCTGCATTTAAACTGGATGCTACCCAATCATGGCAGCTCTCAGTTAAAGGTCTAAAGGACTATCTCCAGTACTTTTTGCATGATTTTGTACTTCCTGACTTTGCGGCTAATAATCGTAATTTAAAAATTGAACCTAATGGCCGCTTTCTACCAACACTTAATGAGGGGTCATTGGTAACCTTTATTACAATTCCAGGTGGCTCCATGTTCATTAATCAGACTCCTCGTCTCATAGAGACTAATGAACCAGCCGTAGCTAAACGCGGTAACCTTCTATTTATTAAAAATGGCTATATTTATGTTATCAGTATGGAACTAGCAGAACGAATAACAGAAGGCTCCGCGTACAGCAAAACCTCTGACGAAGAGGATGGAATACTCAGAGATCGTCTTGTGTCTCTGGTTGGTACGTTTCATTTTATAAAAGGAACAAAGGTGAACTAAGTGCGAAGCGCTTTGTGCGCCTCAAACAATGGCCTCAAAGTATGGCTTAGCTCGTTATGCAGTGCCTGCATTTTGGCATAGTACATAACGTGCGATTTAATAGGTTTACACCTCGTCTTCTCATTTAATGCTACTACACCCTGTGTAAACTCTGTTAATTTTGCTTTAGTATTGCCTTGAGCTCGTGCACGACACCACGCCGACTGAATAGCAGCACCTAAAGCAGCTCCTTCGTCCTCTTTCATAGCAACTACAGGAAGACCAAAAACATCAGCCATAATTTGCCTCCATGCCGCTGACTTAGCTCCCCCACCCGTAACTCTGATTTCTTTAGGTTTAACGCCAAGCTTAGCTAAACGAAGCAATCCATAATTCATTCCTAAAGTAACTCCCTCCATAGCAGAACGTGCTATGTAAGCTGGATCAAAAGCGTTCGCAGTTAAGCCAAAAAGTACCCCAGAAGCATCTGGAATATTAGGCGTACGTTCCCCGGCGATATAAGGTAAAAAAACAAGGGGGTGCGAACCTACAGGGCTTGCGCTTACTGCCTTATCAAGAGCTTTCAAATCCATAGTAAAAAGAGCCCTAACTTTTTCAGTCACTGTAGTTACATTCATCGTACATAAAAGAGGCAACCAATCTCCACTCGACGAACAAAATGCAGCTATTTCTCCTAAGGGATCGATAATCGGCTTTGTTGCAGTTGCATAAATAGTGCCGCTAGTTCCAAAACTTGCCGTTACAATTCCCTCGGTAACATTACCTGTACCAATAGCTCCCATCATATTATCTCCGCCGCCTGCACTCACGATCACTTTTGGGGATAATCCATAGGCCTTGGCTCTGGCTAAACTTAAAAAACCGGCCGGTTTACTTGAGTCCTGTAATAAAGGCAGGTAGCGCTCTAACTTTTGATCAATTGCTTGCAGCACAGGTTTAGACCACACCCGATTTCTTATATCAAGAAGGCCGGAACCGGATGCATCCCCATATTCCATTGTGTAGTTACCTGTTAGATACAAATTAAGATAGTCATGGGGAAGTAAAATATGCCTAAGCCGTGCAAAATTTCTCGGTTCATTACGTTTAAGCCATAAGATTTTGGGAGCAGTATAACCCGGCCTAAAAGGAAGTCCTACGCTACGAATTACCGCTTCCTCGCCTCCTAATTTTTTAGTTAAGATATCACACTCGTCTTGAGTACTCGTATCACACCATAACTTAGCAGGACGTATAACATGACCCTGTTCGTCTAAAGGCACAAAGCCATGCTGCTGACCCGAAACACCGATACTTGTAATTTTACTTGAATCAACCTGCTTACAAACCTGTTTTATTACTATATCCAATGCTTTTATCCAATCTTTAGGATGTTGTTCAGCATGGCCTATCGGAAGATTGGATATAAGAGTTAAAGTCGAACGTGCTTCAGCCACTACACGCTTTGTTTTAGTATTAAGCACAAGGGCTTTAATACTTTGGGTACCTGCATCAATACCAATTGCTAAGCTCATAAGGGGTAAATTTAATTTAATTAAAAATCAGTAAAAGTTATGTCGAGTCGCTTGACTCCTGTTGTATCACACTGAGAAAGCCAATCAGACACCTCTTTAGCATCAACGATTAAATGCTTCGAAAGCTCACACAGAGGCATAAGCACGAAGGCCCGCTGAGTGAGACGAGGATGCGGCAAAATCAACGACTCTGTGGCCAGTCTTACTTGAGCGTAAATGAGAAGATCTATATCAAGAGTTCGAGAAGCCAACTGAAACGTACGTACTCGCCCAAACTCTTTCTCTATGGCTAGACCTAAGTTGAGAAGCGACTGTGGCACATGCTGTGTTTTTATTTCCAAGACAGCATTTAAAAAATCTGGTGCATCACTTAAACCTACAGCACGTGTCTCATAGACACTGGATGCTTTGACAGACGTAATGAGGGGATCGGCCTTAACACGGGCATAGGCATTGGCTAAGTGCTCAAGCCTATTCCCAAGATTACTTCCCAGCGCTAGGTATGCGGTCTCTACTTGCTTCAACGGCAACATAATCGAGAACTCCAGGAATAGGAGCAGAAGGTTTTTTTATCGTTAACTCAACACGCATGACTCTAGGGCACTCAGCTAATATAGCAGTTAAAAGTCTATCACCGAGCGTTTCTAAAAGCTTAACTCTCTCTTTTTCCAAAAGTCTTTTGCAAATTTCATAGACTGCGGAGTAGTCGACAGAATCTACTAATTTATCTGACCTAGCAGCATCTTGCATATCGTAGGTGAGATACAAATCCACAAGAAAGCGCTGGCCTCGTGTTCCTTCCTCTGGGTGATGCCCATGATAGCCATAAAAGGCCATATTCTTAAGCTGTATACGTCCTGTCATCATTTAGGATTAAGCAAGACGCCGACTCATGTCTATGTAAAGCATTGTACAAGCTTCACTTCACTTTATCGCGCGTGAAATACAGCTTCCGCCATCTTTACTGCCCTAACATTAGCTTTAACATCGTGGACGCGTATAAGCTCAATTTTTTCTAGTGCTGCAAGAGCAGAGGTAACCAATGTACCTTCTAAGCGATCATCAGGCGTTCCGCCAAGAACGTGAGCAATGACAGACTTACGAGAAACGCCTAAGAGTAGAGGAAGTCCAAAGGTTCGTAATTCAGAGAGTTTAGCAATAATCTCTAAATTTTGGGGCTGGGATTTAAAAAATCCAATACCTGGGTCTAAAATTAGACGACTTAGCGGTATCGAGCACCTCTCCGCTATTTTAAGCGACTGCTCAAAATAACATTTTATATCGCTGATTACAGATTTCGAGTTGTGAGATAATGCTTTATCGCAGTGCATAAGGACTACAGGACATTGCCACTCTGCAGCTACTTCAGGCATACGGGAATCCCCGTGAAAGCCATGTTGATCATTAATCATACCTGCACCTGCACTTAGAGCAGCATGAGCAACGGAGGCTCGGTACGTATCAATCGAAATGGGAATTTTAAGCTTGGGTGAAATCGTCTCAATTAAAGGTAATACACGTGAAATTTCCTCACGTTCAGAAACCTCGCTGTGGCCAGGTCGAGTAGATTGCCCTCCAATATCAAGCAGTACAGCACCTTCTTCTTCGATTGAAAAGGCGTGCTTCACTGCATCGTTAAGCCCCGTGAACTTTCCTCCATCAGAAAATGAATCAGGCGTAACATTGAGTATACCCATGACTTGGGTACTTCTTCCCAGTTCTACTGGTTTGCCGCGACAATCGATCACTATAACTTTATTTAACTTATTTTCCCTGCTCACGTTAATTCTTTAGGCAGTACAGCGTATATTTTTTTAATATCCTGTACGCTATCTTTGTGACATACAAGTATTGCATCAGCTGTTTCTACCACAACTAAATCTTTGACTCCACAGAGCGCTATCATGCGGCCATTACTTACCGTTATATTTCCTGATGAATCAGTAGCTACTACAGATCCTTTGCTTGCATTGCGTGAAGTATCATGAGCTAAATGTTTTTCAAGTGCGGGCCATGTACCTACATCGTCCCAATCAAATTCTGCAACAAGAGTTACTACAGATTGTGCCTTTTCCAAAATTGCATAATCTACTGATATACGCGGCAGTAAGGGAAACTCTTTTGCGATATAATCATTCGCATTCTCTTTAGGGAAATTTTGAATAAATGAGCTAAGTGCAAGCGCAGAGCGATCTGCTTCAGCTTTAAAAGCAGATGTCCTCCATATAAATACCCCAGCATTCCAAACGTGATTTCCGCCATTTAAGTAATTTTGTGCTGTCTCTAAATTAGGTTTTTCTACAAATCGTTTTATGTGGCGAAAGTCACCTTTTGAAATCTGATTCTGAATTGGCGCACCCATCTCCATGTATCCAAATCCAGTTGAGGCAAAAGAGGGCTTAACTCCAAAGGTAAGCAAGGTAGGTAAGGTAACTTTCCAACCCTCGCCCGAAGCAAGCTTAAAGCCTTGAACAAGTTGTTTAGAAAAAGTTGAGGCATCTTTTATGAAAGCATCCGCGGGTAACACGGCTAAAATAGCATCTGGATTTTTAGCATGTACAAGCGCTGTAGCTAAAGCAGCTGCAGGAGCAGTATCTCTTCTCGCAGGCTCAGCTATGATTTGATCCTTGGGTATAAAAGGAAGCGCTAATCGTATAGCTTCTAACTGTAGCTCACTGGTAAGAACAAATATATTCTCATTGAGCACTACACCTTCAAGTCGTTTAACGGTCTCCTCTATGAGCGTTTTGTCTGATAGGAGTTTGAGGAGATGCTTAGGTTTACGACTACGGCTCATAGGCCAAAATCGTTCACCACTCCCACCTGCCAAAATACATGCGTAATAGGGATTAGCCATGACTGTTCATTAGTATGGCACCAGAAGCGTGCTTAACGACAAGCGTTTAATTATCACCAATTTTATCAACAGAGGTCCCACCTTTAAGTTTCTTCTCTAAGCTAAGCATTGCGACCTCAAGCCTTAGTCGTTCAGAAAACAATTCATAGCGCTCATTAATGTCGAGTGTCTCGAGTAATTTTTGTTTTAAATCAGGACTATCGCATAGGGTAAATGCAGCTAAATCGATAAACGTTTCTGGATCATCAATCGTTTTAAGATAGCGCTCTAATGCCTTATCATTTTGGAAAAGCATTTTGTGTTTTATGGAGATTAACTTTCCTAGCTCCTCTCGTTTTAACTTAAGATCTACTCCTGCAGGAGCTGGTTTACTCAAGAGCGGCTTTATTTTAGCAATACGGTAAGGCACTTCTCTGACTATGGATCTAATTTCAATACGACATAATCCCTGAAGCATTAAATCAGACGTACCATTATCATTCTCTCTGGAACTTCTCACTAACCCAATGCACCCGATACTGTAGGGAGGGTCCTGCCTTGACTCATCAGTAAAGGGCTTCGTATTTAAACCAACCAAAGCAAACAATCGATTCGTCTTAAGCACATCCCCTAACATAGCGCGGTATCTAGGCTCGAAAATATGAAGCGGAATCAAGGCTTGAGGAAAAAAAGACATATGAGGTAATGTCATAAACGGGACCTCACTTGGCAGGGTGATTTCTACTTCATTGTTCATAGATGGGCGAAAAGTGTGACATGGCTATTGGTTACCGTGTCTCAGTTGTGACATGATGGCCTAAATTAGACTGCGTACGGTACAACAGTATATTTGATGTAATTTGTAAAATGCTGTTTAACATAGATTTACAATATTCATGCAAACTAGGCATAATGACTGCTTAACATAATGCATGAGCCGTATACTTGGAATCGACTTAGGAACAACAAATTCATGTATGGCAGTCATGGAAGGCGGAGAGCCTGTCGTGATTCCCAATGCCGAAGGTGGTCGCACGACCCCCTCGGTTGTAGCATTTAGCAAATCAGGCGAACGTCTGGTAGGAACAGCCGCTAAACGCCAAGCTGTTACAAATCCTCGCAACACAGTATTTTCAGCAAAACGTTTTATCGGACGTAAATTTACTGAAGTAAAAGAAGAGGCAAAAAATATGCCCTTTAAAGTTGTTGAAGGAAAAAACGGTGATGCTTACATTGAAGTCCAAGTTGGAGATAAAGTTGAACAGTACGCTCCCCAACAAATTGCCGCATTCGTTTTAGGTAAATTAAAAGCAGATGCCGAATCCTATTTAGGTGATAAAATCAGCCAAGCAGTTATTACTGTTCCTGCTTACTTTAATGACTCTCAGCGCCAAGCAACCAAAGATGCAGGTAAAATTGCCGGTCTTGAAGTTTTACGTATTATAAATGAACCAACAGCTGCTTCCTTAGCTTACGGTCTTGATAAGAAAAAAGATGAAAAAATTTCTGTATTCGATTTAGGCGGTGGTACCTTTGACGTATCCGTACTTGAAATCGGTGACGGTGTTTTTGAAGTCAAATCCACAAACGGAGATACCCACTTAGGTGGTGATAACTGGGATGAATTAATCATTGGCTGGCTTGTAGATACCTTTAAGAAAGAAAACGGAATAGATCTGCGCAAAGATCCTATGGCGCTTCAACGCCTTAAGGAAGAAGCAGAAAAAGCTAAAATAGCTTTATCCTCTACTCAATCTGTAGATATCAATCTTCCTTTCATTACAGCTGATGCATCAGGTCCGAAACACTTAAACGTGCAGCTTTCGCGCGCTAAAATGGAGCAAATATGTGACTCCCTTTTTGATCGTTGTATGCAACCGTTTAAGAATTGCTTAAAGGATGCTGAACTTTCTGCCTCTCAAATCGATGAATTAGTTTTAGTCGGTGGTATGACCCGCATGCCAAAAGTCGTTGATATTGCCAAGACGCTTGGCGGTAAACCTCCTCATCAAGGTGTCAATCCGGATGAAGTAGTAGCTATTGGTGCAGCTGTACAAGGTGGTGTACTTAAGGGTGATGTGCGCGATGTACTCCTCTTAGATGTATCTCCCCTTACACTTGGTATTATGACAGCAGGAGATGTATCAACACCAATGATACCGCGTAACACTACAATTCCAACGAAGAAGACTCAAGTGTTCTCAACTTACAGTGATAATCAACCTTCGGTTGAAATTATCGTACTGCAAGGCGAGCGCTCGATGGCTCGAGATAACAAAACTCTCGGAACATTCCGTCTCGATGGCATAGCACCAGCTCCTCGCGGAGTTCCTCAGATCGAAGTAACCTTCGATATTGATGCTAATGGAATTCTACATGTTTCAGCTAAAGACTTAGGTACTGGAAAAGACCAAAAGATAACAATCCAAGGTTCATCTGGATTATCCAAGGAAGAAGTTGAAAAGATGACTCGTGACGCAGAACTACACGCTGACGAAGATAAAAAACGTCGCGAGGGTGTAGAATCTCGCAATCAACTCGACAGCACTATCTACCAACTTGAGAAAACTTTGAAAGAATCAGGTGATAAACTTCCTGCTGAAACAAAGAGCAAGATGGAAGATGCTTTAAAGTCGGCTAAAGCTGACCTTGAAACAAATGATGCTGACAAGATGAAAGCAGCGCTCGAGAAGCTAACCGCTCTAGGCGCAGAATTCTACGCAGCAGCTCAAAAGGCAGCTCCTACACCTGAGGCACCTGGTGCCGCAGGTCCTGAAAGTTCACAAAAACCAAAGGAAAAGAAAGCTGATGTTGTTGATGCTGACTTCGAAGTTGTAGATGATGATAAAGGTGCGAAAAAGTAAGTATTTTTAGGTAATAACCCTTCAACCCATAACGTATAATTATATGGCAAAAGTAAAAATCAGACCAATAGGTGACCGCGTTCTCGTGCGTCATCTCGAAGAAAAAGACCAAATCCGCGGTGGAATTTATATTCCAGACAGCGCTAAAGAAAAACCACAGGAGGCTGAAGTGATTGCACTCGGTACTGGCAAAAAAGACGATAGCGGTAAGATTCATGGCTTTGAAGTCAAAGTTGGTGACCGCGTTCTTATTAGCAAGTACGGTGGAACTGAAGTAAAACTCGAAAACGATAAGTACACCTTAGTTCGTGAAGACGATATCTTAGGTGTTATCGCTTAATATAAATTATAAACTAATAACTCTAATTAAATACTATGCCCGCTAAACAATTACTCTTTGACGAAGCAGCACGCCAGAAGATCCTTCGTGGTGTTGAGATTTTATCTCGCGCTGTTAAAGTAACTCTTGGACCAAAAGGTCGCAACGTAGTTATCGATAAGAAATTCGGTTCACCTACCGTTACCAAAGACGGTGTTACAGTTGCTAAGGAAGTTGAATTACCAGATCCATATGAAAATATGGGCGCTCAAATGGTTAAAGAAGTCGCATCAAAGACTTCTGATACCGCAGGAGATGGTACCACAACAGCAACCGTACTAGCTGAAGGTATCTATCGTGAAGGCTTGAAGAACGTCACCGCAGGCTCAAACCCTGTTTACTTAAAGCGTGGTATCGACAAAGCAGTTACCGCTGCTGTTGCTGAACTCCACCGCGTTTCTAAAAAAGTTAATGAACGCGAAGAAATTCGCCAAGTTGCAACCGTTTCAGCTAATTGGGACGAGACAATCGGCAACATCATTGCTGACGCTATGGATAAGGTAGGCAAGGACGGAACAATCACCGTAGAAGAAGCTAAATCTATCGAAACTACACTCGATGTAGTCGAAGGTATGCAATTCGATAAAGGCTATCTTTCACCTTACTTCACAACGAATGCTGAAACACAAAAAGCTATCCTCGAGGATGCTTACGTTCTTATTCACGAGAAGAAGATCGCTAGCCTTCAAGAACTGCTTCCACTACTTCAAACCATCGCAAAGAGCGGTAAGCCTCTTTTAGTGATAGCTGAAGAAGTAGAGGGTGAAGCTCTCGCTGCTCTCGTCGTCAACAAAATCCGTGGTACACTCAATGTATGCGCAGTTAAAGCTCCTGGATTCGGTGATCGCCGTAAAGCGATGTTAGAAGACATTGCAATCTTAACGGGTGGCAAATGCTTAACAGAAGATCTTGGAATCAAATTAGAAAACGTAACGATTTCTGATTTGGGTCGCGCTAAACACATTGTAGTCGATAAGGAAAATACAACGATTGTAGACGGCGGTGGTAAATCCTCTGACATCCAAGGCCGCGTAAAGCAAATCCGTCGCCAAATAGAAGAAACTACTTCAGATTACGATCGTGAGAAGCTTCAAGAGCGTTTAGCTAAGCTCGCTGGTGGTGTTGCAGTAATTAACGTTGGTGCTGCTACAGAAACCGAGATGAAAGAAAAGAAAGCTCGCGTTGAAGATGCACTCCATGCAACACGTGCTGCTGTAGAAGAAGGTATTGTCGCTGGTGGTGGCGTTGCTCTCCTACGTACAGCTAAAGCAATCGAAGCTGTAAAGCTAGAAGGCGATGAAGCAATTGGAGCACAAATTGTTCGCCGCGCTATTGAACATCCACTCAAACAACTTTGCTTCAATGCAGGAGTTGATGGTGGTGTAGTCGTCAAGGAAGTCTTAAGTGGCAAAGGTAACTTCGGTTACAATGTCGCAACAGACAAATTCGAAGACATGATCAAAGCAGGTGTAGTCGACCCAACTAAAGTAACACGTACTGCGCTTCAAAATGCAGCCTCTGTTGCAGGTCTTCTCCTCACCACAGAATGTATGATCACAGAAATTCCTGAAAAGAAGGAAGCTGGTGGTGGTCATGCTCATCCTCCTGGTGGAATGGATTACTAAGTCTTAAAGATAAAATCTTTTACTTAATCTTAGAAGGCGTCTGGCGTTTGCCAGGCGCCTTTTTTGTTAGCTCAAAAGCTTGCTCGTTTAAGCTCAATTAGGTTTAGCTTTGATCAATGCAAATCACATTTTTAGGCACTGGAACTTCACAGGGAGTGCCTATGATTGGTTGCAAGTGCGAGGTATGCACGTCAACTGACCCCCGAAATAAGCGCACTCGAACGTCCGTGCACATTGTTATGGACGGCTTGCATATTCAAGTAGACGCGGCACCAGAACTTAGACTTCAATGCGTTCGAGAGAACATTAGCACTACCGACCTTTTTATTCTTACCCATAGCCATACCGACCACATTACTGGTATGGACGATTTAAGACGCTTCTGTGAATTAAATGGTGGCACCGCATTACCTGTTTACTCTACCCAGGTGGGCCTTCAGCGCATCAATGCTATCTATCCTTATGCCATTTTAGATAAGCCTCTAGTTAAAGGCTACCCTGCCTTCTCATTAAGAGAAATGCCTACATGCCTCGAATTGCCGCAAGGCACCATCAAATCAACGCTTCTCCCCCATAATGGTATAGATACTTTAGGACTTATTTTTATAGAAAAGAGCACACAAAAGAAATTTGTTTACTACACGGATTGCAAGACTGTGCCGCACGAGGCGCTGGCCTTAGCCAGTAATGCCGATTGCTTTGTTATTGATGGTTTACGACCTCAAATACACCCAGGCCATCTCACCATCAATGAGGCAGCACACGTAGCGCTTGAAATCCAAGCTAAGCAAAGCTATATTATCCATTTAACCCATTTGTCGGATCATTCAAAAACAGAGGCTTTACTGCCCAGCCCGGTTAAACTCGCCTACGATGGTCTAAAGCTAGACCTATAACGAAATTATATGCCTAGGCCTCTAACCTAAAAGGCGAATGTTTTTAGAAGAAAATTATAAAGTAATATAAATTTTGTTGTTATACATGACTAAAACCGTAATGTTTGTATTATTAACTTAGAACAATCACCGTACACAGCACCATGGCCAAAATATACAACGACATCACAGAAACAATAGGTAACACACCGCTTGTTCGTTTAAATCGTACCGCTTTAGCGCACGGAGCTGTAGCTGACGTACTTTTGAAATTAGAATTCTTCAACCCTTTATCGACTGTAAAAGATCGTATTGGTAATGCCATGATTGAAGACGCACTAAAAAGTGGCAAGATAAACAAGGATACTGTTCTAATTGAGCCTACAAGTGGTAATACAGGTGTAGCATTGGCATTTATTGCAGCTGCTAAAGGATTAAAGCTAATCCTAACAATGCCCGATACAATGACTGTAGAGAGGCGTAAGCTTTTAAAAATCCTTGGCGCTCGTGTAATTCTAACCGAGGGACCTAAGGGAATGAAAGGCGCTATTGCAAAAGCAGAGGAACTGCAAAAAATAATCCCAAACAGTGTAATTTTACAGCAGTTTACCAATCCGTCTAATCCACAAATTCACCGTCTTACTACTGCACTAGAAATATGGCGCGATACCGACGGTAAAGTAGACTTTTTAGTATCAGGAGTTGGTACTGGAGGTACAATTACAGGTATAGGTGAAGTCCTGAAAGAAAAAAATCCGGCAGTAAAAATTGTTGCAGTAGAACCGGCACGGTCTCCTGTATTAAATGGAGGTGTAGCAGGACCCCATAAACTTCAAGGCATTGGAGCAGGATTTATACCCGGAGTATTAAATACTAAAATCTACGATGAAATAATAGAAGTAAAAGAGGAGGACTCAGGTCCGATGAGTAAAGAGGTAAGCAAGTCTGACGGAATACCCGTAGGCATCTCCTCTGGAGCAGCAATATGGGCCGCACTTCAAATTGCAAAACGTCCTGAAAACAAAGGTAAGCAAATTGTAGTCATTGTTGCCTCATGCGCCGAACGCTACCTGTCGTCCTGGCTATTTGCTGATATAGGTATAGAAAGCGATACAGTCGATGATTTGATCTCTAAATAATATTAGGCTAAACTTATTTCACTTTGGAGTGAAGTGCGTAGCCTGTATAAATCTAGTACCCCTCAGCTTTAGCGTCATTTTTACGGGGATCTGCTGCGCCTAATAGTAAATGAGTAGTAGGGTCTAGCATAATACTTTCGCCATCGCCCTGATAAAATCCCTCATAGTTCAAGTGGGGCAATATCTTATGTCCCATACCTGTAAGTATTTTTTCGGTATCGGGACTTAAACCATATCTTTCAAAGGATACTACGTCAGGCATCCACTGATGATGAAAGCGAGGCGCTTCTACTGCTTGCTGTAAAGGCATTCCATGATCGATTACGTTGGTTATAATTTCTAAAACAGTAGTAATAATCGTTGGACCTCCGGGACTTCCCGTAGCTAAATATAATTGAGCATTTTTGAAAACAAAAGTTGGAGTCATGGATGACAAGGGACGTTTACCTGGAGCAATTGCATTTGCTTCGCCTTGAATAAGACCAAACATATTCGGAGTGCCTGGCTGTGAGGCAAAATCATCCATCTCATTGTTCATAAGTAAACCAGTACCTTCAATTGTAACACCTGATCCGAAGCCTCCATTTAAAGTATAGGTGTTAGATACAGCTGCACCCGTACTATCGACTACTGAAAACTGAGTCGTCTCATTTGATTCGTGACCAGCAGGAATACTAGGAACTGCCTCCCACCCTTTTGGCTTACCAGCCCTAAACCCCTTACTTATTGAAGCATGTTCAGGTTCATAGTTGGTCATAAGACTTTGTACGTACTTAGGATCTAATAGGCCCGCAACAGGTACTTTAATATAGTCAGGATCCCCTAAATATTCAGCACGGTCACGAAAGGCGCGACGCATAACTTCTATAAAAAGATGGTCTTTAGCAGCTGAATTAGATCCCATCTTTGAAACATCGTAGCGCTCTAACATTTGAAGCATTTGCAAGAGTGCTATTCCACCAGAACTAGGAGGAGGCATAGTGACTACTTCGTAGCCCCGATACATTCCACGCAGCGGAACTCGTTCGATGGCATGATACGCTTTAAGATCCTCTAAGGTTATAGTCCCTCCATTTTCTTCCATAGCCCGTGCTATTAAATGAGCTGTTTTTCCCTCATAAAATTCCCGAGGGCCTTGCTTTTGAATACGCTCTAAGGTAGCTGCCAAATCAGGTTGTATCCAATTATCTCCTGCTTTTAAAAATAATCCTTCTTTTAAATAGATACGCTTAGATTCAGGAAACTGACCTAATAACTGAGCATGACGCACTGACTTGAATAAGTTGGCTGACGCTTGAGAAACAATGTGACCATGTGCAGCAAGACGGCGTGCGGGTTCTATAAGATCAGACCACGTTACTTTTCCTGAGCCGTATTTTTCATAAGCAAGAGCAAAGCCTGCGATAGTTCCAGGTACTCCACTCGCACGCCATCCGACCGTAGACGAACCCATACTCTTCTTTAATTTACCCTCGTGAGTTAAATACATGTCACGCGAAGCTCTCGCAGGTGCCATTTCTCTATAGTCAACTGCACTGTCTTTTCCATCTGCAGTATGAATCATCATAAACCCACCCCCCGCCAAATTACCTGCGTAGGGATAAACCACTTCGAGTGCAAAACCGGTGGCGATCGCAGCATCAACGGCATTACCACCTCGCTTCAGGATTTCTAAACCTGCCTCAGAGGCAAGAGCATGTGCTGATGTAACTATACCATGCCTTGCTTCTACAGCTATGCGCTGCGCACGTGCGCTAGATTCACATAAAAGGAATATAACCCAAATCAAACTAAGAAAGATGCGATTTAAAGCCGATAGAGTTACGTGCTTCATATACTAAGAACTAAATAATTAATAATGAAAATTTCCTTACTATTATCCACGCGTAAGCTTACGATATTTTATGCGGTGTGGTCGGTCTGCGGTAGCGCCCTTTCTTCTTTTGTAATCTTCTAAATAGGCAGAATAGTTTCCGGAATACCAATGCACATAACTGTCGCCTTCAAAAGCAAGTATGTGACTTGCTACTCTATCTAAGAACCAACGATCGTGCGACACCACTAAAGCGCACCCTGCAAAATGTTCTAAAGCCTCCTCTAGAGCACGAATTGAATTTACATCCAAGTCATTGGTAGGTTCATCCAAGAGAATCAAGTTAGCTCCACTCTTAAGCAATCTTGCGAGATGAACCCTATTACGTTCACCGCCAGAAAGAATACCTACTTTTTTTTGCTGATCAGCACCTGTAAAACCAAACTGAGCGCAGTATCCCCGCGCATTAACTTCACGATTTCCCAAATGAAGAATTTCTTCTCCTCCACTAATTGCTTGGAAAATAGTCTGCGCATCAGGGAGGGAGTCACGCGATTGATCGACGTGTGCAATTTTAACAGATTCACCTACTTTTAGTGTACCTGTATCTGGAGTTTCAGTATTCGTTATCATGCGAATAAGCGTAGTCTTACCCGCACCATTAGGACCAACAACTCCAACAATTCCACCGGGTGGTAAATTAAAATTAAGGCCTTCAAAAAGAAGATTCTCACCGTATGATTTAGAAATACCGGTAGCTTCTACAACTAAATTACCTAGACGAGGTCCAGCTGGGATTACAATTTCATACCTTTTCTCCTCTTCTGTTACGTCAGCTTTAAGCATGCTTTCGTAAGCACTGATACGAGCCTGGGATTTAGCTTGGCGTGCACGGGCAGACTGCCGAATCCACTCTAATTCACGCGCCATTGCTTTTTGCCTGCGATCTTCGGTTCGCTGTTCGACCGCTTGACGCGCTGATTTCTGTTCTAACCACGAGGAATAATTTCCTTTCCATGGAATACCATGGCCACGGTCTAATTCTAAAATCCATTCCGCTACATTGTCTAAAAAGTAACGATCATGCGTAACAGCAATGACGGTACCTTCATATCGAGATAAGTGCTGCTCTAACCACTCAACACTTTCAGCGTCTAAATGATTTGTTGGCTCATCCAAAAGCAAAATGTCTGGTTTCTTAAGAAGAAGCCGGGCTAGAGCGACACGACGTTTTTCACCACCTGAAAGTTTATCTACGAGAGAATCTCCCGGAGGACATCTTAAAGCATCCATCGCCATTTCTACTTGAGGAGCAAGATCCCAAGCTCCAGCGAGATCTATTTTTTCCTGCAGATCACCCTGCTTTTGCATTATCTTATCTTTTGCAGCGTCATCAGCAGCCTCACCCAATTCATCCCAAGTAGCATCATATGCAGCCACTAAATCTGTTAGATGTTTAATTCCCTCTTCGACACATGCGCGCACAGTCTTTCCCGCCTCTAATTGAGGCTCCTGCTCAAGAAGTCCAACGGAAGTTCCTGGCTCAAAGTGAACGCGCCCGTCAATTTCTGTGTCCTTGCCTGCTAAAATGCGCATCAGAGACGATTTACCTGATCCATTAAATCCAAGCACACCTATCTTAGCTCCAAAATAAAAGGAGAGAGAAATATCTCTTAAGATTTCTTTGCGTTCTATCTTTTTCGAAACGCTAAGCATCGAAAAGATAATCTTGGGTTCTTCAGTCTTAGCCATTAATTATGAGAATGCAGTTTTTACCTAAAACCGCAATCCGAGAGAATGAAGAAAGAGCTTCGCATAATTATAAAAATATTATCTAATAACGACTAATGAAAAAGCCCCTTTCATGGCTAATATTAGCCCTACTCTCTTTAATTAACCTATCTGCTTCTCCTATGCTCGTCTTTATTGGCACCTACACCCTAACTACAAGTAAGGGAATTTACGCACTAAAATTTGATCCTACTAATGGTTCTTTTTCAGAACCTTGGCTAGCCTCAGTCGCTCAAAATCCTACCTTTCTTGCCTTTGATTCAACGAAAAAACATATCTATGCCTCAGGTGAATTGAAACTTCCCGAAGTCAAACCAGCGCTAGGAGGTATTACAGCGTACAGCGTAGACGCAGCCTCTGGAATGTTAACCTTCATTAATCAAGAAGCCACAGGCTCGGGCGCAACGACTCACCTTACTGTAGATGCTACCGATCACATGGTTATAGCCTGCAACTACAGTGCAGCGTACGAATGCTCGCTACCCATTTTACCTAACGGCTCTTTAGGACCTCGTACTTCGTTTATACCCCATATTGGTCCCTTAGGTCCTAACAAAGACCGCCAAAATCAGGCCCATGCTCATTCCGTTACCATCTCTCCAGATAATCGTTTTGTGATGTGCTGTGACTTAGGAACAGATCAAGTTATAATCAACGAAATCCACCCAGAAACAGCTACACTGACTCCTCACACGCCATCTTATGCTAGCGCTCCTGCAGGCGTTGGTCCTAGACATAGTAAATTTTCGGCGGATGCTAAGTTTTTTTATGTAAGTAATGAAATGGGTGGCTCTGTGAGTACCTTCTCATATAACGCAGATATAGGTAGTTTGAAATTTTTAGCTATAGATTCTACTCTTCCCGAAGATTTTAAGGCGCTTAATACGGTTGCTGAAGTTCGTATTCATCCAAACGGTAAATTTATTTACGTCAGTAATCGTGGCCACGATAGTATAGCCGTATTTTCTCGCAATCCTGATACAGGATTACTTAAACGATTACAAATAGTAGGCTGCGAGGGAAAACATCCTCGTAATTTTAATATTACTTCAGACGGAAAATGGCTTCTCGTCGCAAATCGCGATACAAATAATATCGCTTCATTCTCTATTGATACAGATACCGGTTTACTTAAAGCCTCAGGTCATAGCGCTACAGTAGCGCAACCCGTATGTATTGTTTTTTATAATTAAGATCGTAATTATTTAAATAATTAGGCGTCTCTAAATTAAATTTATGGCTACATCTAATTGTTTTTCGCGACGTAAATTTCTTAAACTTACCACCCTGAGTGCAGCAGCTCTTGGAACATGTTCACCCATACGAACGTATGCTCAATCTTCTTCGAATAAAACAGATAAAGTTCTTGGCGTAGCATTACTTGGTCTCGGTAGCTATAGTGTCGGTCAACTAGGACCTTCACTTCTAGAAACTAAGAATTGTAAATTAACAGGAGTTATAACAGGTCATGCCGAAAAGGGCCTTGCTTGGGCTAAACAGTATAATCTTAAAGAAAAGAATATATATTCTTACGACACATTAGATGCGGTAGCCAATAATCCTGACATTGATATTATATATGTCGTGACTCCTCCTGGTAACCACCGCGATTTTGTTATACGGGCTGCACAAGCAGGTAAACATGTTATATCAGAAAAACCACTCGCTACTAATGTCGAGGATTGCACAGCGATGATAAAAGCCTGCAAAGATAATAACGTAGAATTTTCAGTCGGATACCGTCTTTTTTTTGATCCTTACCACGCAGAAATGCGCCGCCTAGCCAGAGATAACGATTTTGGTGTTTTTAAAACCATGAAAGGCCAGCGTGGCTTTAAAATGGCAAAGCATGCGTGGAGAATTGAGAAAAAACTCGCTGGTGGAGGTCCTATGTATGACATAGGTATCTATCTAATCCAGGGTGCATGTATGGCACAAAACGGTGAAACTCCAATTGCTGTAGCTGCAAAAGAACTACCTAAGTTACGTCCAGACTTTTTCAATGAAGTCGAAGAGACGATGCAATTTTCACTTAAATTCGCAAATGGTTCACGCTTTGATGGCTTAGCAAGTTACAATGGCTCAGGAGACTATTTCAGAGCAGAAGGAGAAAAAGGCTGGATCGAATTTCGCCAGCATGCTTTTACCTACAAAGGATTAGATGTCTACACACGTGGCGGTAAACTTAACTATCCCATGGCTGTTCACCAACAAGCACTTCAGATGGATGATTTCGCAGACTGCGTACGAACAGGTAGAAAAACAATTGTCCCTGGAGAAATGGGCCTGAGAGATATTAAAATACTCGACGCAATTTACGCTGCTGCAAAAACAGGAACTTGGGTTAACGTCTAAAAAAGCCTAAATCATTAGGCCTTAAGATTAAAATCAAACATGTTTCGAATCAGATTCGTCTTTAACAGCGTAACCTGATTCCTGCCTTTGGTGATTAACCTGATTTTTCTTTAAGTAGGCTTGATATACGTCGTCGGCGCTCATGCCTAAGGTCTGCGCAAGAGACACCATGAAGTGAAATAGATCAACTACCTCAACACGGGCATTTTGCTCGTCAAATTTTTGGTACTTAGCCCACCATTTCCAAGGTACGCTATCAATAAGTTCGGCGGTCTCTTGCTGTAAGGCACGTGTATAATTTAGGATCCACTTAGCCTTCTCCTCATCAGTTGGGGGCGGAAGGGTAACACCAATCCGCGCATTAAGAGCGCTTTGCATCCGGAAAATTTCTTCCAGTTTGTCCATAATTTAGACGCTGAAGGCTAATTCTTGGGGAGGCAAGTCACAAGCTAGCCGATAATAGCTACTTTAGGCGCTTAAGTCGTCTAGCCTTTGCAGTTGCGCTCAAGCTGCGAGTTAGCTATGGTTTTTACTTCTAGCCACGTTGAGCGCACCATAGTGCACTCCGCAGGCCAAACACAACCTGGCGGCTCCCTTACATTAAGGTGAGCGCCTGAATAACATAAAAAAGTAGTAAAATGACAGATCAAGTCCCATCAGGTGAGAATTCCGCACAAGCGGGATCCCCTGACACTGCAGGCGCGAACTCCGCAGCCAGCACACCCACGCCAGCATTTGGCGTGTTCACAGAAACCCGCGGTTCCGGCCTAGCACGAGGAAAACGCCCTAGTCAAAACGCGGCACCTGCCGCTGCAGCCATCACTGGCGAATACAAACCCACAGCACTCGAGGTAATTACACCTGAGCGCGAATACAAAAACCCATTCAGTGGTGAGACATCAACTCCTCGCGCTGAAGTAACCCCTGTTGTTGAACGTACTCTGGCACCTAGTGCTGGTTCTACGCCAGCACCAGACTCATCCCCGGCTACACCTATAGCAGAACGTCCTACCTGGAAGCCGCAACCGAGAGATCCAGGAGCGGCAGCAAAGTCAGAATTAAATATTCTTCCTCCGGCTGAAACCAAGCGCACATCAGTTTCTTGGGAAAAACCCTCTCAAGAAAACCGTCGTAGTCCCGATTACCCTAATCGGGCACCAAGACGCGATGATCGTAGAAATGAATCTCAAGGAAACTTTCAACAGAAAGCTCCCCAGGAACGAACTTCAAACTTTAGAAATGATCGTCCTGAAAGAAACGATCGTGCTGAAGCTGCAAAACCCGTAGTTAAAAAGTCCGGTGGCTTTATAGCTTGGTTGAAGGGGTTATTTACTAAGAAGACAAAAGCCCCTGAGGCTACGGCTGAGCGCGGCAATCAATTTGACCGTGAAGGTCAAAATAGACGCCGCAGACACCGCGGAAACCGTGGCCGTTCATTTAATTCTGATCGCTCTAGCGGCTATCAAGGTCAAGGTGGCCAGAAGCCCAACTCAGGCGAGCGCCGTGAAGGTGGCAATCCTAACCGTGGTGGAAACTACCCTAGACGCCCTCAAGGTGGTCCAAGACATCAGGATAATGGTCCTCGCCAAGAAGGCCAACAAGGCGGCGGTTATATTTAATATAAGTTAATACTTGCCAAAGCGCACAAGAAAGCGCGCATTTTGAGGGCGTCTGCACGACTTGCAGGCGCCCTTTTTTTTTAAGTCCAAACTATGGCTGATTTAATCGTTAACGGTGGTAAACCGCTTTGTGGAACCATCACTCCTTCTGGTAACAAGAATTCGGTTCTCCCTATTCTATGCTCGACCCTACTTACAAATGATGTGGTCACGTTAACAAACGTACCGGACATCACCGATTTAAATAAGTTAGTTAATTTCATGCAATCGCAAGGATCCCTCATCACATGGGATAAATCGAAAGCCGAAATGCGCATCGATCATTCCCACTTCAAGAAGAGCTTAGCCTCAGATGAGCTTCCTCAGGATATGCGTTCAACAGTTTTGTTATTTCCAGGTCTTCTCACCCGTTTTGGAGGATTTGTTCTTAAATCAGAATCTAAAGGATGCACCTTGGGTGCCCGAGAGATTGATCCTCACTTAGATATTCTAAAAGCACTAGGTGCGGAAATTCATGAAGAGGGGGCTCTTCATATAACATTAAAAAATGGATTTAAAGCAGCACGCCAGTGGACGGATTACATGTCTGTTACTGTAACTGAAAACTTTGCAATGGCAGCCTGTTTAGCACCTGGTAAATCAGAATTAATAAACGCAGCGAGTGAACCCCACGTGCAAGATCTGTGCGAAGCCCTTGTAGCACTGGGTGCAGATATTCAAGGAATTGGAACGAGTCGAATTACTGTGACAGGTGTAGAAAAACTACATGGAGCAACGATTAGAATTAATTCTGATTACCATGAAATTGTGACTTTTCTTGCACTCGGCGCAATCACACGTGGTACGATTACAGTAAAGGACTCCCTACCTCATCATTTTGATTTAATCACCCGCTCCTTTGCTAAATTAGGCGTCGTTATTACGCATGAAGGAACGACAGCATATATTAGGCAGCCCCAGACTTTAGTTATAGAAAACCCTATGACTAAGAACTTACTTCCTAAAATAGAAGCGGCTCCATGGCCTTATTTTTCAGTAGACTTACTTCCTTTATTGATAGCCCTAAGCACGCATGCTGATGGAACAATTCATTTTTGGAATAAGGTTTACGAAAACGGTTTTTCTTGGATGCCTGAACTCGCTAAGTTTGGAGCGCATGTAGTCACCAGTGACCCCCACCGAGTTATTGTTTTTGGAAATCGCCCTCTGCGTCCTGCCGTGGTAGATTCTCCCTTTATTATTCGTGCAGCAGTGGCTCTTACTATGGTTGCAGCCTCAATTCCTGGGCAGAGTATAGTACGTAATGCAGAGATCATTAAACGTGCCCATCCTCGCTTTGTAGAAAATTTACGCTCCCTTGGAGCTGATTTGGAATGGAGATAAAATATGTCGCTTGAACCTGATAAAGGAATAAATTTTATAACAACAGCGCTTTCCTCTTCAGGAACTCAAGCTGATGCTGCGCTGCGGCCACTCACATTTAGTGATTTTTCTGGCCAAGCTAAAACATTAGAAAGACTTCAAGTAATGGTAGGTGCAGCCAAGCACCGTGGAGAGGCGCTTAACCACATTTTACTTTCAGGCCCACCTGGATTAGGCAAAACAACCTTGGCCTTTATATTAGGCAATGAGTTAGGTAAATCAGTGCGTGTTACTTCAGGTCCGGTCATCGAAAAAGCGGCCGACCTAGCTGGACTTCTGACTAATCTTGAAGAGGGAGATATTTTATTCATCGATGAGATTCATCGGATCCCTAAAACCGTTGAAGAGTATCTCTATAGCGCGATGGAGGATTTCAAACTCGATATTATGATTGATCAGGGACCGAACGCACGCAGTGTGCGCTTAACCATCCCTCGCTTTACACTCGTGGGAGCAACCACTCGCAGCGGGCTACTAACCGCCCCTCTGAGATCTCGTTTTACGCTTCAAACACGTCTCGACTATTATGATACGCCTACCTTATGTGGAATTGTAAGACGAAGCTGTGGTTTACTTAAAGTAGACATTGATACTTCAGGAGAACATGAAATAGCAGCACGCTCTCGAGGTACACCTCGAATTGCAAATAACTTAATTCACTTTGTTCGCGACTTTGCACAACAACGCGGTACAGGAAAGATAACACAAAAAATGGCTGCTCAAGCCTTAGCCCTTCTCGAAATAGATACCTCAGGATTAGATGAAATGGATAAGCGTGTCTTACGTTGTATTGCAGAAAACTATAAAGGCGGTCCAGTAGGTATGAGCACCATTGCAGTTGCTGTAGGAGAAGAAGCTGAAACCTTAGAAGAAGTACATGAACCGTTTTTAATTCAAGAGGGTTACATTCAACGTACCCCTCAAGGCCGTGTAATTACAGAAAGAGGCTATTCAGCAATTGGACTTAAGTCTTCCACGGGAAGCTAACGCTAGAGATCTCCTAACATAGGCCTAAGCACGATTTCTTCAACTACCGTACGTTTACTTAAGCAGTAAATGTCATAAAAGGCCCGTGCCACATCTTCTGCAGGCATCAGTCTTTGCTGGGGAATATTGCTACCCCTCCACGAGGGAGAAACCGTGGCCCCTGGACAGACACAACACACTTTGATACCGTAGGTCTTAAGCTCTGCACGCATAACCTTAGAAAGACCGGTAACACCAAACTTAGCGGCACTATAACCAGAACCGCCTGAGTAGGCAATGAGTCCAGCGATAGAACTCATATTAAAAATATCCCCCCGTTTACGCTCAACCATAGAGGGAACGAATGCCTTAGAAACAAGAAAAACACTACGTAAATTTGTATCAATAAGATCGTCAAACATCTCTACTTCCATGTCTAAAAACGACGCTGCTTTAAAGACACCCGCATTATTAATTAAAACATCAATATGTTTGTATTTTTTTAGTACAGCTTCCTTGAGTAAATCTACTTCGTTTGAATCACTCACATCACAACAATAAGTTTCTACCGCTGCACCGTGCTCACTACACCCACGAGATACCGCATTTAGGCGCGATTGATTACGTGCTACTAGTGCAAGCTTTACTCCTTTAATCTGCTGAGAAAATACCCGTGCAATCGCAGCTCCAATTCCTTGAGAAGCTCCAGTAATTAAAACGACAGGTTTTGACATAAAAATCAACAGATGAGCGCTGAAAAATCATCAAATTCTGCAGCGAATCCGCCTTTCACACCCTTGCAAATAACACTTACAGCATCATGCGAATGCAAACTCTCTAAATGAGAGCATGCAATTTGGAAGTCTTTTATCTTTTTATCTTTATCAAATTCACGGTATAGAAGTCGTGCAGCGTCTTCGACAAACTTAAGATTTGTACCATTTAACTCCGCAAACGCTTGCTCATCTTCTCGCTTAACCATGACTTGGGTCTCCGTCTTAAGTGCATTAAGACAATGTTGCTGAAGTTCTTCTATCCAAATTTTTTTTCCAGGAAATTCTTCAATGACGATTCGAGCTTTACTGCGCTGGGAATGAGGAACTCCATACGCGTTACGCTTATCGCGTGCATGTTCATTTAATTCTGCTGAACACGGACAAGCGGATGAATAAACAAAATCTAAATGAATAAAACGGCGATATTCTCCATCAGCCGTAAGCATCCCTTCAAACGCTGTTTTGTAGAACTGAAAACCCTCAAGTCCACTCCGTAGACTCTTCTGAAGTATGGGGTATGAAAAAGAGAGTTTAAGACGTGCACGCTTAGTCTCTACCTTTTTAAGATAGGCTTTTAAAATACGGCCTAAACGTTCTCCGGTCATGACTTCATCCTTGTGCTCATAAAATGAACGCACAATGCGGCTCATATTAATACCCTTTAGTTCTGCTTCTAAAGAGACCGTACCCGTAATACTAGTTTCAAGGACTAAAGTCTCACCTCGTTGAGTAAGATATTTAAGCGGTAATTTAAAATTAGAAACACCCACCTGTTGGATGGGTACATTAACACCAGAAACGGTATCATGTTTAGCATCCATCATATCAGGTAAAGAATTACGATACGCCTCTGTTACCTTTAGCTTAGCATCATATAAACGACTAGTTTTTGCTTTAATGCCAGATGTTGTTTCGTGTAAATACATACCTTCTTTAGATTTACTCATATGGGTCCTAAGTAATCAGCGAAATTCCGAGGCGTTTCAAAGAGCCGCACACGGTAAAGCTTTCCATCTGTGATATGGGGTTCAAGTTGATTCCAAAAGGCAATAGTTAGATTTTCTGTTGAGGGAATAATGTCTTTTAAGAAATCAACCTCTGTATTTAGATTACGGTGATCAACAAGATCTAAAATGTGCTTCGTAAGTAAATCTTTGAGTTTACCTAAATCAATCACATACCCGGTTTCAGGATTTGGAACACCACAAACAGTTACTTCTAAAACATAATTGTGGCCGTGCCAATGTGGATTTGTACACAGACCAAATTGCTTTTGATTCCAAGCTAAACTGTACCGTTTGTTATATAGACGATGTGCAGAGTTAAAATGGACTTGGCGCGTAACGTAAACAACACCAGGTCCTGGTATCTTAGGACCTGAATTTGACTTTGTAGAGCGCTTAACTGAAGTGCGTTTGAGGGGCATTATAAACCACTAGTAGCACACTTTTTGTCTGGGTCAATCAAGGCAAGGTACGTAGCTGTACACTATCAACTAACCTATCTTTAGCTATAATATCGGTCACTATGATTAATTTTCCTCCAGACTTAACGCGATTTTGCTGTATGATCATCGATACCGCATTTTCGATAGTATTTTGAGGCTCTAAAGCAAACGGCATGAGCATAGGTACAATCGAGCGCAGCAACCTCAATTTACGATAAAGCTGAACGTCGGGTGTAAAAGCAAAAACCTGGGCATGCACAGGTCGCAGCGCTGCAAGACCACACGCAATAGTACCTTGGCGTGTAAAAGTTACTATACTTGAACCTACAATTTGATTACTCAATACAACAGCTGAGTGAAGTACTTTCATTTTCTCTTTAATGAAAACCGTGGGGGTTTCACCATCCGAAGATTCTTCACGCTCAATTCGTTTAGCTATTTTGGAAAGCATCTCTACACATTCGCGGGGATATTTACCAACTGTGGTTTCACCGGATAACATCACACAATCGGCTTTTTCATAGACAGCATTTGCAACGTCTGTGATTTCAGCGCGTGTAGGAACCGGTTGCGTAATCATCGACTCAAGCATGTGAGTCGCAATAATCACAGGCTTACCGTAGGTAATACATGTATTTACTGCTCGGCGTTGAATGACAGGAAGATCTTCAAAAGGACATTCAATACCTAAATCGCCTCGAGCGACCATTAATGCATCACATGCATCTACAATACTCTCTAAATTATTAACTGCAGATTGGTCCTCAATTTTAGCTACAATCCATGCCTTAGAATTGTTTGCCTTTAAAAATTCACGTAGCTCTATGACGTCTTCGGCAGAACGCACAAAGGAAAGCGCAACAAAATCAATTCCTGCTTCGATACCTACCAAGGTGTCTCCACGGTCTTTCTCTGTAAACGCAGGTAAATTTACTTTAACGCCTGGCAAATTGATGTGCCTTTTTGACTTAAGTTCTCCTGGAATCAAAACCTTGCAGCGGATATGCGCAGACTCTTTAGATAAAACTTCTAGCTGGATAAGTCCGTTATCAACTAAAACGATATCGCCCACATTAATATCCTTAACGAGATCTTGGTAATTAACATCAACGGAACGTATCTCTTCAGCCTGTTCACGACTTGTACCTGGTTTTACAGTAAAATCGAATATTTCACCTGGCTTTAGCTCAATCGGGTTATCTAAAACACCAGTCCTGATTTCTGGACCCTTAATGTCCATCATAATCGCTACTTCAATGCCGATACGAGCACTGACCGAGCGAATTCGAGCTATAATCTTACGTGTCCATTCATGCGTAGCATGAGCCATGTTGAGACGGATAACATCCGCACCATCCCGTAATAACGTTTCGAGCATTTCTTCGCTCTCGGTTGCAGGACCGAGGGTAAATATAATCTTTGTACGTCTAAAGGTATCTATATTTGAGGACATTAGCAGGAAAAGTAATTATTTTCTAGTCCACGGCAATATATTCTTAATGCCGATTGAGTACTTATTTTTAATCTAAAGCGTTAAAACTAGTTAATTTCGTAGAAACAACTCCCCTCGCCTGGATCAATTATTGTTACAGCACAGCTAACCTTCGTCTTAAGTTCGGCAAAAACAGACTCTACTGTTTCCCTTGAGTTACAATCTCTAGACAAATGAGTTAAATAGATTTGGTTCCAAACTGGGCTAGCGACCTTCATAAGTAAATCGCGAGCCTCCTCGTTCGATAAATGACCATGTTTTCCACTAATTCTATTTTTAAGTGACCATGGCCTTTTCGTATCCATTTCCAACATACGCGGACAGTGATTCGCTTCGATAACTATCACGTGGCAATCGTTTATTAAAACAGGAATGGTCTCTGGAACATAACCTAAATCAGTAAGCCAGATAAACTTTTTATCTGGTTTAAAAATATCGTTTTGCATGCCCGTAGTAATACAGAATCCGACTGGATCATGCGCATCATGCGGAATACTAAAACTTTTAACCTCAAGATCTCGGTAACGAAAAGTTCCCCCTGTTTCAAAAATTTGCCACCGCGATTCAGAACCATGTTTTTCTTGTAAAACACGCGCTGTAGCTTGATTAGCAAATAACTTTATAGCTGGGTATTTCTTTATACCAGCAACAGCAGATGCATGATCTGCATGTTCATGGGTAATAAAAATAGCATCGATAGTAGCTAAAGGGACGCCCGCTTGATCTAAGAGTTCTTCCAGCTTTTTTGTCGTGAATCCAGCATCTACAAGGACTTTTGCTTGGTCTGTGATTAGCAAAGAACTGTTTCCCGAACTTCCACTTCCTAAAATTTTAAATCGACATGGCATTTGTAACTCATTGATTGATCGGTAAATGCTATTCCGCAAGTCATTTAATTAAAATAATTATAATATAATAATTCACATTCAAACTGATAGTAATGGCCGCACACGGTATCCTGCAAAAGCTGTTTTTTTTAGCAAAAGCATGATTGCTATTACCTGTAGTTTAAGTCACTTATTTATAACGGCATACCCCAAGACCCACCCTATGAATATAGCTTATTTTTTCCGCTTGAAAAAACTGCTTCTTTTACTTCCCAGCTTGATTGCAGTCGTAGCATTTGCTCAAACGCCACGCCTGACAAATTTATCTACATTAGGACAAGTAGGTACTGGCACCAACATTATGACGTCAGGCTTTGTTATTGGTCCTGGATCTGGAGAACAAGTTTTAATCCGCTGCGTCGGTCCTTCCCTCGCTTCTTCTCCTTTTAGTATGTCTGGAGTTCTTTCTGATCCGGTACTCAGTCTTTATAATAGTTCAAATACACTCATAGCTACAAATTCAGCTTGGAAATCTGCTGACGCATCTACAATGACAACTGCAGGCGCTTTTGCGCTGTTGCCAGGCAGCAAAGACGCAGCCGTAGTAACAACGCTGACACCAGGCTCCTATACATTTCAGGTATCAGGTGCTTCTGGTGGTTCAGGTAAAGCGATCGTTGAAGTATATGAAGTTAACAGTACATCAACTTCCTCTCGACTCACTAATTTATCAACTCGCGTTACTTTAGCTGCAAATACAATAGCAACCTCAGGATTAAACTTATCCTCTGGTGCAAGTAATAGAACACTACTTATTCGAGGAGTAGGTCCAACTCTTGCCACGTTTGGTATTTCTGGAGCACTAGCTAATCCATTAATTTCGGTACTCAATTCATCAGGCATGACAATTGCGAGTAACGATGATTGGCAAACTCCACTCGGTACTGGAGCTGCGACAAGCGATCAACTTATAGCCGCTTATAGTAAAGCAGGCGCATTTCAATTAGTGTCTGGCAGTAAAGATTCAGCACTGCTTATTTCTTTAGCACCAGGAGCATATACAATACAACTTTCAGGCAACGGCGGCGGTGGCTCCAGTATAATTGAAGTTTATGATGTAACACCTGCAAGTGTAGCTGCAACAACTGTCTCTATTGCTGCCACCCAAGCAAACGCAAGCTCACCTTCTAAAAACGGATTATTAACAGTTTCCCGAACTGGGGATACTAGCCAACCTTTAACTATTCCTTACTCAACCTCTGGAACAGCAGTGGCAGGAACAGACTACCAAACACTCCTAGGCTCAGTAACAATTCCAGCAGGCTCAACAAGCGCAACCATTACTGTAAATCCAATAACAACGCTGGTTACTTCAACTAAAACGCTTACTGTTTCACTCGC
>Ga0209188_1000150_pt1 | contig 78061 bp, 77 predicted proteins | sample C_130625_EF_Meta_FD_187307 | JGI IMG/M metagenome (GOLD analysis project Ga0209188, IMG submission 187307) | Freshwater microbial communities from Lake Croche, Canada to study carbon cycling - C_130625_EF_MetaG (SPAdes) (version 2) | ecosystem: Environmental > Aquatic > Freshwater > Lake...
CTTTTCCAGATGAACAAGCGGCTCCAGAACTTACAAAAATACCTTTTTGATCAAGGGCTATAACTTGATTTTCACTGGTCATTGAAGGATAAGCAAAATAACAAGTATTTCCTAATCTGTTTGTGTCTTCGCCGAAAATTTTAATTTCATTAGATAATTTTTTTAAATTAGCTTCTAGAAAGTCTCTATTAGTTTTTACTTGTGAATTGCAAATTTTAGATAAACTTTGAACTTCATTAATAACTTCACCAAACCCTAAAATTCCAAGAAAATTTTCTGTTCCTGATCTTAAATTCTTTTCTTGCCCTCCCCCTATAATTTCAGGAGAGATATTATTTCTACTATTAATTAATAAAGCGCCAATACCTGTGGGACCGCCAATTTTATGTGAAGAAATTGAAAATAAATCTAAGTCTAAACCATCTAAATCAATTTCAATTTTTCCAAGACTTTGAACACCGTCACAGTGAATAATCCCTTTATATTTTTTAACAATTTTTGATATTTCCTTAATAGGGTGAATAATTCCGGACTCATTATTAGCGAACATAATACTTAATAAAAATGTGCCCGTTTCTTTTGAAAGCAACTCATCTACTTCGTTTAAATTTACAGTACCATTAGTGTTAATTTTAAAAAATTTTTTCTGGATATCTAGACTTTTAACAACGTCAACAACTGATGCATGTTCTGTTTCTAAAGAATAGATTGTTTTAATATTATTTTTTTTAATAAATCCTTTAATTGCTAAATTATTTGATTCTGTTGCTCCACTTGTAAAAACTAAATCATAATTGCTAGCTTTTAAGATAGATAAAATATTTCGTCTTACTTCTTCAACAATCTTTTTAGAATTTCTTCCAATCTTATGAACGGATGACGGGTTGCCAAAGTCTTCAAGCATTAAACTTTGAATCTTTTTAATTACATTTTTATGTAATGGCGCTGTAGCGTTGTAATCTAAGTAAATCATCTACCCAATCCTTGTGATTGATTTGATGAATTCTCAAATGGAATATTTTTTGGGATTTTATTATCTAAAATGTCTTGCAAAGTTACAGATGTAAAATAATTGTTAATATGTTTTGACAAACCATCCCATAAATTATGCGTAGCACATTTAGTTGGTTTGCCGTTACACCCTTTTTTAGATTTTAATTTACATTTTGTAGTTTTTATATCTTCGTTAACCGCTTCAATAATTGAGGAAAGATAAATTTTATTAGGCTCAATTGAAAGTTTATATCCTCCCAAATTACCTCTAATACTCGTAACTAAATCTTGTTTTTTCAATTTTAAAAATAACTGTTCTAAAAAAGAAAGGGAGATCCCTTGTCTTATAGATATATCGTTTAGACTAACGGGTTTTTGCTGCTTATTAAAATTAGCAAGATCCGTCATCGCCATTACAGCGTATCTGCCTTTTGCTGTCAGTTTCATTAAGTATTATTGGTAAATTTTGAATAAATTTAACTATTCCTACTAATTTAGTCAACTTTAAAAAATTAAAACAAAACTAGTTTACTTTTATGGTATAAGAGCCGCTTGTTAAAATAATAATTCTTCAAAGTATGAGCTCAGTTAATCCAGCAGGAACTTTCATAAATGGCCCAGACGGAAAACTAGAGGCTAAATATGTTCAAGGAAAAAGCTCAACTGCACCAACAGTTTTAATTCTTCATCCCCATCCTGAGTACGGTGGCACAATGAATAATAAAGTCGTCTACAATGCATTTCACACTTTTCTTCAAAATGGTTTTTCAGTTTGTCGTTTCAATTTTAGAGGCGTTGGAAAAAGTGAAGGTAAATTTGATAATGGTCAGGGAGAGTTATCCGATGCTGCGGCAGTATTAGATTGGATACAAAGACAAAATCCTAGCACTAACGAAAGTTGGATTGTAGGTTTTTCATTTGGCTCTCTAATTTGTATGCAGTTATTAATGCGAAGACCTGAAATCTATAGATTTATATCTATTTGTCCTCAGCCAAATATTTATGATTTTAACTTTTTAGCACCATGCCCTTCTTCCGGAATGGTACTTTATGCTAGCAATGACCAACTTGTTCCAACGGATGCAACAAAATCTTTAGAAACAAAACTTAAGAATCAAAAAAGTATTAATGTTGATTTTGTTAAGATTGAAGGTGCTAACCATTTTTTTGCTGGAAAAGATAAAGAGTTTTGTTCGGCTATAGAAAAATATATTAAAAAAGAATCAAGATTTTAGTTAATTAGAGTAAACAACTCCACCGGTCACTGCTTCGCTAACTCCTGTCGTTGTAGGCAAAGATAAATATTTTTTTTCTAAACTTCTTATTGCAAGATATGCAAATGCTTGGGATTCAATAAAATCACCTTCAAGATTGTATTTGTCTATTGATTCAACATTAGTATTTAAAAGTTTTGTTAAAAATTTAATTAAAGTTTTATTTTTTCTTCCGCCTCCTGCTAAAATCACTTTATCTTTCTTTTCTTTGATATTATTTACAAAGTTAGCTATTAAATTTGCAGTAACACTTACAAGTGTTGCAGCTCCATCCTCTAGTCTAAGTCCTCTAAATTGAGAAATATTAAAATCTGTAATATCTAATGATTTCTTTTTATCGTGATAGCTATAATGATTTAAAAAATCTTCTTGCATTAAAGTATTCACTTCTCCCTTTTCTGAAATTTTCCCCTCTTTATCAAACTCTTCCTCTTTTAAATTTATTCTAATCCACTGATCTAAAAGGCAATTGCCAGGGCCAATATCATTTGAATGTATAATTGAATTTTCAAAATAACTTCCGTTAGCAATGCCTCCGACATTGATGATTGTTCCATTATTAACTAAATTTAAATTTCTTAAAATTTGAGCATGATACAGTGTCACGAGTGGCGCCCCTTGACCTTTGTTTTTAATATCATTGTCTCTAAAATTAAAAACTACTTTTGTCTTTAATAGCTGAGACATTAATTCTGGATTTCCAAGTTGAAATGTAAAACCTTCTTCAGGTTTATGAATTAAGGTGTGTCCGTGATAGCCAATTAGGTCTAATTTAATGCTAGAATTTTTCTTTAAAATTTTTTGAATAGCCTCCACATGAAGTAAGGTAATTTTTCTTGATAAGTCATGAATAAGTGTTTGTTTACTGACTAAATCCTCTTTTTTAAGAACTTCTTTTCTAATTTGAATTAATTCTTTTTTAAAATCTAAACTGTATTCGAAAAAAAAATTATCAATAACATTAGTATCCGCTTCCCCGTCAGAACTAATAATAGAAAGATCAATTCCATCCATGGAAGTTCCACTCATAGTACCTAAAGAAAAGTATTTACTCATTTTATATAGATTTAATATTATTTAATTTTGTATAATACTATCTTATTGAATGAATCAGAATCTTATCAAAACCTTTCAGCAAAGAGGATATTTTAATCAGTGCACTGATTTAGATAATTTAAATAAACTTTTAGATAATAAAAAAATTAAACTATATATCGGTTTTGACTGCACGGCTCCAAGTTTACATGTCGGAAGCTTAGTGCAAATTATGTGTCTTAGACTGTTTCAGCAATTTGGTCATACTCCTATTGTTTTGTTAGGTGGTGGCACTACTATGGTGGGTGATCCTTCTGGAAAAGAAGAAAGTAGAAAAATTTTAACAAGTGTAGAAATTAAGAAAAATACCAATGGTATTAAGAAAGTTTTTAACAAATTTTTAACTAGCAAAGGCAATAATAAATTTGTTTTTTTAAATAATGAAAAATGGTTAACCAAAATTAATTACATAAATTTTTTAAGAGATTATGGAAAACATTTTACTATTAATAAAATGTTAACCTTTGATAGTGTTAAACTTCGATTAGATAGAGAACAGTCATTAAGTTTTTTAGAATTTAATTACATGATCTTGCAAGCATATGATTTTTTAGAACTCAACAATAAAAATGATTGTGTTTTGCAAATTGGTGGCTCTGACCAATGGGGTAATATTATAAATGGTATTGAACTAATAAGACGAGTGAATGGAAAAGAGTCTTACGGGCTAACAACTCCTCTCATCACTACTAGCTCTGGGGCTAAAATGGGTAAAACTGAAAAAGGTGCTGTTTGGTTAGATGAAAAACAAACCACACCGTACGATTATTGGCAATTCTGGAGAAATATAAATGATGCGGATGTTTTTAAATATTTAAAATTATTTACTGAACTTCCTTTGAATACAATCGCTCAGTATGAAAATGATAAAAGTAAAAATATTAATGATTTAAAAATTATACTAGCTAATGAGGCAACAAAGATTCTTCATGGCGAAAAAGCATCTTTAAATGCAGAAGCTACGTCAAAAAAGACATTTGAGGATAAATCTTTTGGAGATGACCTTCCAAAGATTAAAATTAAAAAATCAGATTTAAATGATGGAATTTCTTTTAATGATTTAATTATTAAAATTAATTTTGCAAAATCAAACGGTGAATACAGAAGAAATATAGCCAACAAAGGTTATAGAATTAATAATGAAATCGTTACCGATGATAAAAAAATTTTTACAAATAAAGACTTTGAAAATAATAAAGTTATTAAAATTTCATTTGGAAAAAAACAGCACGTTTTAATAGAGGCTATTTAGCTGTTCTAAATATATCAATAAATCTTTGTAAAAATCTAGGCGTTATAGTTTTGACCGGGTTAATAGTGATATCAAATTTATCATTACTACCTTTAAGTTTGAAGCTAACTCCAAAAACTCCGTCACCACTTTTTCCAGTTAAAATTTGCCCTAACACAGGAATATTTGAGATCAGACGATTTACTTCATAAGCTGGAATAATATTTCCATCTAAGCTTACAAAGTCATCTTCGTTATTAATTCTACCCTCAACAATAAAACCAATTGCAGGTCCTGTTCCATAAAAATCTTTAAATGTAAAAAATTTCTCGTCATTTTCAAAAACAATCACAGTATTATCAAATCGAATACCATCTCCCTTTAAAGTGTCTAGGATACCAGTAACAGATGCTAATGATAAAATCTGAGCTAATACTGGAATTTCTTTAATTTTAAAATCGGTTACCATAATTTTTCCTTTGGATAATGTTGCGCTTATATCTTCAGAGGTAAATTCTAATTTTCCTTTTTCAAATCCTTTTATGAAACTATATCCTGCAATAAATGGTCTGGCTCTGTCTGAAAGCAAATAGGTAGCAAGGTTTCCATTTTTATTAGCATAAATTTTTATAATAATTTTTTCATTAGTTGAAAATTTCCCTGAAGCATCAAGCTTAATAAATTTTCCTTTAGAAATATTACCTGTTAAAATAAAATCTCTAATATTGTCGTTTGTTCCTGTGTCAACTAAGTCAATTTTTGCGGATATTAATCCATTAAATTTTTTTGAAATAAAAGTAGAAGGTTTGGAACTTGTTAAACTATCAATAATAAATTTAGCATCTAATCGTTTACCTTCGATTTCTATATTATTAATATTATTTTTTTTAGTAGAGACGACTCTAAAATTACTTTTATCTGTATTAACAATAATACTATTAAGAGAGATGAGTGAGAAATTTTCATCAAAATCTAAATCTAATAATTCAATATTATTCTTCCCAGAGTTAACTGTGACTTTCTCTAAAGTAGTACGATTTTTCTTTATTTCTCCCTTTAAATTAATCTGTCCATCATCATTCAAAAATTTATTAAAGTTAACTGGTGAGAAATTAATTAAACTTTTTTTGATATCAATTCTTGATTCAAAGAATATTTGATCTTTTGTAGTATTTAACTGGATATAAAATTTAGATGAACCTTTGATATATTCAGGTCTAATAACTTTTTGCCAATTAGAAAAATTAACTTCTGAAATAATATTAATTTTTGATACGTTTTTATTAAGATCAGAATTAATCTTAAAATCTAATACGTCGTTTTGATTAAATATGACTCCACTTAAGTAAAGATTACTTCGATCAAATTCAATTTTTAATTTTCCATTTTTAAACTTTCTATTTTTTTCATCTAGTACGTTTGGAAATGAAGTCTGATATAAATCTAAATCTAAATTAGATATTTCTGCTTTTCCTTTTATGTTGCTATTTATGAAATTTCCTTTTTTATCAAAATCAATTTCAATTTTATTATTAGCAGTAGTAGTGAAAGAAAGTTTTTCAATATTTTCAGTGACATTATCTAAACTTGCAATTTTTAAATTCTTAAAATCTTTAATTGAGTTAAATTTTCCAGATAGATTAATATCTAAATTTGCTTTGTAGGCATTATCTAGTTCGTTAACTACAATTTTTGATTTTTCAAAGTTAAGACCCGCTGAAGATCCAGATAAAATATTAACGTTTAACTGATGATCTTTTAAATTAATTTCGGCACTTACATTTTCAAATTGAGGTAAATCATTTGAAACTACGAAATAAGTTTCTTTAATATTTCCTAAAAACTCAACTTTAATAACGGCGTCATTATATATTTTAAGTTCACCTTGAATGGTGCCCTTCTTAATTTTATTATCAAAATAATTTTTTTGATTATCGTCTAAAAAGACATCACGAAGCAAACCGATACTTTTTTCAAATGAATTTTCTGAAAATTTTATTTGTAGAAATTTTGGATTATAATCACCTTTAATAATTGAAAATAAACCAATTCCAAAGTCAGTCTGATAGATATTTGTTAAATCTCCCTTATGATACAGTTTGGGATCATTTAGGTGAAATTTAACTGAGAAGTTCTTAAGATCTAAACTTACTCGAGCACTCTTAAATTCTAATTTAACTTTTTTATACTGATCGCTAAATCTTTTTTGAATTAAATTATTAAAATTTTCTGTTTCAAAACCAAAAGTTAGAATAAATAAAAGCAGAGAAAATGTACTAATAGATAATAATAAAATTTTATATCTTTTTAACATTAATGAATCCCTTGATAAACGGACGCCTCTAAAAATATAGAGATGTCTCCATCTAATACTTTTTCTGGGTTTGTAACTTCAATATTCGTCCTGTTGTCTTTAACTAATTGATAAGGTTGTAAAACATAATTTCTAATTTGACTTCCCCAACCAATTTCTTTTTTTGAACTTTCTAAATTATCAGAGTCCTTTTTTTTCTTTTGTAGCTCCAGTTCGTAAAGTCTAGCTTTCAACATGTTCATGGCAGTTTCTTTATTTTTATGCTGTGATCTTTCGTTTTGACACTGAACTACAATGCCGGTTGATATATGTGTTATTCTTACTGCGCTGTCTGTAGTATTAACATGCTGACCTCCTGCGCCGCTAGACCTGTAAGTATCTATCCGAATATCTTTTTCTAAAATTTCAATATTTATATCTTCATTAACCACAGGATATACCCATGCACTTGCAAAACTAGTGTGTCTTCTGGCGCCTGAATCAAATGGAGAGATTCTAACTAAGCGATGTACTCCCGACTCTCCTTTTAACCAACCGTAAACAAACTGACCTGATATTTTAATTGTTGATGATTTAATTCCAGCTTCTTCTCCTCTGCTTTCATGAATTAGTTCAACTCTAAAATTATTTTTTTCTGCCCATCTTGAATACATTCTTCTTAACATTTCTGCCCAATCCTGACTTTCTGTGCCGCCTGCTCCTGCGTGAATTTCAATATAAGCATCAAGAACGTCATTTTCATTTGATAAAAAACAAAGAAGTTCAATTTTTTTTAATTTTTCAAAATTATTTTGAAAAGATTTATTTAAATCTTTAGCTAAAATTTCATCATTTTCTTTAATTACAATATCTAAGAGATCTTTGTTGTCTATGTGCTCTTTAGAGATGAGATCGTAATTATTTCTTATTTCCAATAAAAAATTTCTATCTTTAATTACTTTTTCAGCGTTTTTTTGATTACTCCAAAAATCAGGAAGTTCCGTTAATGATGTTAATTCAGCAATTTTTTGATCAACGTGATTTTTATCAAAGATACCCCCTTATGTTATCTAGGGATTTTCCTATCTTTTCTGCAATGTTTTTAACTTCAATCATATTAAAAATGAGTTTTATTGATTTATTAACTAAACAACTAATCATCTTCTACATCGATTTGTTAAAATTATTAAGATTTAAATAGATAATTTTAACAAACATGTTTATTATTAATAATAAGTAAACATATGAATTTTATGTCTTTAAAAATTAATCAAAAATTTAGGAATTTAATAACATGCCAAAAGAATTGCTTATCGATGCTTCGCATCCAGAAGAAACTAGAATTGCTATCAAATCCGATAATGGAATTGAAGAATATGAATATGAAAATATTCATCGCAAAAATCTAAAAGGTAATATCTACTTAGGCAAAGTCAGTAGAATTGAGCCTTCTTTACAAGCCGCGTTTGTTGACTTCGGGAACGAAAGACATGGTTTTTTAGCGTTTAACGATATTCAATCTGATTACTATCAAATTCCTCAAGCAGACAAGGACAGAATAAAAAAAGAAGAAGAGGAAATTAGAGCTAAGCTTTTAGAGGAGACTGATAAAGAAATTATTGAGCATAGCGAACAAGTTCAAGATATTAATTTAGCCGATAAAAATAATTCAGATAACTATTCTGAGGAAGAGAATATTGGAAACAAAACATCTGAAGAAGAAATAAATTTAAATGAAGAAAGTAATTTTGAAGAAAAACCAAGGAACATTAAAAGTTTTCAAAGATTTAAAAGATATCGAATTCAAGAAGTAATAAAGCCAGGTCAGATAGTTCTAATTCAAATTGTAAAAGAAGAGCGAGGTAAAAAAGGAGCTGCTCTTACAACTTTTATATCTTTAGCTGGAAAATATATTGTATTGATGCCTAATACTGCAAAAGGCGGTGGGATCTCTAGAAAAATTTATAGTTCTAGTGACCGAAAAAAAATAAAAGACATTATTAATGACTTGGAACTTTCGAAAACAATGGGACTAATCGTTAGAACCGCTGGAGCAAATAAAACTCAAAATGAAATAAAGGATGACTTAAAAAATTTATTAAATATCTGGGAAGAAATAAGACATAACACCTTAAAATCTATTGCACCAAGTACAATTTATGAGGAAGAAGACTTAATAGGCAGGGCCATTAGAGATTATTATAGTAAGGATATCGAAAGTATCGTTGTTGATGGAGATGTAGCTTTTGAGACAGCTAAAAAATATGCAAAACAAATTTCCACTGCTCATGTAAAAAATATTAAAAAATACAAAGGTAAAATTCCGATATTTCACCACTATAATATCGAAAAATATTTAAACTCCATTTTTGAGCCTAGAATAGAATTAAAATCTGGAGGATACCTAATCATCAGTCCGACTGAGGCTCTAGTTTCAATCGACATCAATTCAGGAAGATCTACTAGGGAAAGAAATATAGAAAAAACTGCATTAACAAATAATTTAGAAGCCGCGGAAGAAATCGCAAGACAAGTTAAGTTGAGAGATTTAGCGGGTTTAATTGTGATCGACTTTATTGATATGGAAAATTATTCAAACAAGCGACTAGTTGAGAGGAAGCTAAGGGAGTCATTAAAAAATGATAAAGCAAGAATTCAGTTTGGAAGAATTAGTAATTTTGGACTACTTGAAATGACTAGGCAAAGACTACGAGAAGGTTCGATTAAATGGGAAGTTCAATTAACAACTGAATCTTTTGCTCTTAAAATAATTAAACTTTTAGAAGAAAAAGCATTTAGCGATGATAAAATTAAAATTATTGAAGTAAGTCTGTCTAAAAAAATAATAGATATTTTAAACAATTCTTATTCTACAGAACTTAATTTCTTTAAAGACAAATATAAATTTAAAATTGAATTAATTTCTAATCCGGAATTTTTAAGTCAAGAATTCTTATTTGCTTTTTATGATCATAAGAAAAAATTAATTAGTGAATTTAATGGCTCAGAAGTTTTGCCTAAATCGTCAAAAGAAGAAGTTGAAGGACAAAATCCTGAAATAGAAGTTAAAGAAGAGGTTGTTAAGGAGAAAAAAGATAATGAGTATAAAAAAAAAAGAAAAAAATTTTTTAATAAAAATAGATTTAAAAATAATAAAAAACCTTCAAAAGAATCTGGACCAGCTAAAGAAATAGCTTAATTATTCAATAAGCCCCTCATATGGGCTTGATGGATTTGCGACAGCTTTTTTCTTAATTCTTCCTGCAATAAAGGATTTATGCCCAGCAATGACCGCATCTTTCATTGCCTCAGCCATAAGAATAGGATTTTTAGCTTCTGCTACAGCTGTGTTGATTAAAACTCCATCGCAACCTAATTCCATTGCGATGGCAGCGTCAGATGCGCAGCCAATTCCGGCATCAACAATAACTGGTACCTTAGATTGATTTTTAATTATTGAAATATTAAATTTGTTTTGAATTCCTCTGCCCGACCCTATTAAAGAACCTAATGGCATAATTGCTGCAGCACCCATATCTTCTAATTGTTTGCATAAAATTGGATCATCTGATGAATAGACCATTACATCAAAATTTTCCTTTTTTAATACTTTTAAAGCAGCAATAGTTTCGATCATATTGGGATATAAAGTTTCTTTATCTCCAAGTACTTCTAATTTTACAAGATTCCACCCTCCTGCATCCCTGGCTAATCTTAAAGTTCTTAAGGCTTCTTCAGAATTGTAACAACCGGCTGTATTTGGAAGATAAGTAATTTTTTTAGGATCTAAAAAATCAATCAACATAGGTTCTTTTGTATTTGTGACATTTACTCTTCTAACCGCAACTGTAACAATTTCTACTTCTGCAGCCTTGATAGCTTTTGCCGTTTCTTCAAAACTTTTATATTTCCCAGTTCCAAGAATAAGACGTGATTTATATTTTTTTCCTGAAATAATTAAATCTTCCAATTAGCCACCTCCAATAAAATGAACGATTTCAACACGATCTTTTGATGAAAGAATTTTTTTATCATAATTATCTCTCGGTAACACCTCTTCATTAATTTCTACAGCAACTTTTTTTTCAGAAAGAGATAAAGTCTCTAACAAAGAAGTTACGTTAGTTTTTTCTTTTATATTATGAGATTTTCCGTTCAAAATGATTTGTATCATCTTTGATTTAAGCTATTTTTCAATTATAACATATCATTCTTTTATATGAATATAATTATAATAAACGGTCCTAACCTTAATCTTCTCGGTGAAAGAGAGCCGAAAATTTATGGTAAAGAAACTCTTAAATCTATAGAAAAGAGCTGCAAACAACATTCTAAAAAAAATAAAATTAAATTAGAATTTTTTCAGTCTAATATAGAGGGAGAGATCGTTACTAAAATTCAAAAATCTCGAGAAAAATTTGATGGTTTAATTATCAATGCAGCAGCTTTTACCCATACATCTGTAGCCATATTAGATGCTTTGAATCTTGTCAAAATACCTAAGATTGAAGTTCATATTTCTAATATTTTCCACAGGGAAGAATTTCGTCAAAAATCATTAATTAGCAATGCTGTTAATGGACTAATATGTGGATTGGGTTCTTTTGGTTATATTTTGGCAATAGACGCAATTAAAAAAATAATTAAAGATAATAAAAAATGAAAATAGATAAAAAAATTATTAAAGAACTTTCTGATTATTTAGATGAATTTAGTCTAACTGAGATTGAATACTCTGAAAATAATATTAAATATAAAGTAAGTAAGTCTGGCAAAGGTCCTTTTTATGAAAGGGCTGCTTCTTCTACAAATGTGGCAGCAACTAAATCAGGCGCTACTCCTGTTTCAGAAAATATAGATAAAGCTGATATTGTAAAATCTCCTATGGTTGGTACAGCTTACTTAGCTCCGGAGCCAGGTGCAAAACCTTTTATAACTATTGGCGCCAATATCAAAAAAGGTCAAACTATTATTATTATAGAAGCAATGAAAACAATGAACCATGTTCCTTCTACAAAAGACGGTGTGGTTAAAAAAATATTTATAACTGACGGCGAAGCCGTAGAATTTGATCAGGACTTAATCCTAGTCGAATAGATGATTAAAAAAATACTTATAGCTAACAGGGGCGAAATAGCCGTTCGGGTAATTCGAGCTTGTAAAGAACTTGATATTCAAACTGTTGCTGTGCACTCAACTGCTGATAATGAATCAATGCACGTTAGATTGGCTGATGAAAGTGTTTGTATAGGCTCGCAAAGAGCTCAGGATAGTTATTTAAATGTTGCGTCATTAATATCCGCTATAGAGATTACAGGAGCAGATGCTGTTCATCCTGGGTATGGATTTTTATCTGAGAATTACAAATTTGCAGAAATTTTAGAACAGCATAAAATTAAATTTATAGGGCCTAGCTCAGAACTCATCAGAAAAATGGGTGATAAAATTGAAGCTAAAAAAATAGCAAAAAGTTTAGGTCTGCCTATAGTTGCTGGTTCAGAAACTGGAATAAAAGATATCAATGAAGCAAAAAAAATAGCAAAGGAAGTTGGTTTTCCAGTACTTATTAAAGCTTCTGGCGGAGGTGGTGGAAAAGGTATGAGAATTGTTCACTCTGAAGATAAATTAGAAGAAAATGTCAAAATTGCACAATCTGAAGCCAAGAAATTCTTTAATAATGAAGAAGTATTTATCGAAAAATTTTTTGAAAATCCAAGACATATTGAAGTTCAAATTTTATCAGATGGGAAAAATAACACTGTTCACTTAGGAGAAAGGGATTGTTCTGTGCAAAGAAGATATCAAAAAATAATAGAGGAAAGTCCTTGCCCTATAATTAATGACGAACAAAGAAAATATCTTCTTGATGTTTCTGTGAATGCAATTTCAAAATTAGGATACGAAGGCGCTGGAACGCTTGAATTTATTTATGACAAAGGAAAATTTTATTTTTTAGAAATGAACACAAGATTACAAGTTGAGCATCCTGTCACTGAAGAAGTTACAGGAGTTGATCTTGTTAAAAGGCAAATTGAAATAGCCTCGACTGGAAAACTAAGTTTAAATCAAAAAGACATTACGTTTTTCGGTCATGCTATAGAATGCAGAATAAATGCTGAAGATCCAAGTAAAGATTTTCTTCCAAGTGCCGGAACTATCAAAATTTATAACCAACCTTCTGGACCTGGCACAAGAGTTGATAGTTGTGTATTTCAAGGATGCAAAATCCCACCTTACTACGATAGTTTAGTAGCTAAACTTATCTGTCATGGTAAAGATCGTTCTTCTGCGATTGCGAGACTAAAAAGAGCGTTAGATGAATTCGTTATAGATGGTGTTAAAACAACAATTGATCTTCATAAAAAGATCTTAAGAAATGAAGATTTTATTAACTCAAAATACGATGTTAATTGGCTTTCAAAAACTAAATTCTATTAATTAAGGACGCCAACTCTCGTAATCAACTTTTGTCTGTGTCTTATACTTGTTAGGATTGTAAGCATCATCCGTACCAGTTTTATTTTCTGTATGATTTTTTTGCCAATCATATCTCTCAAACCCCTCAATACTTGGGACATCTTTGATTAAATGATGAATCCAAGCATGCCATTCTGGTGGTATTTTTGTAGCTTCTACTTCAGTATTAAAAATAACCCATCTTTTATCATTTTTATCGACGTAATATTTATTTTTAGAATCATCAGTGCCCACAAGCTTTCCAAAAAATAAAGTGTTTAAAAACGTACCTAACGTTTGACCGTTCCACCAAGTAAAAATAATTTTAAAAAAATTAATCATTATAAAAATTTTATATTTTTAAGATATCCACAAAAAATTTCTATTTCAAGTTGTCTATTTTTTAACTAGACACTTATTACAGATTAAAATAGTGATTTGAAATCATTTAATTTTTAAGAATCAATAATGTCTAAATATATCGCTGAAAGTTTTTACACTTGTTTGTTCAAAATAACGCATAATTTACAAGAATTAACTAACGAAGCTATTCAGGAACTAGACACAAGAAAAGATGGAAAAGTTGAAGTTTTAGACGTTAAATTTAACAAAAGGAAAACTAAATCATTAGCTGAAATTCAAGTAAATAAAGCAATAAGCAAAGAACAAGAAGTCAAAGAAATTTCAAGTCAGAAGATAAGTGAAAGTATAACTTCAGCAATTTTCAATAATACTCAAGACAAAAACACAACTATTGAAAATAAAGCTTTTAGCGATAGAAGAAAAATGCCTGATCGTAGAAAAGGTTACATTCAAAAAGCAATGATTGGCGATCATAAGGTTTATTTGCACATTGGAGAGTATGACGATGGCAGAGTTGGAGAAATTTTTATTGATACTAATAAAGAAGGTGAGCTTGTAAGATCTTTGATGAATAATTTTGCGATAGCTATATCTCTTGGGCTTCAATATGGAGTACCCTTAGAAGAATATGTTGATGCCTTCATTAACACTAAATTTGAACCATCTGGAAAAGTTAAAGGTAACGATAGAATCTTGTCTGCCAGTTCAATTCTAGATTATTTATTTAGAGAACTTGCAATTTCATACTTAGGAAGAGAAGATCTTGCTCACACCCCTTCTATTAAAAAATCTGATCAAGCTGATGATACTGAAGAAAATGCGCAGCTTATTGATGTACTTAAAAATATCACAAGCAAAGGATTTTTACGAAATCAATATAAGGAGAAGCTTGTTGATTTAAGTAATATTAGACTCAATATTAAAAGCAAAAAAGTTAATTAATCTTTTTTTACTAATTTAATATTTAATTCTTTTAACTGTTTATCAGAAACTTCTGATGGGGCATTCATCATTAAATCTTGGGCGTTTTGATTCAATGGAAACATAGTAATTTCTCTTATATTTTTCTCACCTGCTAATAACATAATAATTCTATCTATACCTGGGGCAATTCCACCGTGCGGAGGCGCTCCATATGATAAAGCATTAATCATTCCACTAAATTTGCTGTCCACTACTTCCCTAGAATAACCCGCTATATTAAATAATTTATACATAAGTTCAGGAATGTGATTTCTTATTGCCCCTGAAGATAATTCAATACCATTGCAAACAATGTCATATTGATAAGCTAATAAATCTAATGGATCTGTTTTATCTATCAAATCTATTGAAGTCTGAGGCATCGAAAAAGGATTATGACTAAAGTCAATTTTCTTATCAATCTCGTTGTATTCAAACATTGGGTAATCTGTCACCCAACAAAATTCAAATACATTATCTTTTATAAGTTCTAAATTCTTTGCTACCTCTGTTCTTGCCCAAGCTGAAAATTTTTCAGCGTTCTTTTTAATATCGCAGACAAAAAATATAGCATCACCACTTTTTGCATTAATTTTTTTACACAAAGTATTAATTGCATCTTCTGAGAAAAATTTAGCAATTGGCCCTTTACCTTCTAATTTTCCATTATTTTCTTCTAGAATAATATAGCCAAGTCCTGAAGCTCCTTCTGCTTTAGCGCCTTTATCTAAATTATCAAAAAAACTTCTAGGTTTAGTTGATACATTTTTTGCAACTAGGCATCTAACGACTGATTTATTTTGTATTAATTTTTTAAATATCTCTAATTTAACATCTTCTCTTTCGAAAATTTCAGTAACATCATTAATTTCAATTGGGTTTCTTAAATCAGGTTTGTCAGTTCCAAATTTTAACATTGCATCCTTATATTTAAATCTCTTGAATGGAGTCTTGCAAATAGAATGGTTGGTACTAAATTTTGTAAAAACCTCGTGCAATAATGGTTCAACAACCTGAAATACGTCTTCTTGTTCAACAAAGGACATCTCAATATCTAGTTGATAAAATTCTCCAGGGCTTCTGTCTGCTCTTGCGTCCTCATCTCTAAAACAAGGTGCGATTTGAAAATATCTGTCAAACCCAGAAACCATAATTAATTGCTTAAATTGTTGTGGGGCCTGTGGAAGAGCATAAAATTTTCCAGGATTTAATCTGCTTGGAACTAAAAAATCTCTAGCACCTTCTGGACTAGATGAGGTTAGAATTGGTGTTTGATATTCTAAAAAACCTAAATTTTCCATTTTTTTTCTAATAAAAGAAATTACATTTGATCTTAAAATAATGTTTTGATGTATTTTTTTTCTTCTTAAATCTAAATAACGATATTTTAATCTTATTTCCTCAGAATATTCTTGATCACTAAACACTGGCAAAGGAAGTTCTTTAGTTGATCCCAGTACATCAAAACTTTCAAGAAAAACTTCTATTGATCCAGTCGCGAGGTCTTTGTTAATAGTCTCTGGTGTTCTTGCAACTACATTGCCATGAACACATATTACTGTCTCTAATCTAATTTTTTCTAAAGCAGAAAAATATTTGTTTTTATTATCAACAACGCACTGTGTAATTCCATAATGATCTCTAAGATCAAGAAATAAAAGATTGCCATGATCTCTTTTCTTATGAATCCATCCAGACAGAATTATTTGCTTACCAATATTATTAATTGTAAGCTCTGCGCAATTGTGAGTTCTATATTTATTCAAATTAACCAGCCTTTAAGTAGTAAATTCAAATACAGTTAATGTTCAAAAAAAACAATCATAATTTCTCATTTATTAAAAACACCAAAGAACTAAATGAGTTTATTCAAAAAATTAAAAAGAGGAAAATTTTTTTTTTAGATACGGAATTTGACAGAAGATCTACCTACAAAGCAATTATTTCTTTTATAACTGTTTATGATGGAGAAAATATTGGCGTAATAGATTGCCTGGAAAAAAAAATTTATTTTAAAAAAATATTTAATTTTTTAAATAATAAAAAGAATACCTTAGTCATTCATTCATGTAGGCAAGATCTTGAAATATTTTTATCTATTAATAAAAAGATCTTATTCTCAGTATTTGATACCCAAATAGCAGCTTTGATTAACGGTTATAAAGAAATGCCCTCTTATAAGAAGTTAGTCTTTGATTATTGCAATGTTAATTTGGACAAATCATTACAAAAAAATAATTGGTTAGAAAGACCCATTAGTATCGATAAAATTAATTATTTAATTAATGATGTTTATTATTTAAAAATTATTTATGAAAAATTAAGAATAATTTTAGTAAAAAAAAATAAGTTAAAATTATTAAATCAATCAACAAAAAATGAAATTTACAAAATTAGTCATGAAAATTATCCAATTATTTATAAAAAAAAACTTGGAGATGAAATTTTTTCTAATAAAAAATTTATTAGACTAATAGATTTTAGAGAAAGAATTTCAAAAAAATTAAATTTACCTAAAAATTGGGTTTTTTCAGATAAAGACATTTTAAGAAATATAAAAAACGAAAAAATATCTATTTCTTCTAAACATTTAAAAAATAATCAAATTAAAATTTTAACTTTTTTAATAAAAAATTTAAAAAGTAATATTCAATTTAAAATTAAATAATATTATTTAATGCCTGATTAATAATTTTAATATTTATTTTCTTTTTATACATTAAAGATAACTCATCTAAAGCTTTTACAAAACTTGATGCAGCTTCATAAGTTCTTTCAATATTTTTTAAAATAAAATTAATTTCTTTTGAAGTGATATTAATTTGTTTGTCAGAAATCATCTTTGATAAAATTTGATAAAACAAATCATCAGAAGGATTTGAAATTGCAACGCTAACAAATGAATTAAGTCTGGATATTAAATCTTTTAACTTAAAAGGTATTTTTCCAGAAGAGTCATTTGAAGTTAAATATATAAATTTATTTTTACTTATAAAATCATTAAGTATTGATTGAAAAAGGACCTCATCGCTAAATAACTCTATATCTTCTAAAATTAATATTTTTTGCGCTAACACAGAATCTAAATTATTTTTATTAATATCTTTCGCTCTAAATATTTTGGAATTAGTTTTATCTGAAAAAATTTTTGTTAAATAGGATTTTCCCGACTTCTTAGGTCCATATATACTGATAGCTTTAAAGTCCCAATTAGGCCACTCTTGTATTAATTTATAAGCCTCATAATTATTCTCTCCGACGCAAAAATCTTCTGCATAATAAAAACTATTCTCTGGAAATTTAAAAATTATCTGATCTTTCATAAAAAAACATAAAACTATATTATATTTGTAAAAAATCTTATTTAAAAACTGATTGTAAAATAACAAAACAAGTGTATTGCTGAAGTGTTAATATTTTTTAATGAATAATTCTAATTTTACCTATCTTAAAAGTGGTGTTGATATACAAAAAACCACAAATTTAGTTAAATTTATCTCCAAACTATCTAAATCAACAAGAATTAAGGGAAGCGAAGTAAAAAATTTTAAAAACATTGGGGGCTTTGGTTCGTTATTTGATTTAGGACAATATAAAATAAAGAACCCACTTATAGTGACTTCAACTGACGGTGTTGGGACTAAGCTAGAAATTGCAAATCAACTTAATGATTTTAGAACTATAGGAATTGATCTTGTTGCAATGTGCGTAAATGATTTAATTGTACAAGGTGCAAAGCCTGTTATTTTTTTAGATTATATAGCAATCCCAAAAGTTATTGAGAAAAAATACAAACAAATATTATCAGGAATCGCAGAAGGATGTAGAATTTCCGGCTGTTCTTTATCTGGTGGTGAGACAGCTGAAATGCCTGGCGTTTATACTGGAGACTCGTTTGACTTAGCGGGATTTTCGGTTGGTATTGTTGGAAAGAAGAACGTCATCACGGGTAATAAAATTAAAAATGGAGATATTATATTAGGAGTTCCCTCCTCTGGCGCCCACTCAAATGGTTATTCGTTAATAAGGAAAATTCTAAAGGATAAAAGAATTAAAGTTAAAAATAATAAAGATTTATATAAAAACCTTTTAACGCCTACTAAAATCTACGTTAAAGAAATACTGAAACTACACAGTGTAAAATTAATTAAAGGGTGTGCTCATATTACTGGTGGCGGTCTTATTGAGAATTTACCAAGAGTCATTCCAAATAATTTTTGTGCGCAAATAAATCTTTCGAAAATTAAACCAAATAAAGTGATGAAATGGATTAAATCAAATGGAGTAAATGATGTTGAAATGTTAAAGACTTTTAATTGTGGGATTGGTTTTTGTATTATAACGGATAAAAAAAGTTTAAAAAAAATCCAAAAAGTTTTTAGCAAAAATTTTAAACCTTATGAAATAGGAAGTATTATAAAGACTAATATTAATAAAAAAATTTCATTAAATGAAAAAATTAACTGGAAGTATTAATGTTGGTGTTTTTATTTCTGGAAGAGGATCTAATCTAAAGGAATTAATAAAATACTCAAAAAAAAATAACACTTCATGGAAAATAAAATTAGTTATTTCAAACAAAAAGGATGCAAAAGGTTTATTATATGCAAAAAAAAATAAAATACCTTATTTAGCGATAGAGAAAAAAATAGAAGTATTTGAAAAAAAAGCGATAAGTCATTTAAATAAAAAAAAAATTGATGTTTTATGTTTAGCCGGATTTATGAGAATTTTATCAAAAAATTTTATTGATAAATGTAAATTCAAAATTATAAATATTCACCCTTCATTACTTCCAAAATATAAAGGTCTTTATACGCATAAAAGAGCTATAGAAGCTAAGGATAAGTATACGGGTTCAACAGTACATTATGTTAATGCAAAACTAGATTCTGGAAAAATAATAATCCAAAAAAAAATTAAAATTTTAAAAAAAGACACACCTAATACTTTAGCAAAAAGAGTGCTTAAAATTGAACATGAGATATATCCAAAAGCTATAGATATTGTTTGCGGTAAATTAGTTTAATTATTCTTTAAAGAAAAAATCTATTTCGATTTTAGCATTTTCTTGACTATCTGATCCGTGCACTGAATTTTGATCTAAAGAAATTCCATATAAATTTCTTATTGTTCCTTTAATTGCATCTTTTGGATTAGTAGCGCCCATTATCTCTCTATTTTTCAACACAGCATCTTTACCTTCTAAAACCATAACAACTACTGGAGAAGAGGACATGTAGGTACAAAGATCGTTAAAAAAAGGTCTTTCTTTATGAACAAAATAAAAACTTTCGGCCATTTTTTTTGTTAAATGTAGTTTTTTAATTGAATGAATTTTTAAGAAATTTTTTTCAAAAATAGAAATGATCTGACCTATGAGATTTCTTTCAACCGCATCAGGTTTAATTATTGATAAAGTTTTTTCCATTATTCGTAGTTCTCCTCTATAAATCTATTAAGAAGTTTAACTCCATATCCAGTAGCTCCTGTTGGTATAATATCCATATCTTTTTTTGTCCACGCCATGCCTGCAATATCTAAATGAGCCCAAGGAGTATTTTGCTTTAAAAATCTTTGCAAAAATTGAGCTGCTGTAGTTGATCCTGCTCCACCTGAATAATTAATATTTTGCACATCTGCAATTTTAGAATCCATTAATTTGTCATAATTTTTGTGCAGTGGAAATCTCCAAAGTTTTTCATCTTCGATTTCCCCTGCTTTCATTAATCTTTCTGAAAGTTTATCGTTATTAGAAAATAATCCAGCATATTCATTGCCTAACGCAACAACAATTGCCCCTGTTAAAGTTGCAAGATCCACTATTAATTCTGGATTGTATGTTTCATCAATATAATAAATTGCATCGGCGAGTATTAGTCTGCCTTCTGCATCAGTGTTTAAAACCTCAATTGTTTTACCAGAATAAGATTTAACGATATCTCCTGGTCTCTGAGCGGATCCTCCAGGCATATTCTCAACTAAAGCAACTGCCCCTATCACATAAGATTTAGACTTTCTAAGCGCAAGAGTTTTCATTACTCCAACTACAGCTCCAGCGCCTGCCATGTCGTATTTCATATCTTCCATAAACTTAGCTGGCTTTAAAGAAATACCGCCGGTGTCAAAACATACTCCCTTGCCAATAAATGAAATTGGTTTTTTATTTTTTGCGTTACTTGGTTTCCAAGTAATTACAGCAAAGTAAGGTAAGTTTTTGCTGCCTTGGGCAACACCCAGTAAAGCATTCATTCCCATTTTTTTCATTTTTGAATTATCGAAAATTTCTATTTTAAGACCTAATTTAGAAAGTTTTTTAATTTCGCTTACAAATTTTTCTGGATTTAAATAATTTGGCGGTTCGGAAACCAAATCTCTAGTTAAAAAAACACCGTTGATAATATTTTCTATTTTATTTTTTACGTTACTAAAAAAATTTTTGTTTTTCGTAACCAAAGAAAGAAAAAGTATCTCTTTAGAATGATCATTTTTTTTAAAAATTGTTTTATATTTAGTAAAAGAATATTTTTTTAAAGAACTTCCTAAAAAAAAATTATAATAATAATTTTCTAAAGATTTAGAATCGTTAGAAAATATAACGTTTGCTTCTTTTGCGGATTTTATCTCGCTAATGACTTTTCCGCCAATACCTTGAATTTCAGAGTCGCTTTTTTTTTTGTAATTTACAAAAATAATTTTTTTAGGTTTTGAGTCGTAATAATTAAATACAAAATAGTCTTCATCTTTATTTTTTGATAAAATAGAGTTAATTTCATTAAAATTAATATCAATAAATGACAATTTTTTTTTGTTTATTGAAAAATTTTTCTCACAAAAAAAAATATAATATTCTGAATTATTATTTGTATTTGGGATTATCTTTAAATCTAACATAATGATATGAACATCATATATATATCTAAATGAAAAAAAACAAGTTAGGATACTATTTTATTAAAGAATTTTTAAAGAATTATCTATCTATCCTTCTTGCTTTTGGACTTATTATTTGGATTACTCAAGCAGTAAGGTTGTTAGACTTAATCGGAGAAGAAGGTAATTCGGTTTTTACTTACTTTAGGTACATTGCTTTAATTTTACCAAAATTTTTTTCACGAATTTCATTAATAATATTTTTTATTTGCTTCATTGTAACAATTATTAAATTTGAAGATCATAATGAACTTAAAGCAGTGTGGCTTTCCGGTTTTGATAAAAAACATTTTATAATTTTTTTATTAAAATCATCAATGTTACTAATTGTAATACTTATAACTATTAGAACATTTGTAATCCCTTATTTCACCAATAGTTCAAGATATTTACTTCTAAATTCTGGAGTTGGTTCGATAGGTCCTTTGCTTAAGCAAAATAATTTTAATAACCCCCTAAAAAAATTAACAATTTACGTTGGCAAAAAAAATAAAATTAATGAATTAGAGGAAATTATTCTTTTTGAGGATACCCCGGAACTAAAAAAAACAATTATAGCTAAATCTGGTGTAGCCGTTAATGATAACAATAAAAATCTACTTGTTCTTGTGGACGGGAGCATTCAAGAGGAGAGAAAAGATAGAAAAATATCAATTTTAGATTTTGACAAAACAACACTAGACCTAAGCCAATATAATAAAAAAACAATTGATTATTACAAGTTTAATGAAATGTTTGTGTTTGATTTAATTAAATTAGCTTTGGATGAAAAAAATACTCAAAGAACAAATGCAATTGGGGAGTTAAATGATAGAATAATAATGCCGCTATTTATTCCCTTTCTAATAATTCTTTCTTGCTTTCTAATTATTACAAATAAAGACATAGTGAATTACAATTTACTTAAGATTGTAATATCTATCTTAGGTTTTGGAACGCTAATTTTGTCTGAGGTGCTTTTAGATTTGTCATCAAAAAAATTAAATTTCAGTTTTGCACTCTACATTACACCATTAATTTTTTTTTTAATTAGTTGGATCGTACTTAGTAGGTTTCTAAACAAAGAAAATACAAAATCATAATGCTTAATTTAAAATCAATAAATAGATACATCATACAGGAATATTTAAAGAGTTTACTTGTCGTAGTTGCGGTGATGCTTTCCATAATTGTTCTAATGAACCTTTTGGATGAATTTAATTTTTTTAAAACCAAGAAAGAATTAAAGTTTATCTATTTTATAATGCTTTCAGTTTTAAGAATACCAAATGTCCTGGTCAATTTATTTCCGTTTATCATTTTGTTTGGAGGAATAGTTTTTTATCTAAAGATTTATAATCATAATGAAGTGATATCTTTACGGGTTGCTGGTTACTCCAATATACAAATTATACTAATTCCTGCTTTAACATCTTTTATTTTGGGATATTTAATCGTTTTTTTAATCGTTCCATTTTCTTCTTCCTTTCTAAGATATTACGAAGAATTTAAAAGCGATTATAATGAAACAAAAAACTTAGTATTTCTAAACGAAACAGGAATATGGATTCTGGACAAGGGAGAAAAAGAAAAAAATATAATTAGAATAGAAAAAATTAATAAAGATTTTTCAAGATTTGAGAAAATTACTATTTATAATTACAATAATAATAATGATTTTATTAAAAGAATTGATGCTGATGAAGGAACTATAAATAATCAAATTTGGGAATTAAGCAAAGTTTATATAATTACTGCTAACAAAAAGAAAAATAACGAAAATTTTTTAAAAAGTTTTAAATATGAAACAAAACTAAATATTAATTCAATTAAAAATATTTATAAAAATACTGAAACAGCATCTTTATTTGATATAAATAAGGAAATTTTGTTATTAGAGGATAAGGGGTATTCTTCTGTTGATCTAAGAATCAGGTACCAAAAATTAATATCATTTCCAATTTATCTACTAGCCATGTCTATTCTGTCTGGGCTAATGATTATCAATCTTGGAAAAACTTCGAATTATCTAAAATATGGAGTCATTGGCGTGATTATCAGCATAATAATTTATTTTTTAAATGATTTATCAATCACAATTGCAAGATCAGGAATAATATCTGTAGATTTTTCAGTCTGGATACCTATATTTCTCATAATTTTAATAAATTTAGTTGGAATAACTCAGGTTAATGCAAAATAAATTCTTAATATCGCTATTCATTATATTTCTATTTTTTTCAACAAAGTCTTTAAAGGCTCAACAAAAAGATATTTATAATTTTTCTGCTGACAAAATAACTTACACTCAGGATAATAATATTATTGAAGCAACAGGAAATGTATCTGCAAAGAATCAAGATGGTAACCAAATCTTTGCTGACAGACTTATATATAACAAGACTAATCAATTATTAAAAACTTTTGGCAATTCAAGATTTTTAGATTCTAAAAATAACACTTTGTTTGCTGAAAACTTTGAATATGATTTAGAAAAAAAAATAATAACAGCTCAAAATAAAGTAAAATTTTCTGATAACCGAAAAAATTTATATTATTTTTCAAAAATAGTTGCAGATGATAAATTTAATGAAATTATTGGTTACGATCTTGACTCTAATCTTAATAAAGAAAAATTTAAATCTAGGGATAAATTTAATGAATTTGTTGAACCAAGGTTATCTGGAAAAGAAGCGAGTATAAAAGGTAATATAGCAATAATTAAAGATGGTAAATTTACATCTTGTAAAAGAAGTAATGATAAAGATGGCTGCGACTCATGGGATTTAAATGCTTCACAAATTATTCATGATAAAGAAGCAAAAGAAATTATTTATAAAAATGCAACTCTAGATTTAAATAACGTCCCTGTTTTATATACTCCATATTTTTCTCATCCCGATCCATCTGTCTCAAGAGAAGCTGGATTTTTAGCACCTAGTTTTGCGTCACTAGGAACTAGTCTGGGTACAACTATAAAAGCTCCAATCTTTTATCCAATTTCTGAATCAAAGGACTTTACAATTAGTCCTATATATTATTTTAAACAAAATCCTCTTTTTTTAGGCGAATATAGGGAAGCGTTTAAAAATGGTGATCTATCTTTGGAAGGTGGATTCACTAAAGGTTACAGAGATGTAAACGCAACTCAAACTGATGGTTCGAGACATCATTTATACGGAAACTTACGCCTTAATTACGATGAGAAAATTTTAGATAAAAGTGAATTTAATGCTAAGTTTCAAAATGTTAACAACTCAACTTATCTAAAAGTTAATAAAATAAACTCATCAAGTGATGGATTTAAAAGAATTCTAGTAAAAGAAGACGACAATCAACTTATCAACGAAGTATATTTTAATTCACTTGGTAAAAATGAAACATTAAATTTTAAAGGCGCGGCATATCAAAACATTACTTTGGCGAAAAAAAGCGATCAATACCAATATTTGCTTCCTGAAATAACATACTCAAAATATAAATTATTTGACGAAAACAATCTTAGCTTTAATTCTAAATTTGACGCTCAGAATAATAATACTAACCAAAATAAATCTCGATTCATAAACAACTTAGATTACTCCACTAATGAAGCCTTCAACAATGATATCGGTGTCAGTTATAAATTTTTAACAAGAATTAACAACATCAACTACTATTCAGATTATGGCGCTCCAAAAGAAAATTTAAATAATGAAATTAATCCTATATTAGGATTTGATACTGCTTTACCATTCGCAAAACTTTCAAAAGAAAGTGAACAATATTTAATACCAAGAATACTAACACGTTATTCTCCAGGAAATATGGCAAAATCGTCAACTAATACCACTATGTTAACAACAGATAATTTATTCTCATTAAACAGAATGAATAGTGACGAATTAATTGAAAAAGACTTAACATTTAATTTAGGTTTTGACTGGTTATGGCAAGAAAAATTTATTCCAAGTAAAGAACCTGGGTCAATTAACAAGCAACCTGATAAAGCTGGAATATCAATTGGTCAGGTAATAAAATTTAATACTGATAGTAATATGCCAACTACTTCATCTCTTCAAAATAAAACTTCAGACTTTGTTACTAAAATTAATTATACAGTGCCTAAAAATTTTGATGTCACACTTAAAAATAACATAGATGGAAAATCAAATATCAATTATTCTGATTTAAATGTAAAAAAATTTATTAATAATTCTACAGAAATCAATGTTAACTATTATGAAAAAGCCAAATACATTGGAAGCGAAAGATACGCAAAAGCAAATTTAGTTTCTAACTTGACAGACAATACAAAACTAAAAATTGAAACTGACAGAAACCTTAAAACTGACATGTCAAATGCTCATAAATTATCTATAGAAAATGAAAATGAATGTATTAGATATGGTTTCTTTCTTCAAAGAACTTACTCATCTAATCAAGATGTAAAACCAACAACTAGCATTTTCTTTGGAATAACTTTGCTGCCATTTGGGGAAAATTTTACAAGTAGTAATTTAATACCGTCTCTTGCAAGATAATAAATATTTAATGAAAAAAGCTATACTATTTTTTGTTGCGATATTTTTACTATTATTTAATAACGTAAAATCAAAAGAATTATATAATAACGTTATTGCGTCTATTGATAATTCTATCATAACTGAATTAGATCTTAATAAAGAAATTAATTTTATAAAATTTATTACAAAATCTCAGGATAACTCAAAGTTAGATTCGTTAAAATCTCAAAGCCTTCAAAATCTAATTGATAGAAAAATAAAAAATATAGAATCTGACAATCTTAAAGTTGAAGTAACGGAACAAGAAGTTGAAATTAATTTATATAATTATTTAACTAATAAAAAAATAAATACTGAAGAACTTAATGTTTTTTTTAAACAGCATGAAATAGAAGATGATTACTTAAAAAATATAGTAAAAACTGACATGAGATGGTCTAAATTAATACAAAATACTTATGCTAATAGAGTAAATGTAAATTTAACAGAAATTGATAAAGAAATATCAAAAGAATCCGGCAACTCTACAGATAACGAAAAATTAAAAAATGAACTTATATTTTCAGAGCGAAATGTATTGCTAAATAAAATTGCAGCTTCTCATCTAGAAAAAAGCAAGAAAAAATATTTAATTAAAATTTTGTGAAAAAAAATATTATAATTATTTTAGGAGAACCGAACAGTATATCTTCTGAAATTTTTCTAAAATCTATAAATAATCTAAAAAAATCTAAACTAAACTTTATAATTATTGGAAATTTACCTTTATTAAAAAAGCAAGCAAAATTTTTAGGTTATAAAATTAATCTTAATTTTTTAGATTGCAAATTTAGCAAATTAAAAACTAATAAATTTAGTTTTATTAATATTAATTACTCACAAAAAAAACCTTTTGACTTAAGAGTCAGTAAATCAAGCAACTACATTAGCGAATGCTTTGAATGTGGTATTAATTTATTAAAAAATAAAATGGCCAATGGGTTAATAAATTTTCCCATAGATAAATCTAAGTTTACTAAAAATAAATACAACGGAATTACAGAATATATCGCCGATAAAACAAATAATAATGGAAAACAAAACATGCTACTATTTAATGAGGAATTCTCTGTGCTTCCCTTAACAACTCACATTCCTTTAAAAAAAGTTCCTAATAATATCTCATTTAAAAAAATTAATTATGCCTGCAAAAATATAAATTATTTTTATAAAAAAATTCTTAAAAAGAAAAAATTTAAAATTGGAATACTTGGATTAAATCCTCATAATGGAGAAAAGGGTTATATAGGCTATGAAGAAAAAAAAATAATAATTCCAGCAATTAATAAATTAAGAAAGAAATATCCTGTGTACGGTCCGATTTCACCAGATACCAGTTTTTTGCAAAGAAAAAAATTGAAGATTGATGTTTTAATTGGCCACTATCATGATCAAGTCTTAACAACATTCAAAAATATATTTGATCTTAATGCTATTAATATAACTATAGGACTCCCATTTATAAGAATATCTCCAGATCATGGAACGGGCACAGACATTATTGGTAAAAATATCGCAAATCCAGAAAGTTTTATTAAAGCTATAAATTTTTTCTCAAAATATAATGTTCAGGCATAAAAAAAGTCTTGGACAGAACTTTTTAATCAACAAAGAATTAATAAAAAAAATTGCTGATATAGCAACTATAACAAAAGAAACTCACATAATAGAGATTGGCCCTGGGATGGGATCTTTAACTAAAGAGTTATTAAAAAAAAATCCTAAAAAAGTTCACGCTATTGAATTTGACAAAGACTTAGTCAATACATTGGAAGTATTAAAAAAAGATTATAATAATTTTAGTTATGAAATTAATGATGCTTTAAATGTAGATGAAAAAAAAATTTTTAATAAAAATGTAATAATTTATGGAAACCTTCCTTATAATATTTCATTAAAATTGTTAATAAAATGGATCTATTCTGATCCTTGGCCACCTTTTTATGATCAGATGATCCTTATGTTTCAAAAGGAAGTTGCCGACAGAATTATTGCTAATTGTAATCACAAAAAGTATGGAAGAATATCTATATTAACTAATACAAGACTTGATGTAAAATTTCATTTTAATGTTTATAAAAATGAATTTGATCCTCGGCCTAAAGTAGACTCCTCGGTTTTATCTTTTTATCCAAAACAAAAATCTAAATTTACTTTAAAAGATTTAAATATTTTATCTGAATTAACTAAAACTATATTTAATAACAAAAGAAAAATGATTTCTAAAGTTCTTAAAAAGAATTTTAGTGAAAAAGAACTTAAATTAATAAATTTTGATAAAATTAAAAATTTAAGACCTGAAAATCTAGATGCTGAATTTTATTATAAATTATTAGATATTGTTAAAAGACGCTCTTAAATCTCTTTCAATTTTAATAATCAGATTAATTTGACTAAAACAATTTTCAATATCTTCATTAACAACAATATATTTATAATCCTTCCAATGAGTAATCTCTCCTTTTGCCATTTTCATTCTTTGTTTTACTAATTCTTGATTCTGTTCTTCTCTCTTCTTAAGTCTATCTTCTAAATGTTCGATACTTGGAGGTAGAATAAATATTGGCACAATATCTAGCGGCATTAATTTTTTTACTTGTTCGGTGCCTTGCCAATCAATATCAAACAAATAATCTACTCCCTTTAGCAAATCTTTTTCTATTGGACCTTTTAAAGTACCATAATAATTCCCAAAAACTTTAGCTTGTTCTAAAAATTTATTCTGATTGGACAGATCTTGAAAATCATCAATACTTACGAAATTATAATCAACCCCATTAACCTCATTTGGTCTTGGAGTTCTTGTTGTGTAGGAAACCGATATTTTAAAATTACTATCTTTATCTGCTATCTTTTTTGCAAGTGTGGTTTTTCCTGCCCCAGATGGGGAAGATAATATTAGAATTAAACCTTTTCTTGATTTTGAAACCAAAAAAACTACTTAGCGGGATTATTTTCGATAAATCTTACAGCGTCACCAACTGTTAATATTTTTTCTGCTTCTGAATCTGATATCTCAGAACCAAATTCTTCTTCAAAAGCCATTACTAACTCTACTGTATCTAAGCTATCGGCTCCTAAATCATCAATAAAACTAGCATCTTCAGTAACTTTAGCTTCATCTACTCCTAAATGCTCTACAATAATTTTCTTAACTTTAGCTGCAACATCGCTCATTTTTTAAACTCCCTAATTATTAATGATTCTTTCAATAAATGAATAACTTAAATAAATCAAGCCATATACATGCCACCATTAACGTGGATAGTTTCACCTGTAATATAACTTGAAAGATCAGAGGCTAAAAAAATAGCTGAATTAGCTATATCATTTCCAGTGCCTAATCTTGCCATGGGTATATTTTCTATTAGTTTTTTTTTAAACTCATCATTAATAGCTTTTGTCATTTTAGTATCAATAAATCCAGGTGAAATGCAGTTGATTCTAATATTCTTTTTAGCGTATTCTTTTGCTAAGCTTTTAGACATTGCGATTATGCCGGCTTTGGCACTTGAATAATTAGCCTGTCCTGGATTTCCGGTATGTCCAACAATTGAACTAATATTAATAATTGATCCAGAATTTTGCTTCATCATAACTTTAATAGAATGTTTGCAAATTAAAAAAACAGCAGTTAAATTTACATTAATCACTTTGTTCCACTCTTCATCTGACATTCTAATTGCTAAATTATCTTTTGTTATTCCGGCATTATTTATAACGATATCCAAACCACCTAATTTGTCTTTGGCTTCTTTAACAAGTTCTTCAATCTTTTTATGATCTTCTAGATTAAAATTAGAAGTTTTTATCTTTGGAAATTTATTTTGAATAATTTTAAGATTTTCAATATTTGTTCCAATAGTAAATATATCTGCTTCTAAATTGTAAAAAGATTCTAAAATTGAAAGTCCAATTCCTGCTGTACCTCCAGTTATAAAAACTTTTTTATTTTTTAAATTAATTAAACTCATTAAACTGGGTTATGTTATCTATTGTAGTTGTTGTAAGTTCTTTTCCTATTCTTTTTATCATTCCTGTTAACGCTTTTCCCGGACCTATTTCAATAAAATGTTTTACACCATTCTTACTCATAAAATCTACAGATTCTCTCCATCTTACATGGTGAGTTATTTGCTTTGTAAGCAATAGAGGTATTTCCTTGAAATTATCGATTGTTTTAGCTGTGACATTAGAAACTATATTAATCAGCGGTTTTTTAAATTCTGTTTTTGTTAAAATTTCATTCATTTTATCTGCTGAAGGTTTCATTAAAGAACAATGGAATGGTGCGCTCACTGGCAATAAAATTGCTTTTTTACTATAATTGCTTTTTAAATCATCAACTATTTTATTAATTTTATCTTTGCTACCACTTATAACAATTTGACCTGGACAATTGTCATTAGAAATCTCAGCTATTCCATCATTAGAACTATGTTTCTTGATCACTTCATTTACCAAGTCTAATTCAGCTCCTAACACAGCTGCCATAGCCCCTAGATTTATAGGCACAGCTTCTTGCATTGATCTTCCTCTTGCTTTTAGAATCTTTGCACCATTTTTTAAACTCAAAGAGTCCGAGCATACTAAAGAAGTGTACTCCCCTAATGAATGACCAGCAAAAAAATTATACTCATTTAAATCTTTTATTTTATATTTTTTTAAAACTCGATAAATTGACACTCCTACGGTCATTATGGCTGGTTGAGTATTTTCTGTGAGATCTAATTCTTCTTTAGGTCCATTTAAAATAATACTGGACAATTTAATATCTAGCGCTTCATCAACTTCTTGAAAAACTTCCTTTACTTCACTAAAACTCTCATAAAAATCTTTTCCCATTCCCACATACTGTGAACCCTGACCTGGAAATACGATTGCTTTCATAATTAATCACTAATTATAACAAAATTAATACTGTTGTATTAAAAAAAAAAAATTATATATTGCCCTATCTTTCTCGACCTTAATATTAAGGTTGGGATGCTAATTAAAAGCAACCAAAAGTTAAAATGAATTACTACGAACACACGTACATAGCCTCTCAAAGTTTAAATAATAAAGACCTTTCTGATCTTAATCAAAAAATTGAAGATATTATAAAAAAAAATAAAGGCAAAATTGAAAAGAAAGAAAATTGGGGACTTAGACAATTAGCTTATCCAATTAAAAATTTTAAAAAAGGATATTATACTAACCTTTATTTTTCTGGTGAGCCTGGGGTTGTGCAGGAGTTGGAAAAAATAGAAAGAATAGAATCAAATATTTTAAGATTTATGACCATTAGAATAAAAAATATACCTGAGGAAAATTCAGAACTAATTCAAAAAGAAGAAGGTAAATAATGAAAAGAAAAAATATAAAAAAAACTAAAAAGAACACTAATTCAAATTTAATGCTTTTTCAAAAAGCGACAACTAAATTTACAAGAGATTGCCCTTTAAGTGTTAAAGACGCTCCTGTGATAAATTATAAAAACTTGAAATTACTTCAAAAATATATTTCTGAGACAGGAAAAATGTTACCTAGCAGAATAACATCTGTTTGTTATGCTAAACAAAAAGAGTTATCTAATGAAATTAAAAAAGCTAGAATATTAGCTTTATTACCATTTGTGGCGGATTAATTATGGAAGTTATTCTTTTAGAAAATATAAAAAAATTAGGAAAAATTGGTAGCAAAGTAAAAGTAGCTAATGGCTTTGCTAGAAACTATCTTTTAAGAAATAACAAAGCTTTAATAGCATCAAAAGAAAATTTAGAAATATTTGAAAAAAGAAAAGAAGAATTAAATAAGAAAAATAATGAATTAAAAAATGCAGCTTCTAAAATTCAAAAAGAAATTGATAAATTTGAACTTAAAATTACTAAAAACGCTATGGAAGGTGGAGCTCTGTATGGCTCTTTAACTATAAAAGAAATTATACAAAATTTAGAAACACATAACTTTAAAAATATTTTACCAAATATGATTGAGCTAAAAGAACAAATTAAAAAAATAGGAGACTATACAGTAATAATAAATTTACACGCTGATGTTCAGGCTTCAATAAAAGTAAAAGTTGTATCAGTAGAAAAAATCATTTAGTCTCAAGTTATTAACTTATCCACACTAATCTTGACTAAAAGAGTAAAAATTATTCTATACTCATCTTATAAATAAAATTAAATATTTCTGTGAGCGCAGAAAATATTAGAATCCTAAACACCGCAAAAGAATTACCTAATAACATAGAGGCCGAGCAAATAATATTAGGTTCAATTTTAGTGAATAATGAGATTTTTGATGAAATTTCTATCATTGTTAATGAGAATATTTTTTTTGACCCAATTCATCAAAAAATCTTTCATTACTTAAATAAACTAATAAGCAAAGGATTGCTTGCAAGTCCTATTACTTTAAAAAACTATCTAGAAAACGATCAATCGTTAAAAGAATTAGGTGGCAATGAATATATTGCAAAACTTACAAGATTATCTACTTCAGCTTTTCAAGCTAAAGATTATGCAAAAGTAATTTACGATCTTCATTTAAGAAGAAAGCTTATTGAATTATCTGAAAATACGTTAACAGAAGCAAATAATAAGAATTTAGAAACTACTGCCGAACAATTAATTGAGGGTACTGAAAAAAAACTTTTTGATCTTGCGGAAAGAGGAAAATTTGACAGATCGTATATGTCATTTGAAAAAGCGCTTGGTGAAACTGTTGATATGGCCATGCGTGCTTTTAAAAACGATGATGGCATCGTAGGTGTTCCAACGGGTCTGCGTGATCTAGATGAAAGACTTGGTGGAATGCATAAAGGAGATTTAGTAATTATTGCGGGCAGACCTTCTATGGGAAAAACTGCCCTTGCAACAAATATTGCCTTTCATGCTGCAAAAAAAATTATGGAAAACAAAGAAGGGAAATCTTCTGTTGCTTTCTTTTCTTTGGAAATGTCTTCTGAACAACTATCGACTAGAATATTGGCAGAACAATCTAGAATAAGATCTAATGATATAAGAAGAGGAAAAATCACCCAGGAAGATTTAGAAAAGTTTATTGAGGCATCAAAAAATATTAATGATCTCCCTCTTTTTATTGATGAAACTCCAGCTATTAAAATTTCAACATTAGCAAATAGAGCTAGAAGAATTAAAAGACTTCACGGATTAGATTTGATTGTAGTTGATTACATACAATTAATGACTACAGGAAATTTTAAATATGAAGGCAGAGTTCAAGAAATAGGAGAAATAACTCAAGGACTAAAAGCACTCGCTAAAGAATTAAGTGTTCCAGTTCTAGCTTTATCGCAGTTATCTCGAGCCGTTGAACAAAGGGATGATAAAAAACCTCAACTATCTGACCTTAGAGAGTCTGGATCCATAGAGCAGGATGCAGATGTTGTTATGTTTGTCTACAGACCGGAATATTATTTAGAAAAAAGCGAACCACAGGCTGGAACAGCTGAGCATATAACTTGGCAAGAAAAAATGAGTCAAGTTCATAATCAAGCCCAAGTAATAATCGGCAAACAAAGACATGGTCCTACAGGCATAATCTACTTAGAATTCGAGAGTGCTTATACTAAGTTTAAAGATGCAAATAATATAAAATTTGATAATTAATCATGAATGCAATATTCGCATTCAAAAGTAATCGTTAATTTAAAGAACATTAAGAATAATCTTAATATTGTAAAAAAATTTTCAAAAAAAAATATCTGTCCTGTGATTAAAGCAAATGCTTATGGTCTTGGAGACATTCCCATAGCAAAATTTTTAGTCAGAAATAAATGCAAAGATTTTTGGGTTGCAAACATAATTGAGGCTATAAAGATAAAGAAAAATATTTCTAATATTAATATTTATGTGGCTAATGGGTTAAACAAGAATGAGGAAGAAATATTTTTTAAGAATAAATTTATACCTATTCTTAATACTTATGAGCAATTTAAAAAATGGACCAATTTTTTAAATAAAAAGAAATATTTTAGAAAATTAGCTATTCAAGTCGATACTGGTATGTGTAGATCTGGCATGCAAAATGAGGATATTTTAAAAGTATGCAACGATCGATCTACACTTAAAAAATTTAAAGAAGTTTTAATAACAACCCACCTTGCAAGTGCTGATGAAAAACATAGTAAATATAATACTGTCCAAAAAAATAAATTTTTAAAAATTAAATCAATGTTCCAATTTCACAACTGTAAATTTAGTCTAGCTGCTTCTGGAGGAATATTTTTAGGAAAAGAATATCATTTTGACATGGTCAGACCTGGAATTGCTTTATATGGCGGAAAATTATTTTTTAACAAGAAACTAAAAAATGTAGTCTCATTAATATCTCCAGTCATTCAAATTAATTCTCTAAAAAAGGGAGAAACTGCTGGCTACAATCAAACCTATAAAGCAAAAAGAGATACGGTTACAGCAACAATACCGCTTGGATATGCAGATGGTGTTAAAATCAAAATATCTAACATTGGTCATGTGTTCTATAAAAATGTCAAACTTCCCATGATTGGGAGAATCTCAATGGATCTGATGATTATTGATATTACTAAAGTTAAAAATAAAATAAAAATTGGCGATTATTTAGAAGTGTTTGGCAAAAACATAACCTTGGATGATTTTGCAAGAATATCTGATACTTCTCCTTACGATATTATCACCTCTATTTCTGATAGATGCGAAAAAGTCTACGTTAATTAAAAAAATGGAATTTATAAGCTCTCTTTATAAAAAAATAATAGAACAACCTAAGCTAATACTCATTCTTTTATTGATTTTATTATCCCTAGCCTTTTATCAAGGTAAAAAATTTCAATTAGATGCCTCTGCTGACACTCTTTTAATAGAGAATGATCCTGATCTTAACTATTTAAGATCTGTTAACGAGCGTTACGCTTCTGAAGATTTTTTTGTTGTCACTTACTCTCCAAAAGAGCTTCTTAATAAAAGCAATATTAAAGAATTTAAAAAATTTGTTGATGAGATTAATAATTTTAAATGGGTAAGCAAGACTATCAGCGTACTTAATAGTCCTCTCTTTGAAAGTTCTGATAAGCCTTTAATAGAAAAAATTAAAGATATTGAATATATCACTAACAAGGACGTAGATTTTAACAAAGCTCTTCGAGAGTTGAAAAATAGTCCAGTATATAAAAAATTAATTATTAATGACGACGCATCTGTTTTTGGGATAGTTGTTTATATAAAAGATAATCAAGAATATTTATCAGCTCTAAAATTAAACAAAAACTTGTTAGACAAAAAACAAAAGAATCTACTAACATCTGAAGATAAGATTCAACTCGAAAAACATTCAATTTATTTAGAAAAGTTAAAAAAACAAAGAAACAAAGAGTATGAAGATTACAACGCAGAAATAAGATCTCACATTACAAATTATAAATCTCAAGCAAGCATAAATTTATCTGGCATACCGATGATTGTTGAAGATCTAATTAATTATGTAAAAAAAGATATTGTAATTTTTGGATCTGGAGTTTTTATATTTATGCTTATAACTCTTTGGATTATTTTTAGAGATATTAAATGGGTCATTTTCCCGCTTTTAAGTTGCCTAATATCTATTGCTCTTATGATTGGAACTCTTGGATATCTTAATTGGAAAGTGACAGTCATATCATCGAACTTCATTTCTATAATGTTAGTCCTTACCATGGAAATTAATATTCACTACATTCAAAGATATAAACAGTTTCAGAATCTATATCCTAAAAAAAATGAAACTGAGCTTACTGAACTAACGGCTAATGGGATTTTTCAATCAATACTTTACGGTGTTTTCATTACTATCATAGGTTTTTTGTCGTTCATTTTTTGCGACATAAGACCTGTAATAGATTTTGGTTACATGATGAGTGTTGGACTTATCATCTCAATGTTAGTTACTATGATTTTGCTGCCTTCTCTAATAATTCAATTTAAACCTAAAATTACCAAAAAAGATAAGGTAAAAGACTCTAAATTTTTTAAAAATTTAGCTAATTTTGCAATTAACCAAAAATTATTAATTATATTTTCTTCAGCAGCAATATTGATAGCTAGCTTTTATGGTTCTTCAAAAATTACTGTTGAAAATAGTTTTATAAATTATTTCAATAAAGACACTGAAATATATAAAGGAATGAAACTAATTGACGAAAAATTAGGTGGCACAACTCCGTTAGAAATTATTGTTAAATTTAAAGATAGCTCTTCTAAAAAAGATTCTAGTGATGACTTTTTTGAAACTTCTAGCTCTGATGAATTTAAAGATAGTTACTGGTTTACAAATTTTAGAACCGGAACAATCACAAATATACATAAATATTTAGAAAGTTTACCTGAAATTGGGAAGGTTCTTTCTTTCTATTCTGTAATTCAGATGGGTGAAAAGATTAATGATAATAAAAAACTTGGTTCGTTAGAAATGGCTATTCTTTATAGTAAATTGCCAGATGATATAAAAAAAAACATAGTCTCTCCTTATATTTCAATTGAAAATAACGAGGCAAGATTTTCAGTAAGAGTTGTTGATTCAAACCCGAACTTGAATAGAAAAGAGCTTTTAAAAAAAATACAAAATCATCTAGAAGAGAATCTTAAATTATCAAAAGATGATTTTAAAATTACGGGTGTTTTTGTTTTATTTAATAATCAATTACAAAGTTTATATAAATCTCAAATTCAAACGTTAAGTTTTAGTTATTTTGGAATTCTTCTTGCATTATTTTTACTATTTAGATCTTGGAAATTAAGTTTAATTGCTTCAGCTCCTGATATGGTAGCTTCTATGTTAATATTAGGAAGTCTCGGTTTTTTAAAAATACCTTTAGATATGATGACTATAACTATTGCCACGATAGTGATGGGTATTGGAACAAGAGCTGGTATTTATTATATAAATCGTTTCAAATCAGAATTTGCAATCCATAAAGATTATAAAAAAACTATTATTGCTTGTCATGAAACTGTTGGCAGATCAATTGTAATAGCTGCACTTACAATTATATTTGGTTTTTCAATATTGGTGCTTTCTAATTTTAATCCAACAATCAATTTTGGTATTTTAATTGGAATTGCTATATTTGCTGCTTTAATTCTTTCTTTGACTATTATGCCTCTTCTTCTTTTAATAACCAAACCATTTAAGAATGGATAGTTTTCTAAATTTTTTTCAAACGGACAAATTAAACTTATTCGATATTATTGCTGCTATTATAGTTTTATTTAACATAGCAACCTCAACAAAAAGAGGTCTTGTATTAAGTCTAGTTCATTTCTTAAAGTGGATAATTGCTTTTTTAATTGCAAAATTTTCTATTTCCTATGTTTTTCCCTACGTTAATAAAATAATAGAAAATGAATCCTCAGCAAAAACTTTTGCTGGAGTAATTGTGTTTTTATTAAGTTTATTCATTTTAATAATCATAGGAAAAGCTATTGGAAACTCCTTAAAATGGGATGGTTTGGGTGGCATTGATAAATTATTCGGTTTTATATTTGGAGGGATTACGGGTTACTTTTATTGTGTTATAATTCTCAGCATATCAAATTATATTTATACATATGATAAATGGCCTAACGTTCTCAAAACTGGGTCTTCATATAATGTCATTGAATACGGAAGAAAAATTTTTGATGATAAGATCTTATTTAGCAGCGATTATACTGATGAAACAAAGAAAAAGTTAAGTAAATAAATTTTTATGAAACTAGATCTAAATGCTGATAAATTAAAAGAAGAGTGTGGAGTTTTTGGCATTTTTGATCATCCGGATGCTTCTGCATTAACTGCATTAGGTCTTCACGCTTTACAGCACAGAGGTCAGGAGTCATGCGGTATTGTTTCTTACGATGGTAAAAATTATTTTTCTGAAAGAAGACTTGGTTTAGTTGGAGATAATTTTACAAAAGAAACAACAATACAAAAATTACCTGGTAATTTTGCAATAGGACATAATCGTTATTCAACTACGGGTGCTCCCGTGCTAAGAAATGTGCAGCCTTTTTTTGCAGATTTGTATACCGGAGGCATTAGTATTGCTCATAATGGAAATCTTACTAATTCGATTATTTTAAGAGAAAAAATGATAAAAGATGGAGCTATATTTCAAACTACATCTGACACTGAAACAATAGTTCAGTTAATTGCTCGTTCTAAACGATTAAAAACAATTGATAAAATTATAGATTCTTTATTTCAAATACAGGGTGGTTACGCTCTTGTTATGCTTACAAACAAGAAGTTAATTGGGGTAAGAGACCCTTACGGTATAAGACCTTTGGTTCTTGGAAAATTAGAAAAATCTTATGTACTTGCTTCTGAAACGTGCGCTTTAGATATAATCGGAGCTACTTTCGTACGTGAAATAGAAAATGGTGAAATCGTAGTTATTACAAGCGCAGGCGTGGAAAGTATTAAACCTTTTCCTAAAATAAAAGCACGTCCTTGTATTTTTGAATACATATATTTTGCAAGACCTGACAGCATAATGTCTGGAAAAAGTGTCTATGAATTTAGAAAGAATTTCGGTGAACAGCTTGCTAAAGAGTCATATATAGAATCAGATTTAGTATCAGCAGTGCCGGATTCTGGTATTCCAGCTGCAATTGGTTATTCTGTTGAATCAAAAATTCCTTTTGAACTAGGCCTAATTAGAAATCATTATGTTGGCAGAACGTTTATTGAACCAACTCAGCAAATAAGACAATTGGGTGTTAAGTTAAAGCACAACCCGAATAAGTCTCTAATTAAAAATAAAAAAATAATTTTAATAGATGATTCAATAGTAAGGGGAACAACTTCAAAAAAAATAGTGCAAATGATGTATGAAGCTGGAGCAAAAGAAGTTCATATGAGAATATCTTGCCCTCCTATACTGTACCCCGACTATTACGGAATAGACACTCCTGATAAAGATCAACTTCTAGCTTCAAATATGTCTCTCGAAGAGATGACTAAATACATTGGGGTAAAAACATTGGGATTTTTGTCAATAGACGGCATTTATAAAGCTATGGGTTACTCAAAACGTAACAACTTAGCCCCTGAATTTACCGATCATTACTTTACAGGTGATTATCCGGTAGCACCTTTGGACCAAACAATTAGAGACAGAAAAGATAATCAACTGTCCTTGTTGAGCAATATTAGATAACCTTATTTTTTTCCTTTTAATCCAAAAGGATTTTCCGAGCTGACAAATTTTAAAAATATTTTAAAACCTTTTATATTGAATTTTTTTATCAAGCCCTTCGCTAGATACTTTTGATAATCTGAAGAAATTTTATTAACTTGATTTCCAAAAATTTTAAATATTATTGGTCTACTACTTACCTGCTTAATATATTTTATTTTTGGACGAAATCTAGAATATATAGGAATTTTATTTTTTTCTATAAGTGCATTTAAAGCTGTATTTAATTCTTTGGTCTCAAAACTTTTTCTTAAACGATAATGAATATTAATAGCTTCATCAAATATTTTTTTGGGAAATTCTAATTTTAAAGAACAAATGCTAATTGGGTCAGCTATAGAAGCATCGGAAAATAAATTTTTAATATAATAAACATATTCATTTTTAATTTTTTTTAATTCGTCAACTAAATCAATTTTATTAATTAAAAATATTAATCCTTTGCCTTTATCTAATACCATTCTACAAATTTGCTTATCTGTTTTTGTAAACTCTTTATCAGCTTCAATCATAAATAAAATAATATCTGCCTGGTATACTGCTTTTAAACTTTCTTGTGTAATATACTGTTGTTCATCTGATTTTGATTTTCCTTTTCTTTTTAACCCTCCAGAATCTATAATCTTGAATATTCGATTTTTATATGTAATTTCTTCAACAAATAAATCTTTTGTTGTCCCTGGTATTTCGCTAACAGGTGATAATTCTTTTTTTATTATTTTATTAAAAAAAGTAGATTTTCCAACATTGGGTTTACCCACTATTGCAAGTGTAATTACTCCTGAAGACATGCTACTCATTATTTAACTAAAATTAACTCTGAAGAATGATTAAGAATTAATATATTATTATCAACTATGATAGGACCTCTTGATAGTTCACTATTAATTTTTTTATGCATAACGTATTTTCCATCTATTGCTGTTATTTTAAAAATATTTCCATTAGATGATGTTAAGTATAAATTGTTAGATGCTAATATTAACCCGTAATACTCCACTGGATCTTTAAGATCTTTAATAATTTTGTTTAAGTTTAAAGACCATAAAATAGTTCCGTTGTTTTTATTAAAAGCTACTACAAATCCATTTTCAGTTAAAACGAATAAATATTTCTCATTTATAATGTGATTTTGAACAGAGGATAATTTATATGACCATTTTATTTCGCCTGTTTGAATATTAAGATTTAACAAATCTCCACTATTAGAAGAAACATAAACGTCCTTCTTATCAATCAATATATTAGATATTTTAAAAACTAAATTAGTAGAGATATTATTTTGAGATAAGACATTTCTATTCCACATAATAACTTGTTTCTCGATATCGATTGCAGTTACATCTCCGACATCATTAGAAAAAAGTAGTTTATTATCGTAAATAGAAATGCTGCTTGATTTAGCTGGCTTTATTAACCCAGACAAAGATTCGAAACTCCATATTTTTTGGCCATCGACAGGATCGAATGCATAAAGTCTACTATTCTGATTAACGACGTACAGAACATTCTTGTAATAATTAAGATGAGAAGAAAAAGGAATTCCATAATTTTGCTGCCACAATGTCTTTCCAGTTTCAGTATTGACTGAATAAACAAATCCTAAATTATCTGCAACATATAAAAATTCTCCATTTAAAAGCATGGTAATGTTTTTAGGATAACTATTGTAAGAGCTATCGTATATTTTTAATTCCCAAACAATCTTACGGTTTGCTAAATCAAATTTATATATTTTTCCCTTCTCATCTGCAAAAAAAACAAAGTTTTCAGAAACTACTAACGAACCATCGTCGTTATTTCTGTTAACATAATCTCCAATATCTTTTTTAAAAATATCATCAAACTTTCCGTCAAAAACAAAATGATCGTAAAAATTATTTGATGAAAAATGTTCATAATTCCATTTTTTGTTTAACTGAGGTTGATTAAATTGCAAGGTACTTTTGGCATCTATTTCTTTATTAAATAAATTATTTGACTCAAAAACATTTATTTTTTCACCTTGCTTTTTAAAAGTTTCAAGATCAACTTTATTGTCTTTATCAGATGAGCATGAATAAATAAAAAAAGTAACGAATAATAAAATTAATCTCATTTAATTAATGCCTTTACTTTTTTTTCTATTTCTTTTTTAAAAAGTTCTGGAACATTTTCTATTTTTAAAACTTGATTATAAATATCTTTAGCTTTATTTTTTTGTCCTCTATCTAAATAAAAGTCTCCAAGCATTTCAAGAGATAAAATCTTCCAAGGAGAATTCTTAAAATCGCTAGGATTTAACAAATCAAAAAATTTATTCTCATCGGACGATTCAAAAATAAGTATGGCTTTTTTAATTTTAAATAAATCTTTATCGTTTCTTTCAATGTCTCCTGAAATAGCCTCATCTAATAATGAAATTTGCTTATTTTTATCATTTTTAGACAATTCTAATAATTTTGATATTGCTAGGACTTTATAAATATTAATTTTTGAATTTTTTAAATCTTCTAACCTTTTTTTTGCTTCATCATTTTTTTTTTCGGATATTAAATTTAATATATAGACATATTCTTGTGTGGCTTTTTTTGCTCTACTTTCAAATAAAATATTTTTTCCTATAAAAAAAAATATTATAAAAAATAATATAATAACAAATATAATTATTTTATATTTATATTTTTTGAATAAATTTAAAAATTTATCTTGTTTTAAATCGTCATCTATTTCAGTAAAGAGTTGATTCATAATATTTAGTATAAATGTTTAGGATCTGGAAATTTATTTTTTTTTAAATCTCTTACAAATTTTTTTACACAAAGATCCATTCTAGATTTAAAATCATCATATACTTTTACAAATTTAGCTGTTTTCTCTGAAAAACCCAGAATATCTTCTGTAACCAATATCTGCCCATCACATTTTTCTGACGCTCCTATTCCTATAGTAGGTATTTTAATAGTATTGCAAATCTTATCAGCAAGTATTTTGGGTACGCACTCTATTACAATAGAAAAGGCACCGGCCTGCTGTATGTTAATTGCATCTTTTATAATCTGATTAAAACCCAAATAGTCTCTACCTTGAACTTTGTAATCGGATTCTTTTTTTACAGATTGAGGCAAAAGTCCAACATGCCCCATTACTGGAATATTATTTTTAGCTAAATAATTTATACTCTTATAAATTTTTGCTCCACCCTCAAGTTTAACTGCATCGCATCTTGTTTCTTTCATAATTTTCTTTGCATTTATCAAAGCAATTTTTGGATTTGTTTCATATGTGCCGAAAGGCATATCGACAACTAATAAACTTTTTTTAATAGATTTTTTAACTGCTTTTCCATGCATGATCATCATTTCTAAAGTAACATCTCTAGTAGATTTCATGCCATACAAAACCATTCCTAAAGAATCTCCTACTAAAATTACATCGCAATACTTATCTAGTATTTTTGCAACAGGAGCTGTGTAGGCTGTTAGACAAATAAGTGGTTTTTTAAATTTTTTAATTTTAATATTATTTATGTTCAATTTTTTTTTCATAAATCTTATTCCCATTCAATGGTAGCTGGTGGTTTAGAGGTAATATCATAAACAACTCTATTAATGCCTTTTACATTATTAATAATTTTATTAGAGATTTCTCCCAAATCTTTATTTTTAAAATGATAAAAGTCTGCAGTCATTCCATCTAATGACGTTACTGCTCTTAATGAGCATACAAAATCATATGTCTTAAAATCACCCATGACACCTACTGTCTTAACAGGCAAAAGAACCGTAAATGCTTGCCAAATTTTATTATAGAGACTCCTCTTTTTCAGCTCACTAATAAAAATATTATCAGCTTCTTGTAAAATTTTAATTTTAACTTTATCAATTTTTCCAGGAATTCTAATAGCTAGTCCTGGACCTGGAAATGGGTGTCTAAAAATAATTTCTTTGGATAATTTTAAACTAACTCCAATATTTCTAACTTCATCCTTAAATAACTCTCTAAATGGCTCTAATAAAGCAAATTTCATTTTCTTAGGTAAACCACCGACATTATGATGGGATTTTATTACTGAAGAAGGTCCACCGTGGTGGCTCTGGCTTTCTATTACATCAGGATACAGTGTTCCTTGGGCTAAATATTTTATATTTTTAAATTTTTTTGATTCTTTTTCAAAGATTCTAATAAAAACTCTACCTATAATCTTTCTTTTTGTTTCTGGATCTGAAACGTTATGCAGTGCATTTAAAAATTCTTTAGATGCATCAACATAATTCAACTTAACTTTATAATTCTTTTTAAATACGTTTATAACTTCTAGCGCCTCATTTTTTCTTAACAATCCAGTATTTATAAAAAAACAATGCAGTTTTTTTCCTATTGCTTTGTACAACAAAGCAGCCAAAACACTACTATCTACGCCTCCTGATAAAGCACATAGAACATTTTCATTTTTAACTTCTGATCTAATATTTTTTATTAAATAACTAATCTGATTTCTTGAATTCCAATTCTTTTTTAATTTACAAATATTAAATAAAAAATTCTTAAATAAAATAAAACCTTTAATAGTATGTATAACTTCAGGATGAAATTGAACTCCGTATATTTTTTTCTTTGAATTCTCAATTATTGTATACTTATAATCATCGCTAGAAGCGATACCTTGAAAACCTTTAGGTACCTTATTAACTACGTCAGTATGATTCATCCATACTTGTGTTTTATTTTTTTTGTCAAAAAAATCTTTAATAAGTTTTGAAGATTTGTTTTTGTAAACATAACATTTTCCAAATTCACTTTTTTTTTGATTTTTTACAACTCCACCAAACTCTCTAGCCAATAATTGATGTCCATAACAAATGCCTAATATAGGTTTATTAAAAGTTAATATTTGTTTTGGGATTCCTAAATATGAGCTTTTTGTAATAGATAAAGGACCTCCAGATAAAATAATTCCTTTTAAATTATCTGTATTTGTTAAATTTTTAGTTTTATAACAACTAATAATTTCGCAGTAGACTCCTAACTCTCGTACCCTTCTTGCTATTAGCTGAGTAGTTTGCGATCCAAAATCTATAATAATTATTTTATTTATACTGGAAATATCCTTCATTTTTTTTTATCGACAATAATCATTTTCGATAAATCGGTTTTCTTTGAGCATAAATCTTTACATACTTTCCCAAAAATTAAATTTGATTCTTGTGCTTTTTTAAAATCACCCTCATCAACATTTAATAAAATTTTCAAATATAATGCTTCTTCATTTTTTGGATTAATAACTAATACTGTGTCTAAATAGTTTTTTTCCTGAACTTTATCTTTTTCAATCAAAGCTATTTTGGACAAATATAAATATGACTTTTCATTTTTAATATTAAATACGATGTCTTTTTCAAAATAAAATTTGGCTTCCTTATAATTATTCAAATTAAAAAATTTTATACCCTGATTATAATAATCGGTATTTGCAGCATTAACTGAAAAATCAAAACTTATAAAAAATACTATTATTATAAATCGACTAATTTTTTTCATAATTAACTTTCAAAGGGATAATTAGGAGATTGTTTTGTGATTTGTATATCATGTACATGACTTTCTTTTAACCCTGAGTTTGTAATTTTAACAAATTTTGCCCTACTTTTTAATTCAGAAATATTTTTTGCCCCAACATAACCCATCGAAGCTTTTAGTCCTCCTATGAGCTGATGAATAACTGTTCTTACTGGACCTTTATAAGGCACTCTTCCTTCAATGCCCTCTGGAACTAATTTTAATGAGTCGCTAATCTCCTCTTGAAAATATCTATCAGCAGAACCTCTAGACATGGCTCCTATTGACCCCATTCCCCTATAAGATTTATAACTTCTTCCCTGGTAATAAAAAACATCGCCTGGACTTTCTTCTGTGCCAGCAAACAAAGATCCTATCATAACGGCGTCTGCTCCCGCCCCTATTGCTTTTGCAATATCTCCTGAATACCTAATTCCACCATCAGCAATAATTTTAACTTTTTTATTTTTTATTGCTTTTGCAACATTATATATCGCGGAAAACTGAGGAACACCGACACCTGCAACAATTCTTGTTGTGCAAATTGAACCTGGTCCTATTCCTACTTTGATAGCATCGGCACCATAATCAACTAGTGCCTTGGCTCCATCAGGAGTAGCAACATTACCGGCAATTACTGAAACTTTAATATTTTTTTTAATTTTTTCTAATGTTTTTAATACTGACAACGAATGACCATGGGCCGTATCTAAAACGATGGTATCAGCTCCAGCTTCTGACAACTTAGTTGCCCTATCGACGCCTTCGTCGCCAGCCCCTACTGCTGCAGCAACTACTAGTGATCCTTTTTTATCTTTTGCTGCCTCTGGGTAAATTTGAGATTTCTGTATATCTTTTACAGTAATTAGTCCTTTGCATTTAAAGCTATTATCAACAATGATTAATTTTTCTATTTTGTTTTTAAATAAAATTTTTTTTGCCTCTGATAAAGTCGTACCTACTTTTGCTGTAATTAAATTTTTTGTCATTAATTCTCTAACTTTAATTTTTTTATCAGTCACAAATCTAACGTCTCTATTGGTTAAAATTCCAACTAGTTTATGACCTTTATTTACAACTAAGATTCCGGAAATTTTATTATTTTTCATTAATTCAGTTGCCTCTAATAAGCTAGCTTCCGAGTCTATTGTGATTGGGTCAATTACCATTCCTGATTCAAATCTTTTAACCATTTTAATTTGGTTAACCTGATCTTCTATTTTCATATTTTTATGAATACATGCCATTCCTCCTGATTGAGCCAGAGCAATAGCTAATTTATATTCAGATACAGTGTCCATTGCCGAAGCAATAAGAGGTATTCCAAGGGTAATAGAAGGTGTAATTTGTGTAGATACGATAGCTTCTTTAGGCAAAACACTAGACTGTCTTGGTTCTAGTAAGACATCATCGAAAGTTAAGGCTTCAGGGATTTCCATGTACAAAAATATTATAAAAAAAAACTAAAGTCAAACTGTTTTTAGATTTTTACATAATAAGTACATTTCTCTTGAATCTTTTCTGCTAGAATCTGGTTTTATTCTAATAGTTTTTTCAAATAAATCTTTAACTGCTTTAATTAATATATCGTCATCTCTCCCAGTAAAAAATTTTAAAAGTAAATAAGACTTATTTTTTAAAACATTTTTGGACAAATTAACTACCTCCAAAGCTAAGGAATTTGTTTTAAATGCATCTAGATCACGATTTCCAGTTGTGTTTACAGCCATATCAGAAAGAACTAAATCTACTTTAGAATTATTAAAAAAATCATCAACAAATTTTAAAAAGTCAACATCATTAAAATCTTTTTTAAAAAAAAAAATATTTTTTATTTTTTCCATTTGTAAAATATCAACAGATAAATTTTTTCCATTTTTATTAACATTGCTTATAACTTGGGACCATCCTCCAGGAGAACTTCCTAAATCCATTATGTTTAAATTATTTTTTAAAAAATTAAATTTTTTATTAATATCTATCAACTTAAATGCTGATCTGGATCTATAACCTTCTTTTTTTGCTAATCTTGAGTATGGATCAGAGGACTGTCTAGAAATCCAATTTTTAGAACTTGCTCTTAAATTTTTATTTTTAAACTTTTCCAAAATTAATTAATAAACCTAATATTTTTCTTAACAGTTTGATTGTCTAAGGTTTTAACCTCTATTAAGTTATTCTTATCAAACCTATATTTATCAGCTGTCTTTCCAGCTAAATGAATAATACCAATTTTATGATTTGGAAGATAAGGTTCAACAAAAGTAGAATTGTTTTGGTCATATTTTAAATTATTTATTAAAAACCAATTGCAATAGGCTGGCAAAATTTCAACTTTCATATTATTACAATAAATTGTTATGTTCATTGCGATTTGCTCTGAACCAAAAATTCTTCCTTTTTTTAAAGCTTCATGTAAATTTTTTTGCCAAACTTCCCAATGAAGAGAATCTTTTTCTAAACAGAAAACACCAATGTTTAAATGGGGCTTCAACGCAACTTCTCTAGCTATTTTATTTGAAAAACCAGAACTCTTGGCATGTTTATAATTTTGCGATTTAATAAAAGCAATATTAGAAAAAATCCAATCAGCTTTTAAAACTCTGCCGTAAGATCTATCTGCTGAAGACGAAATTGAAAGTGTATTATTATCACTACCTTTAAAATACATTTCTAAACAACTCCAATCGTTTACCCACGCGTCGGCGTCTATCCATAAATATTTTTTAAAAGCTGGAAAATAATCTGGTAAAAAAGCTCTAGACACCTGACTCTTTAACCATTCTCTACCACGTACTTTATATTCCGGAACTTGAATATCCCATTTTGCTTTAACAATTTTATATACCTTATTTTCTAAAATTTTTATTTGATAGTCCTCAAGACCAGCATCCAAAATACAAATCTTTACTTCTTTACTTTCTTTAAATCTTAAAATTGAATCAACTAATTCATTCAATAATTCAAAATATTTAGAATCCGCTAGAGATACTATTGCTCTATTGCTCATATAAAATCTTCAGAAATAAGGCTTTTAGTCTCTTTTGAAGATCTTTTTTTTATAGTTTTAAAATGAATAAAGCTAACTGGAATAAGAAATATATAAAAGCACCCAGTTATTAACAGTGTGTTAAATGCATAGTTTATTAAAAAACCAAAATAAACTGAAATTAATAATAATAAAAATATCAAAAATGGTCTTCCAACTTTAATTCCCTTTAAAGAATATGTTGGAATTTTACTAATCATTAAGAATGTTGATGCTATTATAAAAATTATAGCTAATTTTTTATAATTATAATCAGAGGTAAAATCACTTAATGACAAAATTAAAGGTAATAATAAAATTCCAGCTCCTGCAGGAGATGGAACTCCAGTAAAAAATTTTTCTTTCCATTTTTCATTCTTGTTTTCTATATTTAAATTAAATCTAGCTAACCTTAAACAGCAGGCAACTGAATGGAACAAAACTAATAACCAACCAATATTTCCTAAATCTTTTAACACCCAAATATAAACTGTAATTGCAGGGGCAACACCAAAATTAATAAAATCAATTAAAGAATCTAACTCGGCCCCAAATTTAGAAGTACCTTTTATTAATCGCGCAATTCTCCCATCCATTGTGTCAATAATTGAAGCTATTGCGATTGCTATTACAGCATACTCAAATTGAGAATTTAAAGAAAATTTAATTGAGCTAAGACCAACACATAAACCTAAGATACTAATGACGCTTGGAACTACGTACCTTGGATGAATCATTTTAAAAAAAATATAACTTAAATTTTTGCAAGTAAGCTTTCTCCTGCAACCACTGTCTGACCTTCTCTCACTAATAACTTGTATTCATTGTCAAAATATAAATCTACTCTACTTCCAAATCTTATTATACCAATTCTGTCACCCTGATTTAGATTTTGGCCCTGCTTAACCTCACATATAATTCTTCGGGCAACCAAACCTGCTATTTGAACAATTGCAAAATTTTTTCCTGAATTATTTGAATACTTTATTAAATTTCTTTCGTTGTCTTCGCTTGCTTTATCTAAAGAAGCGTCAATAAATTTTCCTGGTTTGTAAAATATTTCATCTATTTTTCCAGAAACAGGCACTCTGTTAACGTGACAATTAAAAACGTTCATGAACACACTTACTCTTTGGTATTCACTATTTTCCATGTTTAATTCTTTTGGTCCTCTAACGGTAGAAATTAAACTTACAATTCCATCTGCGGGACTAACTAAATAACTATCATCGTTAATTGGATATCTCTCAGGATCTCTAAAAAAATAATACACCCATACTGTAAGTACAAATCCTACAACGCCTAAAACTTTATTAATTAACATTAGCAGCATGGTAATTATTACAGCTATAGCTAACATTCTGTAACCTTCTCTATGCAACGGTGGAAAAATAATATCTAACATAATTATTTAATTAGTTAAAAACATACTATATAAAAATATTTTTTATTAATATCAAAAAAAACTATGTCAAAAATTAAAGTCAAAAATCCTGTTGTTGAGCTTGATGGCGATGAAATGACAAGGATAATTTGGGATTTTATCAAACAAAAACTTATTCTTCCCTACCTTGATATAGATTTAAAATATTTTGATTTAGGCATGGAAAGCCGCGATAAAACAAACGATCAAATTACAATCGATTCTGCTAATGCTATCAAAAAATATGGTGTTGGCGTTAAGTGTGCCACTATCACTCCTGATGAAGCTCGAGTAAAAGAATTTAACCTTAAACAAATGTGGAAATCCCCAAATGGTACTATAAGAAATATATTGGGTGGGACTATATTTAGAGAACCAATAATTTGTAAAAATATTCCAAAACTAGTTCCTTCTTGGACCGACCCTATCGTTATTGGAAGACACTCATTTGGAGATCAATATAAAGCTACTGACTTTAAAATCCCTGGCAAAGGAAAACTTAAAATTCAATGGACTTCAGAAGACGGTCAGCAGAAAATTGAACATGAAGTATTTGATTTCACAGGTCCAGGCGTTGCACTTGCTATGTACAACCTTGATAACTCTATAAAAGATTTTGCAAGGGCATGTATGAATTATGGAATTTTAAGAAAATGGCCTGTTTACTTATCTACAAAAAATACAATTCTAAAAGCTTATGACGGTAGATTTAAAGATTTATTTCAAGAAATTTTTGAAAAAGAATTTAAGAGTAAATTTGATGAAATTGGAATTACTTACGAACATCGATTAATAGATGATATGGTTGCTTGTGCTATGAAGTGGAGCGGAAAATACGTTTGGGCTTGCAAAAACTATGATGGTGATGTCCAGTCAGATACCGTTGCTCAGGGATTTGGATCTTTGGGACTAATGACTAGCGTACTAATGACGCCAGATGGAAAAACTGTTGAAGCAGAAGCTGCTCACGGAACTGTAACAAGACATTACCGAGAGCATCAAAAAGGAAAGCAAACTTCCACTAATCCTATCGCATCAATATTTGCATGGACGAGAGGTTTGGCTCATAGAGGAAAATTAGATGGTAATGATGAACTAATAAAATTTTCTAATACTTTAGAAAAGGTATGTGTCGCCAGTGTAGAAAAAGGTTATATGACAAAAGATTTGTCTATTTTAATTAATAAAGATGCTAAATATCAAACTACGACTGATTTCTTGGAAACTATAAATTCCAATCTTAAAAAAGAGTTAAATTAATTAATTTTTTTTAAAATTTCTTCAAACGAAAATTCGATTTTAGAACTATTTGATCCGCCACTTGCTTGAGCAAAATCTTTTCTTCCTCCACCACCTTTTCCTCCTAAAATTATTCCAATTTCTTTAGCTATTTTAGAAGCATCATATTCATTTATTAAATCGTGAGTAATTCCAACTGCAATAGTGACTTTTTCTTCATTAATACAATATAAAATAATAATTTTTTTATTTAGTTGTTTTTTTTGCTCTTCAATAAAGTTCTGAATTCTTTTGACTGGATAATCTGATAATTTTTGAAATCTAATGCTAATTTTATTATGATTAATTTCATTAACTATATTTTTATTCTTATCTAATAAGATTTGTTTAATTTCTAAATCTTCTAAAAATTTCTTTAAAAGAGTAGTTCTAGCTAAAGGCTCAGTTTCTTTAATTTCTCCAATACTTCCCCCTAAATCTTTTATTCTTTTTTCCAACTCATTTACTTGTTTTATTTTATTTTGATTAATCTCTTCTTGTTCGCGACCTTTATTTTTTAAATAGTCATTTAATTGAAGGTCCCTTAAAGCTTCCACTCTTCTTATTCCAGCCGCCACGGGGGATTGCCCAATAACTGAGAATTGTCCTATTTCAGAGGTATTTCTTACATGTGTGCCTCCACATAATTCTATAGAAAAAGGCTTATCGCCATCCGTGCCCATTGTTAATACCCTTACTTCATCTCCATATTTTTCCCCAAATAATGCTAAGGCTCCTTCTGCCACAGCAGCTTTTGGCGTCATAAGTCTTGTCTGAACTTCTGATTTTTGTTCAATAATTTTATTTACACTTTCATTAATTTTATAAATTTCTTCATCTGAGATGGGTTTGTTGTGACTAAAATCAAACCTCAGCCTATCAGGTCCAACGTATGAACCCTTTTGAGCAACGTGGTTTCCTAAGGTTCTTCTTAAAGCCTCATGAAGCAAATGTGTTGCCGAGTGGTAGGCCCTTATATTCTGCCTTTTAGTTGTATCAATTTTAAGTTCCGCCTGATCTCCTTTTTTAACTTCTCCTGACAAAATTTTTCCATAATGAATATAAAAATCACCAAACATTTTTTTTGTATCTGTTACTTCAAATTTAAAATTATTATTATAAATATAACCTTTGTCTCCTACTTGACCTCCAGACTCGCCATAAAATGTTGTTTGATTTAAAATGATTGCTACTTCAGAATTTTCTTTTGAATTGTTAACTTCTTTATCTTTATCAACTATTGACAAAATAACTCCTTGAGAAGTATCTGAATTGTATCCTAAAAACTCAGTTGAGCCATATTTTTCTTTAAGTTCAAACCATATTTTTGATGTTTTATCAGACCCAGATCCCCTCCATGACGCTCGTGCAATTTTCTTACTTTCTAACATTAAATTATTAAATTGATCTTCATCAACTGAAATTTTTTTATCTTTAAGAAAATCCTGTGTAAGATCTAATGGAAATCCATATGTATCGTATAATTTGAAAGCAATTTCTCCTGAAAGTATATTTTTTTTTATACTAGTAATCTCGGTATTTAAAATCTTCATTCCAGTTTTAAGCATTAAAGAAAACCTTTCTTCTTCTAATTTTAAATTTTCAGTTATTAAAGAATTTGCTCTTTTAAGTTCTGGATATTCAGAACTCATTTCTGAAATAAGTGTTGGTAATATTTTATAAAGAATTGGTAAATCAGAACCTAAAGTAAAAGCATGTCTCATCGCTCTGCGCATTATTCTTCTTAGAACATACCCCCTGCCCTCATTTGAAGGTAACACTCCATCTGCTATTAAAAAAGCAGTTGCTCTAATATGATCTCCAATAACTCTGTAGCTAGGTAGGTTGTTGTCTGAAATTTTAACATTAATAAAATTTTCTGCCGCTTTTATAATATTTTTAAATAAATCTATCTGATAATTGTCATGAGTACCCTGTAGTACTGCTGCAATTCTTTCTAGACCCATTCCTGTGTCTACTGAAGGTTTTGGTAAATTTATTCTTTTATCTTTAGAAACTTGTTCAAATTGCATGAACACTAAATTCCAAATTTCTACAAATCTATTTCCGTCTTGATTTGGTGAGCCAGGAGGTCCGCCTTTAAGATGATCGCCATGATCATAAAAGATTTCTGAGCAAGGGCCGCAGGGTCCTGTGTCACCCATTGACCAGAAGTTATCATTTGTTTTAATTCTTATAATTTTACTATCATGCAAACCTGATATTTTTTTCCAAAGGTTAAATGCCTCATCATCATTATGAAAAACCGTTACTGTTAGCCTTTCTTTTGATATCTCATAATCTTTAGTAATTAATTCCCAGGCATATTGTATTGCGGATTCTTTAAAATAATCTCCAAAAGAAAAATTTCCTAGCATCTCAAAAAAAGTATGATGCCTTGGTGTGTAACCAACATTTTCTAAATCATTATGTTTTCCCCCCGCTCTTACACATTTTTGTGAGGTAGTTGCTCTTTTAAAGGGCAACTTTTCTAAACCTGTAAAAACATTTTTAAATTGAACCATTCCTGAATTGGTAAACATTAATGTTGGATCGTTTTGAGGAACCAAGGGGCTAGAATCTACAACCTGATGAGAGTTTTTTGAGAAGAATCCCTTAAATGCACTTCTGCATTCAGTAAGTGTTTTTGTGCCCATTACTTATAGATACAACTTTTTTTATATATGTCTAGAATGGTTAAGGCGCCTTTAAAGGCGCCTTAAATTAACGTATTGGGAATATTATAATTTATTAAGCTTATTTTTCTTCAGGAGTATTATCTTCTTTTTCTTCCTCTACTGAATGGTCGCTTAATTTTTCTGAAATTATTTTAGCGTTTGTTCTAACTGCCATTTCAATTTCAGCTGCAATTTTTGGATTTAGCTTAAGGTATTGTCTAGCATTATCTCTACCTTGACCTATTTTTTCACCTTTGTAAGCATACCAGGCACCTGATTTTTCAATGATATTTGCCTTGGCAGCAAGGTCAACTAGCTCACCCATTTTACTAATGCCTTCTCCGTACATAATGTCGAACTCAATAACTTTGAATGGTGGTGCTACTTTATTTTTTACAACCTTTACTCTTGTTTGATTTCCTATTATCTCTTCTTTATCTTTAATAGCTCCTATTCTTCTAATATCTAATCTAACAGATGAATAAAATTTAAGAGCATTTCCTCCGGCTGTAGTTTCCGGGCTACCAAACATAACTCCTATTTTCATTCTTATTTGATTTATAAAAATAATCATAGTGTTTGTTTTAGAAACTGATCCAGTTAATTTTCTTAAAGCCTGGCTCATAAGTCTCGCTTGTAATCCCATATGATGATCTCCCATTTCGCCTTCTAACTCTGCTCTTGGGGTTAAAGCTGCTACAGAATCCACAACTAAAACAGATATAGATCCAGATCTTACCAAAGTGTCAGCGATCTCAAGTGCTTGCTCGCCTGTATCAGGTTGTGAGATTAATAATTCAGTTGTATTAACTCCTAATTTTTTTGCGTAAACAGGATCAAGAGCATGTTCGGCATCAATAAATGCACAAATTCCACCCTTTTTTTGGGCTTCTGCGATAACTTGTAATGACAACGTTGTTTTACCTGATGACTCTGGCCCATAAATTTCTATAATTCTACTTTTTGGAAGACCTCCAATACCAAGTGCAAGATCCAACCCTAAAGATCCCGTCGATATAGACTCTATATCAAGAACTCGAGACTGTCCTAATCTCATTACAGAACCTTTTCCGTAATTCTGATCTATTTGACTTATCGCAGCATCTAATGCTTTTTGCTTTTCTTTTTTATCTTCAGTTTTTTCTGTATTAACAACTTTAAGAGTGTTTTTTGTCATTTTATTCCTTTTTAATTAGTTTTTTTTATAACGACTCAATAAAACTAATGTACACATTTTGTTCTTTTATTCAATTATATTGATAAGTAACTGAAATATATGTATTTTTTGCTAAAATATATGTCTTATCCAGCTGCTTTTTGAATATCCATCAGCATCATACAATTTACCTTCTAAAGACAAATTCTTAGCAGTTAAAATTCCAACTGAAGCTAATAATTTAAATTGAGTAATAATTCTTTCTTTGTCAGCAGTTGCAAAATTTATTCTAGAATCTAGAAGCGCTGCTCGTGATGTAATTACTTCTAAACTTGATCTTGATCCAGATTCATATTCTTGAGAAATTCCTTCATAAGCTATTTCTGATGCTTTAACTCTTAATTTTGATAACTCAAAATTACTTAATGCTAACTTGTAACTAGACCATGCTGCATATGCATCTTTATCAACTGTATTTTTTGCAGTTTGTAAATCCAGATCGGCTCCATCTAATAAAGCTCTTTTTTGTGAAATAACTGAAGTTTGTTTTCCTCCTTGATAAAGAGGAATTGACGCTTGTGCTTTTGCTACTTGCTGTTTTGTTTTATCAAGAGATGTTGTGTAACCATCATAATCTGTAATATTATAAGAAAGACTAAAAGTGGGAGAAAGTTCAGCAACAGATGACTTATAATCACTTTCGGCTTTTTTAAGAGAAAACTCCGCAATTTTTAAAATAGGATTATCTTTTTGCAAATAATTAACCGTCTCCTCTAAAGATTTAGGTAAGTTTAAAGTTAAGTTATCAACTTCTTTTAAGTCTACAGGTTCGTAACCTATTGTATTCTTAAAACTTTTTTTAATAATTAAAAAATCATTTTCAGCACTTAATAAATAAGATTGAACTGCTGCAAGTGCACTTTCGGACTGAGCTAAATCAGCTATAGTAATAATTCCTCTATCTAATCTACTTTTATCTAACTCAACTTGTTTTTCTGATAAATTTAAAATATCTTTAAAGATATCTACTTTATTTTGAGCTAATAAAGTTCCTAAATAAGCATCTGCAGACTCTAGCAAAACATCCTGTTCAATTTTTTGTAAATTATATCTAGCTATTTGAACTGAGCTTTTTTCTCTTTCATAATTATACATGTCATTAAAATTAAATATCTTTTGCTCTATAGTAAGAGATTTTCCTGTTGTCTGTGTATTAGTTGATGAAGAGCTTGCTCCAGATGCCGTTGTGACTCCTTGATTGTCAGTATCACTTTTGTAGGCAGAAATAGTTATAGTTGGCTTAAAAGCACTAGAAGCTTGAACTAAATTTTCATCGACCGCTTTGGCTCTTTCTCGTTCAGCGTTTAATTTTGGATTCTTTAAATAAGCAGAACTTAGAGATTTAACAATGTTTTCTTCAGCATAAACATTTTTGCTTAATAAAAAAAAAATTAAAAATAAAAATTTTATAAAAATAGGCATTAATTTAATATAATTTTTTTAGGTTGATGATTTGGTTTAATAGGGATGATTATATCAGCAAATTTAGGCATATCTATGAGCATTTTTTTAGTTATCCGCTCATAAAACATTATAAATCTTTTTATTTGATTAACCGTCATTATTTTAAGCTTACTAGATCTTTTTTGCATTGAATATTTTATCTTATTTTCTTGCAAGGTTCTCCAGACTAAAACTTTTTTAAAATTAGGGATTTTTAAATAAATCATTAAATCAATAAAAGAAAATAGATATTTGTAATCTTTATTTAAATGTTCGTTAACTTTTTTTCTCCATTTGCACTTTTTATCTTCTAAGATTTCTAATTTATTAATTGGTTTTTTTAAATTTTGAATACTATTTTCAGGTCTAGCACCAACACACCAGCCTTCTAAAATAAATACATCATTATTATTTTTTATCTTATGCCAAAACTTTTTGGAAAAACGATCATCAAATGACTTATCAAATTTTGGAATTAAAAAAGTATTATTATCTTTTTTGATAAAGTGTGTAAAAAAATTAATTAAAAAATTAATATCATGCGTTCCTGGGACACCACGAGTTAAAAATAGTTTGTTAATTTTTTTTGATATTCTAAATCTTTCCTTTTTAGTCTTATAAACATCATCGATAGAGACAACAGCTGTTTTTAAATTATATTTTTTTTCTAAAATTAATTTTAAAAATTGTGCAAATGTTGATTTGCCAGAACCCTGAGCTCCTGACAAGCCTATAATAATCGGTTTATTTAAATTTATTTTTCTTAGAAAAATAATTTCTGCTAATTTTAAGTATATATTTTTAAAAATTTTACTTAAGTTTTCTTTTATAAAAAGTTTTTTTTTTAATTTATTAAATTCAAAAATTAATTCTTGATTCATTATTAGCCAACTTTAGTTTTTCAAAGATTCTTCTAAAAAACTTAATCTATCTTGACCCCAAAACATTTCATTCTTATAAATATAAGTAGGAACACCAAATACATTTAGATTGATTGCTTCTTGAGTGTTATCTTCATAAATCTTTTTAATTCTTTCAGACAATGCTAATTTTTTTAAGTCATCAAAATTAATTTTTAAATCATCTGCTATTAACCTCATTGTATCCAAATTGGAAATATCGCTTTCTTTAGACCAAATATGCTCTAATACTTTAAATCCAAAATCCATTTTTTTTCCCATTTCAATACTTGCTATAAGAAAATATGCTGGAGTATGAGGATCTTTAGGAGGCCAAAATTTTGGTTTTTTATTAAAGTTAATATTAAGATGCGACGTCCATCTATCTAATTCTACGTTTCGATAAAGTTGACGAGAAATATGTCTTTGTGGCACAGGAACTCCTCCTGTAGCTGGAAAAACTTTTTCTACTAAATTAACGGGCTTTTCTATTATTTCTGCTGAGTATTTTTTAGAAATTTCTAATAATTTTTTAGTTCCCAAATAAGAATAAGGAGATACAACGCTATAAAAATATAAAATTTTTTTCATCTATAACTGTATAAACTATTTAAATAAAAACCTGTAGTTCTTATGATCGAATTGTTTTATTACCCAACACCAAACGGAAGGAAGATCTCTATTCTACTAGAAGAATTAGAGTTGGAATATAAATTAACAAGAATTGATATTACAAAAAATGAGCAATTTTTGGATAAATTTTCAAAAATCAGTCCTTTAAATAAAATACCTCTAATTATTGATAACGAAGAAATTGTTTTCGAATCTGGTGCGATATTAATTTATTTAGCAAAAAAAAATAATTTTAAATTTTATCCAACACAATATGAAAAATATATTAATGAATGGCTTATGGTTCAAGTTAGTTTTGTAGGTCCCATGCTAGGACAACTTCATTTTTTTCATAAATTTAATAAAGGCAAGAGTGAATTCGCTGAAAATAGATTTTTAGATCTTGCAAAAAAAATATACGAATATCTAGATAGGCAACTTGCTAAAAATAAATATTTAGCTTGTAATGAATATACTATTGCAGACATTGCTACATTTCCTTGGTTGTGCCGACACGAATGGCATGATGTAGGAATTAAAAAATATAAAAACTTATCGAGATGGTATGAAGATATTTCTAAAAGAAAAGCTGTTATTAAAGGTTATGATCCTGAAAATTTAGGAGAAAAAATACCATTAATTTCTTAGCTATCGGCGAAAATTTTTTCTTCTCGCTCGTGTCTTTCTTGAGCTTCAACAGTTAAAGTTGCAATTGGTCTGGCCATAAGTCTCTTTAATCCGATTTCCTCTCCTGTCTCTTCACAATAACCATAAGTATCATCTTTAATTTTTTTTACAGCTTTATCTATCTTAGAAATAAGTTTTTTATTTCTATTTACTGTTCTCATCTCTATAGCTTTTCCCGTTTGAGAAGTTGCTTGATCTACAACATCAGCAGATGTGTCGTTGTCATCTAATTCATTAAAAAGTATTTTATCATTCTGAAGAGTTAATTCTTTTTTCCAATCCTCAAGAACTCTTCTAAAATACTCTTTATGTTTTGCGCACATGTACTTTTCTTTAGCGCTAGGTGTATAGTTCTTTGGTAACTTTGTAGCCATTAGGATGGGGCAATATAAGAGCCTTTTTTATAGTGTCAAGTTGCATTGAATCAATTAAATCATCATTAATGATACAACCTAGTAAAGAAAAAAAAATTTTTTATCTTTTATGTCTTTATCATCTGATTCTTTGGACGATAGTACCTTATTTATCGAATAAGAATTTACCACTAGATATTATTGAAGCGTTGGCTTGGGGGCAAGATTTTGATCTAGGTTATAATAAACATCCACCATTAAGTGCTTGGATACCTGGTCTGCTTTTTAAAATCTTTGCTAATAAAGATTGGATTTATTATTTATTAAGCCAGGTATTTATTGTTATTTCTTTTGTATTTTTATGGAAAGTTTCATCAATTTTCTTAAAGAATAGGACTGAAATACTTTTATCGGTTATTTCTTTAGAGGGTATTGCTTTTTTTAGTTTTGAAACCCCCCAATTTAACGTGAACATTTGTCAGATACCTTTATGGATAATTACAATATATTTTTTTTGGAAGTGCACAAAAAATAATAAAATTACTGATTGGATTTTTTTAGGTATATTTTCTGCGCTAGGATTTTTAACAAAATATATATTTGCATATTTATTATTATCATTATTTGCTTATTTAATTTTTATTTTTTTTAGGAAAAAGAAATTTAATTTTAATTGTTTGTATGCATTATTAATTTTTATTTTATTAATAACTCCACATTTGCAATGGTTAAAACAGAACGATTTTGTAACTATTCAATACGCACTTAAAAGAGGAGGTTTAAATGATTTTAATATCTACAATCATTTATTAAATCCCGTTAAATTTATAATAAGTCAATTAACAATACTATTACCATTTTTATTATTAATTTATTCGCTCGTAAAAAGATTAAAATCAAAATTTTTTTTAAAGGATGAAAAATTTATTTTTTTAATATTCACTTTTTTACTGCCATTTATATTAATTTTAATAACTACGCTTATTACAGGATCTAAAATAAAAACTATGTGGATGATCCCGTTTTATTCTATGATTGGGATATTCTTTATATATCTATTTCAAAATCAAATTAATTTAAAAAAAATAAGAAATTTTAATGTATTGTTAATTATATTTTTAATTTTATCTCCGACTTTATACTCTCTAAGATCAATATATTTTGACAGCAGAACTAGATATGAAGGAAAAAAAATAGCAGCTCAAATTGAGAAAGAATGGAAGCTAGTATCTAGAAATAACATTTCTAATGTAGGATTCTCAGAATGGTACGCTGGAAATTTATCTTATCATTTAAGTAATAGACCGAAGGTTTTTTTAGATGAAAAAGATGATTTTTATAAAAAAACAGCTGTTATTATTTCAAAAGATATTGGACCAAACTTATGTAATAGGAAAAATATTAATATTAAAAATATTATGTATAAAAAAATAAGCGATCATGATGTATGCTTTATTTTTTAAATAGATGAAAACTTATAGAATATTAATTCCTGTATTTAATGACTGGGAATCTTTATCAACTCTTTTAAGCAATATTGATGGTCTTAAACTTAATGTATTCGGTAATATCAAAATTTTAGTAATCGATGATTGCTCGACAGAAATATTAAGTAAAAAAATAGAATTTAATTCATTTAATGATGTTGAAATAATAAAAAATGCTAAAAACATTGGACATGGAAAAAGTATCGCTAATGGAATCCAATATCTAAGCAATAAAAGTGATTTTGATTACTTAATTGTTATGGATGGTGATGGCGAAGATCGTCCAGAAGAAATAAAACAGTTAATATTAAAGTCTATTACTTTTCCATCATCAACCATTACCGCAAATAGAATTAAACGCTCCGAGGGTATTTTATTTAGATTATTTTATATTTTGCATAAAATTTTAACCTTAGTGTTAACAGGTCGCTCAATAAAATTTGGAAATTTTATGTGCATTCCTAAAAAAGAATTAAACTTAATATCATCTAACCAAAATCTTTTTGTAAGTTTTTCAGGAACCGTTTCTAAATTTATAAAAGACAAGCAGCAGATACCTTCAATACGAGGAATTAGATATCACGGTCCTACCAAAATGAGTTTTTTAAAACTTGTTAGACACTCATTGTTGATTATATCTGTTTTTAAATATGAAGTTTTGCTTAGATCGTCATTACTTGTCTTTCTATTCGGTATTTTTGCTTTTTATTATAATAAAAATATTTTTTTATTACTCATGATCCCTATTGCTGCAATTGATATGTTAATTATTTTTACTACTTTTTATCTATACCAAAAAAACTCTATTTAACGCCTAGACGCTTATGTATCTGCGTTGAAGAAGTGGTGTATTGAAATACAAAATTTTCATTCGGTCTTGCTCGAGAAAAACACTCTCTTGCTGCTAAAGCTCCTTCATGAAATCCTGAAAGGATTAACTTAAGCTTTCCTGGATATGTGCAAATGTCACCCACAGCAAAAATACCTTCTTCATTTGTTTGAAAATTTTTTGTATTAACTACAATGCATTTATTATCCAGATTCAAACCCCAGTTCGCAATAGGACCTAATTCCATTTTAAGTCCAAAAAAAGCAATCGCAGAATCTATTTTTAAATTTTCGATTGGATCAGTATTTTTTTGTATATCAACACTTTCTAATTTTTTATCTCCTTTAACTCCTTTGAGTTGATAAAAAGTTTTAATCTCAATTTTTCCAGATTTTGAAATCTCTTTAATTTTATTTAATGTATGAGGAGCTCCTTTAAAATCATCTCTTCTGTGAATTAAATAAACTTTTTTTGCAGTATTTGATAACTCTAAAGTCCAATCTAAAGCAGAATCGCCTCCACCAAATATAGCAATCGTCTGATCTTTGAATTTAGATTTATCTTTAACTGAATAATAAAAACCTTTTCCCTGAAACTTTTCAATATCTTTAAGATCTAATTTTCTTGGTTCAAAAGAACCAACTCCACCTGCGATAATAATATTTGGGGTTTCAAAAATTTGATTATCACTTGTTATAACCTGCCATAATTTATTATTTTTTTTTATTTCATTTACTCTCTGATTAAGATGAAATTGTGCTTTAAAAGGTTCTATTTGATCTAATAAGTTTTTAATTAAAACTTCGCCAGTGCAATTTGGAATTCCTGGAATATCATAGATTGGTTTATCGGGATAAAGCTCTATGCATTGGCCTCCGATTTTATCTAAGTTATCAATAACGTGAGCATTGAGGCCTAAAATACCGAGTTCAAAAATAGAAAATAATCCAACAGGTCCTGCGCCGATAACAACTGTATCTGTTTTTATAGTCATATTAACTTTGTTTTTCTGGCATTCTAACTACTATACCATCAAGTTCATCCGTAATCATAAGCTGGCAACTTAGTCTGCTATTGTTTTTTGGATTTACCACAAAGTCTATCATATCTTGTTCGGATTCTTGAGCCTTTGGTATTTTGTTTATAAATTTTTCATCAACATAAACATGACATGTAGCGCATGCACAAGATCCTCCGCAATCCGCATCAATACCAGGAACAGAATTCTTTACTGCCCCTTCCATAATTGAATAACCAACTGGCATTTCTATGTGATGCTCTTTTCCGCTGAATTCTATATAAATGATTTTTGGCATTAAATTAAAACTAAGAGTTATATAACAGTGAATTAATGTTTTTGAAATTACAATTTGTTAAAAAAAAATTCTTTTTAAAAGATTCTTTTAAAATATCTAGGGACAGTAAAACAATTGTCAAAGCAATAATAATAAAGTTATCACAAGGTTATAAAAGTGGTTTTGGAGAATGCATTCCATATAAAAGATACGGCGAAAGTCAGTTGAAAATATTTAATTACTTATCTAAAAAAAAGTTTGAAATTACAGAGCTAATAAGACAAAAAAGATTTAAAGAAATTAAATATTTATCACTTAGGTCAGCATTGGAATTAGCTTTTGCGCAACTTCACTCGAAAAATATTATAAAGCAAAAATTAAAATCTAAATATTTAACTTCAATAACTTTGCCTATAACTAATATAAAAAAGCTTAAAAAGATTATTAGTAAATTTAGAAAAGTACCTCTCATAAAGATAAAAGTTAATAAAAATAACATTCTAGAAACCACAAAATTTATTAAAAAAAATTGTCCTAAGTCTAAAATTATTATTGATGCTAACGAGGGATTAAATTTTACGTTACTAAAAAAAATAATTAAAGATTTAGAAAAATTAAATGTGATTATTATTGAACAACCTTTTAAATATGGTCAAGATTATAAGCTTAAAAATATAAAAACTAGAATATTATTTTGTGCTGATGAATCTTTTCATATTAGTAATAAAAAAGATGTTTTAAAATATTATCAAGTTGTTAACTTAAAAATTGATAAATTTGGAGGGCTTACCAAAAGTAAAGAAATAATAAAATTTATTAAAAAAAATAATAAAAAAATACTTCTAGGATGCATGGTAAGTTCTTCTTTGTCTATTGTTCCTGCTATTTTACTTGCGAAATATTGCGACTTTTTAGATCTCGATGGAGCTTATTTTTTAAAAAATGATTTTAAAAAAGGGGTTTCTTATAAGAATGGAAATTTATTTTTAAATAAAAATTTTATATGGCTAAATAAAAAAGGCCCTGAAGAAAATCTTGAGGGCCTTTTTTAAAACTTAGTGGAAAGTATTATAATTTAATTAACTATATAATTATTTGTTTCCCACAGTTAAGCTGGATGCAGTTTTATAAATAACTAATCCAAACAATATTTTATTAATAAAGTCAGCTAAGTTATAAACAAGATTAAGTGTAACCTCATTTGCTGATCCTGTCATATATCCGAAAAGATAACCTAAAGGATAGACTGCCCAACCAATTGTCACGATCCATTTACAGAATACAAAACAATCTTTTGCGGCACCCGATAATCTCGCAGCTTCTTTTCCAGCTTCACCAGAAAATATTTCGTATAGAATGAAAATCCATCCACCCATACCAATTATAAATCCTGCGTTCACACCGATATATCCGGCTTCACCAGCATATCCACCTATTAACATTACTAATGTTCCAAGTAACAGTCTCCAGAATATTCCTGAGGATACTTTTTTAACAGCTGAAAGTATAAAATAGAACTCAACCATTAATAATGGAACTGTTAATAGCCAATCAATATATCTAAATACCGTTGGGGAAGTTCCTGTAGTTACCCAAACTTCTCTCATGTACATGTAATGCACAAAAGCAATACCTGTTACTAGACCAGATAAAGTTATTGAAGTTCTCCAAGAAGCTTTAACTGAGTTTCTTTCAATAAAGAAAAAGAAAGTAGTAGCTAGGAGAGCCATTGATATTAACCAGAATGAAATTCCAGTTAAATCGCTGGATTGTAAAAGTGCTGTTTTCATTTATTTATCCCTTATTTTTGTTATTTAAGTGATTTAACTTAGGGTAATTCGCGAATTATTGAAAGTTAATAAAATAAAAAATATCGTTAATTTTAGCGTTTTTTTAAACAATGCAACCAATATTATATGTAAATAGTATTAATTCATGACTAATAAAACAGCGATAGTAATAGGATCTGGATTTGGAGGTATAGCATCAGCCATAAGATTAAAGTCTATGAATTATGATGTTACCTTAATTGAAAAAAATTCCGACCTAGGAGGAAGAGCAAGAACATTTATTAGAAATGGCTATACCTTTGATGCCGGACCAACGGTAATTACAGCTCCTTATCTACTGGAGGAATTATTTTCTTTATTTAAGAAAGATATAAATAATTATGTAAAAATTATTCCATTAAAAATTTGGTACCAATTCATATTTAGTGATTTATCAAAATTTAATTACTCAAATAATCATGAAGAAAATTTAAGAGAAATATCTAAATTTAATTCAGATGATATTAAGGGATTTGAAAAACTCATAAAATTTTCAGAAAAAATATTTAATAAAGGCTACTTGGAATTAGCGGATAAACCTTTTTCAAAATTTACATTTATGTTGAAGCAAATTCCTGCTTTATTAATACTTAAAAGCTATCTTTCTGTTTTCAAACTAGTCTCCAAATTTTTAAAAAATGAAAAATTAAGAAAAATATTCAGTGTTCACCCTCTTTTAGTTGGAGGCAATCCATTTTCAACAACTTCAATTTATACATTAATTTTATTTTTAGAAAAAAAATGGGGAGTGCACTATGCGTTAGGCGGAACAGGAAAAATTATTTCTTCATTAGAAAAATTAATGAACGAAATTGGAATTAAAATTATTAAAAACGACGAAGTGATAAAAATTACAACAGAAAAAAAAAATGTAACAGGTGTGATAACTAAGAATAACAAAATTATTAATTCAGAAATAGTAATCTGTAATGCTGACCCTCCATTTGTCTATAAGTACTTATTGGATAAAAAACAAAATAATTTTTTATTTGAAACTAAAATGAAACGAATGGATTACTCTATGGGATTATTTGTTTATTATTTTGGCTCTAAAAAAAAATACAATAATGTTGAACATCACAGCATTTATTTTGGCGACTCCTATAAAGAATTATTAAATGAAATATTTAATAAAAAAATATTAAATAATGACATAAGTTTTTATTTGCATCGACCAACTGCGACAGATCCTACGATGGCTCCACATAATAAAGATTGTTTTTATGTGCTAGTACCAGTGCCAAATAATTTATCAAATATTAATTGGAAACAGGAAGCTGAAAGATTTAAAAAAGTTATAATAAAAAAACTAAGTTCAACTTTATTGCCTCAAATTGAAGAGTTTATTGAGGAGGATTTTTATATAACACCTGATTATTTTGAAACTGAACTAAAAACCCTTCATGGTTCTGGCTTCTCTGTACAACCAAAATTTTCACAATCAGCCTATTTTAGATTTCATAATAAATCGGAGATTTACAAAGGCCTATACTTTGTGGGCGCAGGAACACATCCTGGAGCTGGAATTCCAGGGGTTTTATCATCGGCTAAGATCTTAGATAAAATTATACCAAGAGCAAAATGAAAACTGAACTTTATATAAAAAATCATGGAAAATCATTTTATTGGGCAGGAAAATTTCTAAAAAAAGATATTTTAGAGGATTGTTCAATTCTATATGCTTTTTGTAGAGTGGTTGATAATTTAGTAGATGAAAAATCTAATTCTAAAAATAATTTAAAAAAATTTACACAAGAATATAAAAATAAAAATTCTAAAAATTTAGTAATTAATAAGTTTAAAAAAATTGAATCTAAATACAGAATTCCCAAAAAATATATACTGGATTTATTTTATGGGGTCAGTTTAGATACAAAAAATGTAAAAATAAAAACAACTAATGAACTTTTAAAATATTCATATTATGTAGCAGGAACTGTTGGGGCTATGATGGCTTATATTTTTAATACAACAAACTCAAAGGCTGTAAAACATGCAATTGATCTAGGAATCGCAATGCAACTTACCAATATCTCTCGAGATGTAGTAAAAGATGCGCATTTAAAAAGACTATACTTACCCAAAAGTTTTTTAAAAGAAGATATAACGCCAGAAGATATTATTAATAATAATTTTAATAAAAAATATTTATTTTTTGCTATTAAAAAATTAATTTATTTAGCAGACAGATATTATATTAATGGAAACAGAGGAATAAAATTCCTACCCAAAACAATAAAATTTCCAATATTTTTAGCAAGTCTTATGTATCAAGGCATTAGTAAAAAAATAATTAATTATGATGAAGATGAATATTTTTCAAAACATACATACTTAAATGTTTTTGAAAAAATTATCATGACAATTAAAACCTTTTATATTTTTGTTTTTATTAAGAATAATTATAAAAATTAATCACTAATGAATAGATTTGATTATATTATTATTGGAGCTGGGTGCTCTGGATTATCACTGGCTTTTGAGATGAATGCTAATAATCTTTTTAAAAATAAAACTTGTGCAATTATCGATAAAAGAGAGAATTTTAGTAGAGATAAAATTTGGTCTTATTGGGGTGTTAATTCACATTCATTTAATGACTGCTTAATTAATAAATGGAATAAATTTATTGTTAAAAATAATAATGAGGAAATCATATTAAATTGTGAAAATTTTGAATATCAATCGATTGATAGTGGAAAGTTTTATAAAAAAATCTTAGATAAATTATCTACAAACAAGAATGTTAAATTCTTTTTAAATAAATCTATTGATAGGATTTATGAAAATAACAAAGAAGTAACATTACACTCTGGTGATGAAATTTTTAGGTCTAATCTAGTATTTAACAGCTCATTAGATAATAAAAGCTCTTTAGAATATGAGCTATTTCAACATTTTTATGGCTGCGAAATTGAATTTGATGAACCTGTAAATTTACCGGAATACCCAGTTTTAATGGACTTTGATTGCATACAAGATGACTGGGTTCACTTTTTTTATACATTGCCAACGGGAGTGGGAAAAATTTTTATTGAAAGCACTTGGATATCTGATCAAAAAAACTTTTTAACAACTCGTTACTTATCAGAAATAGATTCTTATATTAATAACAATTTAAATTATAGAAAAAAATATCGGATTATATATTCTGAAATGGGATCTATTCCTATGTATCATTATCAAAATAATATTGGTTACAAAAAAATAATACCAATTGGAACTTCTGCCAATTTAACTAGAAAAAGCACTGGTTACACTTTTTTAAATATTCAAAAATCTGTCAAAAAAATAGTATCGGATATATTACAAAATAAAATTATAAATCTATCAAATTTAAACATTAAATATAATTTTCTAGACAATATATTTATTAACGTTCTTTTGGAAAAAAGAAGTGAAATGCGTAACATTTTTTTTAATTTGTTTAAAAAAAATAAAACAGAAGTCATTATTAATTTTTTATCTAACAATAGTAGTTTATATGAGGATTGCAAAATAATTTTTAGTATGCCTAAGTTAATTTTTATAAAAAAATTATTAAAATTATAACTTTATGAAAAAAAATCTTAAAAAAAATTTTTTTAAAGTTAATTTTCTATTCTTAATGTTAGTCGTCTTCTTATATTTTATACAAAATTTAATTAGCTTATCCTCGACAAGCAAATATCTGATTTGTTTTTTTTTAATTGCTACAATTGGAATGTCGCATGGGGCTTATGATGGTCAAAAAGTCAGAATATTTTTTTATAAAAAAATAAGATTCTCTGAATTATTATTTTATTTAACTTATGTAGGCCTAGTTTTAATTGTTTTTTTTGCCTGGTATTTAAATCCTAAGATTTCTTTAATTACTTTTTTAATTATTTCCTCGTTTCATTTTGGCAAGGAAGATTTGGAAATTTATACAACTAAAATATCTAAGTTTAGTTCATTTATTTTTTTTCTAAAGGGATCTCTAATTATTCTATCGTCTCTATATTTTAAATTTAATGAAACAAATGAAATATTTAATAAACTCCTTTTTACACAGGAATTTACTTTAATCTCAAATAATCTTGTTAATATATTACTACCAACAAATCTTTTATTGCAATTTATATTTTATTTATCTGTTCTTTTTAAAAAAAAAATTTCTTACACTGATATATCAATTATTATTTTTGAGATTTTTTTAACTCTAATAATTTTTAATTTGTTTAATATAATTGTCGCCTTTACTTTATATTTCTGCTTTATGCATTCACTTAAAAATATCCTTGTCATTGCTAGTGAATTAAACTCTAATATTTTTACTGGAATAAAAACTTTTATATTAAGAAGTTTGCCTATAACTATTATTGTATCTTTGGCTCTGTTTATAAGTTTATATGTTTTTTCTAATTTTGATATCTTTGAGGACGTAATTCAAAAAATTATCTTTATTGGACTTGCTTCAGTAACACTACCGCACATTCTACTTCACTATTTTTTGGACACCTAATTTAAAATTCTAAAGGCTTTCCCAATTTAGTATCAAAAATTTTTTTATCCCAAGAGGCAATTTTACCATTTACAACTGTTCCAACTGGAAATCCCTTAACTATTTTGTTATTAAATGGTGTCCATCCACATCTACTTGCGATCCAATCATTAGTAATTTTGAAATTTAGATTCATGTCAATTATAGTTAGATCTGCATAATAACCTTCTTTGATTTCTCCTCTATTTTTTATATTAAAAATTTTACAAGGATTAATGCTTAAAAGTTCGACTAGTTTTTGTAATGTAAGTTTTTTATTATTTACATGATCTAACATAATCGGAAGCATGGTTTGAACTCCTGTTAAGCCAGAAGGACTTTCGGGATATGGCTTTTGTTTTTCTTTCAATGTATGGGGAGCATGGTCTGATCCAAGTACATCAATTGTACCATCTAATAATCCTTTCCATAAAACGTCTTGATGATCTTTTGTTCTAATTGGAGGATTCATTTGAGCTAAGGTTCCAAGTTGTTCATAACAGTCTGGTGCAAATAAAGTTAAAAATTGAGGGGTTGTTTCAACCGTTGCATATTTCTTATTTTTCGACAAAAATTCTATTTCTTCTTTAGAAGACACGTGTAAAATATGTATTCTTTTCTTATGCTTATTTGCAAAAGCTACTACTTTTTTGGTAGAAGTAATTGCAACTTCAGAATCTCTCCAGACAGAATGTGTCTTTACATTACCATTCTCAATTAATGATTTTTTCTTTTGTAACAAATCATTGTCCTCTGAATGAATTGAAACAATTCTTGGACTTATTCTAATAACTTCTTCTATTGCCTCATCTTTCGTGACAAGCAATGTTCCAGTAGATGATCCTACGAACATCTTAATCCCACAGCATCCCTCTAAATTAGTAGTCTGCTTAATTAGTTCAAAATTATTTTCAGTTGCTCCAAAATAAAATGCATAATTGCAATACATTCTACTTTTTGCTCGGTCTAATTTTTCTTGAAATCTCTCAAAATTATCAGTGGTTGGATTGGTATTTGGCATTTCAAAAATAGCAGTTATTCCTCCTAAAATTGCGGCCTTACTTCCACTTTCTAAATCTTCTTTATCCGGATTGCCTGGTTCTCTAAAATGAACCTGAGTATCTATTGCGCCTGGAATAATTGTAAGGCCTTTTGCATCAAGAATTTTGTCTCCACTTTCGTTGATTGCACCTATCTTAATAATCTTATTATCTTTAATTCCAATGTCAGTTTGGACGAGATTTTTATTTATAAAACAATTGCCGTTTTTTATAATTAAATCATATATATTGGGCATTTAAAAATTTAATACACCAAAGTAGCTAAACGTACAATAATGGAAACTGAAAAAGCTTATGTAACCTCAAAAGGTTTTATCAGTGTTTCAGGAATTGATAGTCCGGACTTTCTTCAAAATATTATCTCTAATGACATTAAAAAAGTAACTGACAATAATTGTATATTTGCATCATTATTAACACCGCAAGGAAAATTGCTATTTGAATTTATAATTTTAAAAAGAGAAAAATCTTATTTAATTGAATGCAATGAAGAACTAACCGAGGATTTATTTAATAAGCTCAATAGTTATATATTAAGATCTAAAGTCGAAATTAAAGTTGAGACAAATTTAACTAGTATTGATATTCCTTTTTTAAAATTTAAAGAGCTAAACTTTAATAATTTAAATCTAATTAACTATAAAAATTACTTAATTTTTGAAGATCCGAGAGTTAAAAATACTTTAGCAAGAGCAGTTATTGAACAATCTAAAATTAAAGACTTTTTGAATGATTTAAATATTGAAGCATCTAATGAAAAATATTTATTTGAAGGAAAACTTTTTAAATTAGGAATTCCTTCTAAAAATATTAATAAATTACAAAATCAAATATTTTCTCTTGAGGCAAATTTTCAAGAGTTAAATGGAATTGATCCAAAAAAAGGTTGTTATATAGGCCAAGAAAATACTGCAAGAATGAATCTAAAAAACAAAGTTAATAAAAGATTATTTGCAATAAAAATTATTTCCGGTGAAGTTAAAGAAGATCAAAAAATTACTTTGAACAACGAAGAAATTGGAAAAATTATAATTGATGGTCAATTTCCTTTTGCAATTATTAAAATAAATAAAGAAAATAAAAACTCTTTAATGAGCAAAGAATTAAAAACTGAAACTTCTGCTATAGAAGTTAATTTGCCTAATTGGTTATAATTTTATATTAACTAAAAAAAATTCCAAAAGTTATAAAGAATAAAGAAATTATTCCAAGTCCGCCGGAGCACCAAAATAATATTGCAACACCAGTCACAACTGAAGCAGAAGCTATAACTATTGCAACTTGTAATAATCCAGATGCAATTTCAAGTCGATGATACTTTTTTAAAACAACATCTCTTTCATGCTCGGCTTGTTTTGCTTTTTCCATCAGTTCAGCTTTTCCATCTCCCGTTGCAGGTTCTGAATCATAACGCACGATATCCTTATCCCATCTTTGAATAGCTTCTTTAGTTTTGTCATCATTTTTTCCAATAATATTAACTATATCTTTAGAATTTTTCATACTGGATTGGCGAATATTTTTTGACTGATAAAAAGCCCAAAGATCAGAAGACTTCATTTGCAGAATCAGAACTTCTGTTTGGTACGACTTGCTAATAGTTTCAGAGATTGCAAGAAAAAGAGCTAACACTGCTATTAATAGCGCAATTTTTTTATTATTAGAATTATGTTGTATTTCGTGACTTGCACCTGACATATTTAGCTTATTATAATATTTGAAACATTTGAAAAGATAAAAATTTTAATGTTTTAGCTAATTTAAGTATAATTATACTATAATAAATTATTAAAAATTTATGAGTTCTTCGTTAGAATTTACAAAAGAAATTGAAAAAAATACCGCAAGTATTTACCAAAAAATAAAATCTGTAGTGCCAGAATTAGAATGGCCCCTATATGCTCCTTATATTTATAAAATTAATGAGCTTAAAAAGAAGAAGAATGCAGTTATTTTAGCACATAACTATCAAACTCCAGAAATTTACCATGGAGTTGCTGATATTGTTGGCGACTCCTTAACTTTGGCAATTGAAGCAGGAAAAACTGAAGCAGATATTATCATTATGGCTGGCGTTCACTTTATGGCAGAAACTGCAAAAATAATGTCTCCTAATAAAAAAATTCTCATTCCAGATATGAATGCTGGATGTTCCCTTGCAGAATCTATTACTGCAGAAGATGTAAGGAAATTAAAGAAAAAATACCCTGGGGTTCCAGTAGTTACTTATGTAAATACATCTGCTGAAGTTAAAGCTGAAACAGATGTATGTTGTACTTCGGCTAACGGTGTAAAAGTAGTCGAATCTTTAGGAGTAAAAGAAGTTATATTTTTACCTGATGTCTATCTCGCAAAGTATGTTGCCTCACAAACTAAAGTTAAAATTATTCCTTGGCATGGAAAATGTATGGTTCATGAACAGTTTACAGCTGAAGAATTAAATCAACTAAGAAAAAGTTATCCTGACTTAGTAATTGTGTCTCATCCTGAATGTCCTCCTGATGTTATTAAAGCTTCTGATTTTACCGGATCAACTTCTGGAATGATTCAATATGTAAAAAATAACAAACCTAAAAATGTATTTTTAGTTACGGAATGTTCTATGAGCGACAACGTCCAAGTTGAAAATCCAGGAACAAACTTTGTTAGGCCGTGTAATTTATGCCCTCATATGAAAAAAATACAATTACCAAAAATCTACGATTGCTTAATGAACGAAATAAATGAAGTCTTAATTGATAAATCTATTATAGATAAAGCAAGACTTCCTATTGAGCGTATGATTAAAGTGGGTCGCCAATCTAGTCTTGCCTAATGGAAAGTTTACACACTACTGACGTTATTGTTGTTGGATCAGGAATTTCTGGGTTAATGACTGCAATATGTCTTTATCCAAGAAAAGTTACTTTAATTTCTAAAAAAAAATTAGGCGAAGCCTCATCAAGTGCTTGGGCGCAAGGAGGAATTGCTGCTGCCGTTGGTAAAGATGATAGTCCAAAAATTCACTTTGCAGACACTATTAGAGCAAGCTCAGGATTAAGCGATGAAAAAATTGTTAAAATTATAACTGAAGAAGCCGCATCTATCATTAATTTTCTAGAAGAAAAAGGTGTTAATTTCGACAAAGATCATCTTAAAAATTTTTTGATGTCTCAAGAAGCTGCTCATACAAGACGAAGAGTATTAAAAGTAAACGGTGATAGCTCGGGAAGAGAAATTATAAAAACTTTAATAAACAATATTCAAAAATTAGAGAATATTACAATTCTAGAAGATGTAACCATTGATGAAATTATAACAGAAAATAATAGTGTTATTGGTTTAATTGGACGTCATGTAGGAAAAAATATAGTTGATAATTTTACATTTTTTAAAGCACCCAATGTTGTTCTTGCAACCGGGGGTCTTGGTAGTATTTACGAACACACAACAAATCCCAGAGATATTTATGGTGAAGGAATTGCCATGGCAGCTCGTGCGGGTGCGGTTCTTTCTGATATGGAATTTGTTCAATTCCATCCAACAGGAATGGATGTTGGTCTTGATCCGACGCCACTGTTAACAGAAGCACTGAGAGGAGATGGCGCTAAGTTAGTTGATGAGAATGATAATCAATTTATGAAGTTAGTGCACCCAAGCAGCGATCTTGCTCCTCGCGACATTGTTGCTCGTGAACTACAAAGATTGAAGGATCTTGGCCATTCAACATTTTTAGATTGTAGAAAGTTCTCAAATGAGCAATTACAAACTATGTTTCCAAGTGCTTATAATTTTTTAAAAAAAGCTAATATTGATTTTACTAAAGAAAAAATACCTGTAACTCCTGCGGCTCATTATCATATGGGCGGTATCTTTGTTGATGAAAACGGAAAATCATCCATTAAAGGTCTTTGGGCTTGCGGAGAAGTGTCTTCAACAGGAGCTCATGGCGCAAATAGACTTGCTTCTAATTCCTTACTTGAAGCTTTTGTTTTTGGAAAAAGAATAGCGAACTCTATTAATTCAGAAGTACTTAATAATACTGAAGATAAAAAAATTAATTTTCAAAAGTATTTACCAAAAGAAAAAACATCATCTCGAATTAGAGCAAAAAAATATATTTGGCAGCTAAGAAATATTATGAGTGATTTAGTAGGTGTTTATAGAAATGAACAAAAACTTAAAAAAGCATTTATTGAAATTGATAGAATAGAAAGAGAAGCAAAGGATTTATCTGCTAAACTTAAGGATATGATTTTAGTATCAAGATTAATAACTTATTCAGCGTACTTAAGAAAAGAAAGTAGAGGAGCTCACTTTAGAAGTGATTATCCAAAATCAGATAATAAATTTTTATTTAGAAGACAAACTACGCTAAAAGAAATGTTAGAATTCCTAAATAAAAAAGAATACATAGAAAAAGTCGCTTAAATACATGTCAAAATCAAAACTTATTACTAGCGGTTATATTAAGAGTATTGTGGGCGCAGCACTATTTGAGGATCAAGCTCAGAAAGATATTACGACTGATCTTTTAGTTAATAAAAATTCAATTACCTCGGCCAAAATTGTTGCAAATGAAGATGGAATTATTGGTGGATTAGATTTTGCAGAAGAGTCTTTTAAACAAATCGATAAAAAAACAAAATTTAAAAGAAAACTTCAAGAAGGAGCTCATATAAAAAAAAATGATATTATTGCAGAAATTAAAGGTCTGACAGGCTCTATTTTAAAATCAGAAAGAACTGCGATTAATTTTTTAGGTTTAATTTCAGGAATTGCAACAAAAACCAACTACTATGTTAATTTAGTAAAAGAATATAAGACTAAGATTTGTTGTACCAGAAAAACTCTACCTACTTTAAGGGTGATTCAAAAATATGCTGTCACTTTAGGAGGCGGAACTAATAACAGATTAAATTTATTTGATGAAATTTTTATTAAAGATAATCATATATCAGCCTCTCAAAATATATTTGATCTTGTTCAGAACGCTTTAAGATTAAATAGAAACGGAAAAATTATAACAGTTGAAGTGGATACCATAAGTCAATTGGAGTTAATTCAAATGCTTAATTTTAATAGATTATTATTAGATAACATGAAACCAGATGAAATTAAAAAAGCTTTGGCACTTGTTGGGAATAAATACGAAACTGAAGCTTCGGGTAATATCAATGAAAAAAATATTATCGACTATGCTAAAACTGGCGTTAACAGAATTTCCATTGGAAGACTAACACACAGTCCTCAAAATTTAGATATTTCGTTAAATTTCTAATCAAATTTAATTTTAGCAATCAGAATTAATAATGCTAAAAAAAATGTAATAATATTTGCAATTATTATCGGTAAATTATCTGATAATATTCCATAAATTAACCAACCTACAATTCCGGTCGTAAATACCACGAACATTAATAAAGAAATATCTTTGGTACTTTTAGTTTTCCAAACTTTATAAGCCTGAGGAACAAAAGCAATTGTTGTGCAAAAACCAGAAAAAAAACCAATATATATTACGTACGGTTCCATTAATTGATCAAACTAAAATCTTTTTTACTAACAATACTTTGAACTCCAAAAAAATTTAATAAAGTATGAGGAATATAGTCGTGTGTTACTTGTTTGTTGGTCAAACTTTTAGTTTTTGCAAGATTAATATTTTTATTTTTAACAATTTTGTCTGATAGCCATAAAATCATAGCAAAGTTTCTTTGTTCTTTTGGTGCAATAGTTTTTGGAAGACCGTGCAAATAAATACCGTTCTCTCCTAAAGACTCCCCGTGATCAGAGGCATAAAGAAGAAATGTATTATAATCTTTTTTATCTTTAAGAATTTCTATCAATCTTGAAAGCACGTAATCTGTATAAACAATCGTATTATCGAAAGCATTATTTAGGTCGTCTTTACTGCAGTTTTGAGGTGTGTCGTTGTTGCAGTATGGTTTAAATTTGGCAAACTTTTCTGGATATCTTTTATAATATCTTGGTCCATGTGAACCCATTGTATGAAGAACGATTAATAAATTGCTTTTATTATCTTTTAGAATTTTATTTGTAGTATCTAATAATATTTCATCATAGTTATTGTTTTTATCTTCGCCTTGATTACCTTTAATAAGATCAATAGATTCAATTCTAGTGCATACATTCTTGCAGCTTGAATTATTATTTACCCAAACAGTTTTAACTCCAGCAAACGATAGAACGTCTAAAACGTTGCTTTCGTTCTTAGCTTTTGCTTGAGTAAAATTCTTTTCTCCATTTAAATAAAACATACAAGGAACTGAATAAGCAGTTGCAGTTCCACAAGACAATGTGTTCTTAAAGCTGATAACGCTTTTATTTTTAAGATAAGGATTTGTTTCTTTTTGATATCCGTTTAATGAAAATCTATCTGCTCTTGCAGTTTCACCCACAACCATTATTCCAATAGTCTTCTTTTCAGATTTTAATAATTTCGCATCCTCACCTAATTTAACAAACTTGCCTTGGCTTACCAAAGAACTTTTAGTTAAACGATAAGCTGAATTTAAAGTGTATAAAGGAGTAATATGCTGATTAAGAGTATTATTTTCTCTTACAATAAAACTGACTTGCTTAAAATTAATAAAAGTTAAAGTGGCTATAACGGCAAGGATCCCTAAAAATAAAGATCCTCTTATTAATAAATCTTTTTTTAAAGAACCATATTCAATCTGAATAAAATAAATAATAAAACTTGGAATGATCCCCAAAAGTAAAACATGAGTAAAAAATCCAACAGACATCAAATCCATCGCTTCTTTAATGTCAGTTTGAAGAGTGTTAATGATCATTTGTTCATCAACAGTCACTCCAAATTGCTGATTGTAAAAACTTAAAATAGACGAGAGTATAATTAAAAAAATAGCTAATGGTTTAAGAGTATATTTTTGTCCAAAAATTAATAATAAAATTGAGACAGTTGAAATAATTGCAATAATAATCGCAAAGAAAAAATAGATTGAAGAAAAATTCGAAAATCCAATATTGACATAAAGGATTTTTAAAAATTTTAAATTATAAACAAAAGTGATAAAAAGAGAGAGGAAAAATATGAAATAGTAAAATTTAATTTTTTTTTTAAAAAAAAACATCTAATTACTCTTTTTAATTAAAAGATTCTCTATTCTTATTTTTTTTTCTGTCTCCAGCATTAAAGTTTCTATCTTTAAAACCTTTTGATTTTTTACCAAAAAATCTTGGCTTTTCTCTGTCACTTTTTCTTCTGTAATCTTTGTCAAATCCACCACTTTTAAAGCCTTCTGCTGGTTTGCGATCTTTAAAACCTGATGACTTATGTTCTTTAAAATCTGGTGATTTATGCTCTTTAAAGCTAGATGATCTTTGCTCTTTAAAACCCTCTGGCTTGTGGGATTTAAAATTGTCTGAAAATTTATTTCTTCCAAATTTTTCTGAAGATCTTCCGCCTCTGAATTTAGATTTAAATCCACCTCCACTTCTTTTTTTATTTTTATAATCTCTCTGAAATCCACCACCCGGTCTTCCTTTAGAAAAATTTTCTTTCTTTTTATTAGGGTCTAACAATCTTTCAATTGCATTCCATTTCTCTCTGTCACTATTTGTCACAAAAGATAAAGATGAACCTACAGCCCCTGCTCTTGCAGTTCTGCCCATACGATGAATATAATCTTCTGCAACTTGTGGAAGATCATAATTAATAACGTGCTCAATATGAGGAACATCAAGACCTCGAGCGGCAATATCGGTTGCAACCAAAATAGTAAATTTCTTATTTCTAAAAGCGCTCATGACTGTATTTCTTTTGCTTTGTCTTAAATTTCCATGCAAAGCATCTGCTTTAAAACGCTCCTTGCAAAGCTTTGCTGCTAGATTTTTTGAATTATGCTTAGTTTTTACAAAAACTAAAACTGAACCTGCTCTTTCTTGTAATTGCTTAATTAATTCATTGTATTTTTGCTCTTGCTGCAAATGAATAACTTCTTGTTTAATATTTATTGACGGAACATTTGTTGCACCTGTAGAAACTCTTTCAGGATTTCTTAAATATTTTGCTGACAATCTAACAATTTCTTCTGGTAATGTTGCTGAAAACATTAATGTTTGTCTTTTAGCTGGCAAGAATTTTACTATTCTATCAATTTGAATTCCAAAACCCATATCAAGCATACGATCTGTTTCGTCTAAAACTAATAAGCCTGTATCATTTAATTTTAGTGATTTTCTATCTAAGTGATCATTTATTCTTCCTGGCGTCCCTACAATTATTCTTGGATGCGATCTAAGCTGCCCTAATTGTTTATGCATAGACTCTCCTCCAATTAAACAAGCTGCTTTGATTGAATTATTTTTTCCAAGCAACTGAATAATCACTTCCATGACCTGATTTGCAAGTTCTCGTGTTGGGGTTAATATCAAAGCTGAACCTTGTTTTGATCTGCTTAACAATTCAATTAAAGGAATACTAAAAGCTGCTGTTTTTCCAGTTCCAGTCTGAGCTGAACCTAAAATATCTTTTCCTTCTAAAGCAAGTGGGATAGATTTTATTTGAATAGGCGTTGGAATTGTAAAGTTCATTCGCGCCAATGAAT
>Ga0209188_1000152_pt1 | contig 77960 bp, 71 predicted proteins | sample C_130625_EF_Meta_FD_187307 | JGI IMG/M metagenome (GOLD analysis project Ga0209188, IMG submission 187307) | Freshwater microbial communities from Lake Croche, Canada to study carbon cycling - C_130625_EF_MetaG (SPAdes) (version 2) | ecosystem: Environmental > Aquatic > Freshwater > Lake...
ACTAAAACAATTGAAGATATCAATAATGATACTAATTTTATTATATTAGGTTTAATTGCGGATAACTTCAATGATGCAACACTTAGAAGTGTTAAAACAAATTTAAAAACTTATCTAAATGATTACAAAGCGGATTTTAGTTTAGGTGTTAATGCTATTGTAACAAATGTTGTTCAACAACAAGTGGATATGGTTCAAGTATTTAGAAAAATTAATTATGTTACAACATTATCCGATGGTGTTATAATTGATACTAAACCTAAAGTATATAATATTTCAGCAACAACCGAAGTTGATAAATCAAGTAATCCTTTACCGTTAGACACCTATGATGAATTATGGAATGATTATCAAACGGTTTCAAATAATATAATAAAATTTGAAGGATTTATTACTGATAATCAAATTATATATGATGGGTATAATGAACCAGGTGGGTTTAACTCAACATCAAGTGTTTTTGATACAACAGATTTACCTGGAAAACGATTCTTTATGATTATGTCACAGATATTCAACAATAGTGATAAATTTAATACTTTTAAATCATCAATTATTACAACTGATATGGATAAATCAACGCCAGGTTTATTGAAGAAATTTAATAAAATTGTTAATGATTTTAATACTAAAGTAAAAACAGAATTAGAAGCGGAACAAAAAGTTTATACGACTATTAAAAAGAGCAAAGAATATAGAGACTATCTTGCGGTTGAAAACCTTTATAAAAAAGGTAAAACTCGTAAATTTACTTATACAACAGAACCTTCGTCAACAAATGCCCAACAAAGTGATAATTTAAAATTACTATATAGTGGTAATAATGGTGGTGATAAAAAAACTTGGACGGATAAAACTCAATTTAATTAAAAATGAATAATAGACAAAACTATAATAGATATAATCAATTTTTATTAAATGGTGAACAAACTGTCGTTCCATACATTTCGATTTCAAGTAAATCATCTGATAAAAAATATATTTACAAGATTGGTCAATCTAGATTGGATAAGATATCTCAACAATATTATAATACACCAACTTTTGGGTGGTTAATACTTGCCGCAAATCCTATTTTTGGGGGTGAGGAATGGAATATACCGGATGGTGCTATATTGACAATCCCATTTCCTTTAGTATCATCTTTACAAGAATATAAATCGCAATTAGATAATCATTTCTATTATTATGGTAGGTAAACCTGAAAATATATTAGTCGAATTTGACTACAATAATATAACAATTATTGACCCAAACAAAGTTATTGATAGCGATAATAAAGTAATGGATAGATATGTTAAACAAGAAGATTTAGTAATGTATGCTAATCTTGAGTGTAATGTATTACCAAGAACTAAATTAGCAATTGGGGTAGGAAATAACGATTCAATCAAGACAGTATCGATTGCTAAAATTAATTTTTTAAAGCCCGGAGATAAACCGTATTTAGATAATTCATACACTGATGAGTTAACAGGTAAAGACGCGATTAAAGGTGAAGGGGTTAATCAACCAACATTTAAGGGTGTTACAAATCCAAATAATAGTGATGATTTTTACATTAAACAAACTATTAGTTCCGGAGGTAAACCGGGTGCAACAGATAATGGTCTATTAGGTATAACGTCAATTAATATTAGACAAGGTTTGGATTTTTTACCATCAATTGATATTCAATTAGTTGATGTTAAAGGTCGTGCATTATTTGAAGCGGGTGATAACTCACCATACGCAGCCTTTTTTAATTTACCCTATCCATTATTTCATTTAACAATAAAAGGATATTATGGTAAAGCGGTTAAATTAGCATTGATGTTACAAAACTTTACAACAACATATAATGCCGATACCGCAAATTTTACAGTTTCTTTAAAATTCTATACCTACAAATATACAGTTTTATCCGATGTTACAATGGGAGCTTTATTAGCGACTCCTCATATGTATCAATCAAGATTTACTATTAGTCAAACTAGTGGTGGTCCAAGTACAACAACCAAAACTGATAATGTTGTGGTTGAAAGAGGATATCAAAAAATTAAAGAAATGTATAGTGAATATAAATCTAAAGGTTTAATTCCAAATGATTTCCCTGAAATTACTTTAATGCAAATGAAAGATAGAATTGATAATTTTATTAAAAATGTTCTTGATTCGTTTGTTAAACAAAATTTAGACCCGTTAACTAATTTAGAAACTTATGGTAATTATTTATTAAGTTACCAAAAAGAGGTGTTTTACACGGTAAAAAATTCGTGGTTTTATGAATTTATGGATACCACAAATTATTATATTTTAAATAAATTAGGTACCAAAGTTTATACGTTTAAAAAAGAATTAGATGGTCAAAAGAAAAGCGAAGCTATTTCAAAATTAAAAGGTATTATTGATAAATATAATACGTTACTTAATGAAAATGTCACTTGTGGTAATGTGAATGGTAAGGGTAGTTACACAATTAATGGTAAAGTAACTAAATGTTCAATACCTAATAATATTAAATATGAAACAGTATTTCCAATACAAATTAATTCTAGTGATATTAATTTAACTGAAACTTATAAATTACAAAGAAAGAATAGTAGTCCAACTCCGGAAGATTTAACAAAATTTCAAGCTGAGTTAGAAAATACAAATCTTTTTAATAATACTACAGTAACTCTTAAAAATGGTGCTAAAGAAGTTGTATCTCAATATTTTGTATTTGAGGGTGGAAATTCATTTATCGATTTAACAGATAAAATGAATAAAGACTTAAAAACTAATAAAGATAGAATTGAAGATGAATTAACAAAAGCTTTAGCAGAATTATTAGAAAATAAAGATAATGGTATTGGGTTTGTTCCAAATATTAGAAATGTGTTGGCGGTTGTTTTTGCTAATGGAGAAGCTTTTTTACGTTTATTAGATGATGTTCACACAAAAGCTTGGGAACAAAGAGATAGTAAAATTAGAAAAGGTGTTATTTTTAATAAACAAGTTGCGAATGCAAGCGCTGATAGTTTAAATTCAGGTGATGACCAAAATCAGCCTGTCTATCCTTGGCCTCAAGTAATTAAAGAGACTCCGGGAGAAAATGGTCAAGAAAAATATGAATTAAGATATCCTGGTGATAGTGATATTATTGGTGAAACTAAAGGTTATTTGTATGATGTTTGGCCTGAAATCGAATTTGTTGAAGAATTTATAAATGGATTAACCCAAAAAACTCCACCACCACCTCCACCAACTAATAAATCTAATTCATTAACTGAACCGGAAAGAGTATCCTCAAGTGCTATTGAATTTCCAATTAGTAATGAAGTTTATCAAAATAAAGTGGTTACTAAATTTATATATGAAATATATGAAAGAGTATTATTAACATCTCATTATTCTAAATTAGATAGAACCAATAATTTAACGTCTGAGGCGGATAAAATTTCAAATGTTGTTGGAGAGGGGGAGACTATTAACATTAAAAATAGTTTGTCTGATAATGGTGATGTTGAATTAATTAAAACTTTAAAAGAATATAATCTGAACTCCGCTAATTTTGAAAATGTGTTAAAACATATTTCAAATGAGGGGGTTTCGGAGAGTTGGCAAAATTATATACGAGGGATTTTTAATACTGCATACATTAAGAATACTGTTGAGAATGCTTCTTTTGAATTCATATCTATTGATACTATTAATAGTTCAAAATCACAGCCATTGGTTTCAGTAAACAATGAAAAAGATATTGTTGATTACGTTTCAAATTCAACGACATCAAACAAATATGATTTTACGGACATTTATCCATTTACTGATAAAACTTGGGTTCAAGATAATTTAGCAAATGGTATTGCTATTGATGAGAAATTAGCATTCAATACGACTAAAACATTACTATATAACCCAAATAAAAAAGTTATTACAAATTTTAGTGATGCACAATCTCAGGATAGTAAAAAGCCAATAACTAATTTTGTATATAAAAATGTTGTAATGCCAAAGATTGTTGATAATGATTTGCGAAATTTTTATAGTACTAGAAGTTATACAAATCAATTACCGACTGAGGGGGATGTTAAATATTTAAATTATAGTGGTCTTGTTAGTAATTACCAAACTACGTCAATTTTTAACACACCATATTTTATAAACTCAATTCAAGAGGGTGTTGAAAATTCTAAAAATGGTGTTACTAACCCATATATTAGCTCGGCTTATTTATTTATTAATAGTTTACCTTTATCAACATTAAGAGAAAAATATAAAACATATACCGGAAATGAATCAAATTATTCTGACGAAAATTTAGATTACATTTTTGCGTCTATGAAAAAATTTGCTGCGTTACATAAAGTTCCGTATGCTTGGGTATTAAAAATAGGTTCTATTTGGCATCGTTATAAAACATATGTTAATACTAATGTAGATATATTAAGTAATTCTTGGAAAAATTTTGATGCCGTAAATAATTATGACCCTGTTAGTGGTAAAACATCTACGGTTTATAATTTTACCATTCCGGGACAAACATCTGCAACAACTATGGTATTGGAAACTTCGACCACAGCTACGACGGCTGGTGGAGTTAGTTATACTCAAACAATTAATACCGGATTTTATCCTAAATTAATTAATGACTTTAATGTATTTTATCAAGGATTTAATATATTCAAAGGTTATACTAGTAATGATATACAAAGTGGATTTACTGAGGGTCTTGTTTTAAATTATGTCCCTGAGGCAGTAATTGATAACACTATGGGAGTACCTACAGCATATAGTATAACTAATAAAGTAATTCCCTGGTCAGTGTCGGTTACTGCGGATTATGGGCAATATATGTACGTAATGCCATCAAATGGTGGTCTTATTAATCAAACAAAAAATGAGTGTTTCAATATATTAGGTGAATTAGTGTATGATTTAACCGGTAATACTTCTATGTATAATGGGTCGGCTAGATTATTTTGGTCGGCACCTAATTATGGTTATTTTGATAATAGTAAAGTTGTTAAACCGGAACCAATTCACTATTTAAAACAAGTTTGGAATGGACAAAGTGCTCAAGAAAATTTCTCAATTAATGGGGAGGTAAACCAATATACCAAAATGAGTGAATTTTTATCGGTTTTTGATAGAGACGCTTTAGATAATTTTGAAACGGAATTTTTAAATTTTACAATTTCTGTTTATGACTATAATGTAGATAAAAATTCTACAGCAACCGAAACTGAAAAATCGTTTAAAAATTTTCAATCATTAATGAGAAATATGATGAAAATTACAAATACTACAACAACCAATGAACAATTTGTAAGTAGTATTCAGGAAAAACAATTGACTAAGATTAATAATATTATTACTCAATTTTTAAATTATGATGTTTATTTTAAATTAGGTAATCCATCTTCATTTAATAAACAATTATTTTATACCTTTTCAACAAATCATAAAATAGAAACACCGGTTACGTGGGATTATTATAACTATGTAACACCAAATTCATTACCTAGTGGAACTACGTTTAATAATTCGGTAAATACTCATCCATTAGAATGGAAGGCGTTAGATACTTATGTTGGTTTTTCTGAAATACCTGAATTAACTTATAAAGATTCGGGGTCTTATATTACAGATTTCTTTATTGATTGTAATGTTGCTTTTGACGTATATAATATTGAAAAATTGGCACCAATTATTAAGATATATGCTACTCAAAAATTAAAAGATAAAACTTTAAATTATGATAAGTTTGTCAAATTAATGAATGGGTACTTAGATAATTTGGATTCGTTTAATGATAGAGTAATTAATAATCTTATGATTAAATTACAAAAAGCTTTACCAAATGTTAATTTTACACCTCAAACTAAACCTGAAACTGTTTTAGAGAGTAAACAATCTAAACTTGAATTATGGGAATCATTTAAGGCAACTAATGATAAATGGATTGCCGGGTTTGATTTTAAAAATAAAACATTTTTTGAAGATGTTTTATTGTTGGATAGAGCTAGCCGAGATGTTGGAACAAAAATTCTTGTTGACATTCAAAAATTACAAGATGATTTAAAAGGTATTAATGTAACTTCAACAATGTTAACATATGTTCAAACTATATTAGTGAGAAATAACTTTGTTGTTATGAATTTACCATCATATGTTAATTTTTATAATGTTCAAGACGCTGTCAAAAACCCAAAACCAAAACCTGATGGGACGTTAGAATTTGCGAATATAATGTTTGGAACATTTATGGATGTTGATACTAGAAATTCGTCAGCTAAAATGGTTTGTTTTTATGCTGGTAAACCGAGTGAACAACTTGATTTGAAAGAAAATGTAGATTTCAGATATAGAAATGACGCGTTTGATTTAAGACGAGTTGACAATCCATTGGTTGAAAATCTAATAGGTAAAAATGATTGGGATAAGTCAAATAAAGTTGTAGGGTTTAATGTTGATTTTGGTCCACAAAATCAATCTATTTTTAACGGGTTTAATGTTACACAAAATGCAGGTACGCCTACGGCAGAATCATTAGAAGTTTTAAATAAAATGGCTAATCAGTCAGATAATAGAGGTGGGGCGACACAAAATGTATCGTTATATAATTTATACAAAAATAGAAGTTATTCTTGTCAAGTTACTATGATGGGTAATGCTATGATACAACCGACAATGTATTTTAATTTAAGACACGTCCCAATGTTTAGTGGTCCTTATATGATACAGAAAGTAAATCATTCAATATCACCAGGAATGTTCCAAACAACGTTTGAAGGTATAAGACAACCTATGACATCTTTACCTAAAATAGATAATTATATTCAATCTCTTAAGACTACATTATTACAATCAATTGTTGAGAAAAATAAAAAAGATAAACAAGAAAAAGAAAAGGCACTTAAATCAACAACTGCGACTACGACAAATTCTAATGTTAAAAAACAAGTTAATGAGAAAGTAGATAAAAATACTAAAAAAGACGCGACAATTCAAAGTAATAGTTCTAAATGTCCTCCAAGTAGAGAACCTAAAGTTAAGAATAATAAGTATGATAAATTTACAATTACTGAGAATAAATTAAGTACTAGTGCAACTTATAAAGAAGTTGTTGATTTAATATCGACAAAAACCAAAGGTGCTCCAGAACAATTAAGATATGTTGTTTTTGCAATAATGTATTTAAGGTCATCTCAAAGTGGTTTGTTGCAGTCTCAGTTTAATAATTATAGTAGTGTGGATTTATTACAAGATTGGGGTCCATCTGTTGAACCTTTTTTTACAACTAAAAAATATTATTGTGGGGATTCAAATACACCATATGTTACGTTTGATAGTTTAAATCAAAATGTTGATTTTTTAATTTCTAGATATGAAAAAAGAATTGGTAATATTAAGAGTATATCCGCAACAGATATTACTAAATTTATTATATTAAACGGAGATGCGGGTATAAGTCCGGAATCAGTTTATACATCAATGAGTTCTACAGATATTAAAACAATTGAAAGCAATGTTCAAGAATCCATTCAAAAATTTAATCCGATATCGGGTAATTACACAAATACTCCACCACCCGCAAATGTTCCTGCTCCAAACCCATTTGATTTTGTGGTTGACACTGTTGGGGGTTTATTTAATAAATTAACTGTTACCATAAAACCAAATGCTGGTTTATGGAATATGGTGTTGGCCGAATATGAATATTATAAAGTTACATCACAATGTGGTGCTTCTGAGGGGTCAGGACACAGATTAGATGAATTTATATCACAAGATAAGCAAACATTTACAATAACTAGACAAAATATTTTAGATGATGAGGGTTGTGGGGTAACGACAGCTCAAAAAGATTTAGTCGGGAAATATGAATACCATATATGGATTTATGCAAATCTTGATTTACCGATAACTAATGTTGGAGAAAGTTCAAGACAACAATCAATTTGGAATGACTATACTATTAGTTTTGAGATAAAATAACATTTACAAATAAACAGATATTTATATATAAAAAAGATTATGGATACAAAATCATTATTAGAGAATTACTTAGGTAAAAAAACCCGTACCACAGAAAAAGATATGGGTAACGGTTCAAAACAAGTTTGCGATTTAGATTCAGGTGATTGTTACACAATTAGAATGAAAGATGGTCTAATTGAAAGAGTTGACAATACTATGAGTCAAAATAGAAAAATACAAGTTGAAACAACAACTGGTGTAAAACAATTATTAAACGGATAAAATGAAAAAAGTAGATAATAGAATTTTAGAAGAAATTGCTAGATATAATTCAATCAATAGTTATATTGTTGAACAAGATGCTACATTACCACCAGCTCCGGGTGAAGACCCAAACGCTGCACCGGCAGGAGGAGCTCCGGCACCTGCTGACCCAAATGTTGCCCCTGCGGCACCTGCAGCTCCTGCGGGACCACAACCTGTTGATTTAGAAAATGACCCGGATGTAGAAAAAGTTGGTGAAGGAGATTCCGAAGGTAAAACTGAAGAAATGGATATTACCGATTTAGTAAAATCTCAGAAAAAAGTTGAACAAAAACAAGAAGAGTATTTTGAAAACTTATTCCAACATTTAGATAATTTAGAAAATAAATTAGGTGAAATGGATGGTATTATGAGTAAATTAAATGACTTAGAAATGAAGGTTGAAAAATATAGAGAAAAAACTCCTCAAGAAAAATTAGAACTTAGAAGTTTAGATTCGGGACCATTCAACCAAAAATTAAGTCAATTCTTTGATGACAAAGAAGAAGATATGGAAAAATCCGGAAAAAATGAATATATTTTAACACAAGACGATGTTGAAGATTATTCACCAATTGAAATTAAAAAAACATTTAGAAATTTTGGTGATGAAGGTAAACCAACATCATTCCAACAACTAAGATAAATAAGACGGACTTAGGTCCGTTTTATTTTCTAAAACAATTTGACAAACACACGGCTGACACTTATACTTTTATAAACCTTTAAATATTTTAAACACTATGGCGACAAATTCATTAGACGCAGTTTTAGCTCAATACGAGAAAGCTAAACAAGGTAGTACTTCTTCTACCTCAAAATTTACACAAGAAGAAAGAATGAAAAAATACTTCGCGGCAATCCTTTCAGATAAGGAAACTCAAGGGCAACGAAGATTAAGAATCTTACCAACCACAGATGGTTCTTCACCATTTAAAGAAGTTTGGTACCACGAGATTCAAGTTGATGGAAAATTCCAAAAATTTTATGACCCAGGGAAAAATGACAATGAGCGTTCACCTTTAACAGAGGTTTACGAAGAACTTCGTTCAACAGGTAAAGAAGAAGATAAAAAATTAGCTTCAAATTACTTGTCGCGTAAATTCTATATTGTTAAAGTTATTGATAGAGATAACGAAGAAGACGGTGTTAAATTTTGGAGATTCAAATCTAACTACAAAAATGAAGGTATCTATGACAAAATCATTCCTATCTACAGAAACAAAGGAGACATTGCTGACCCTGAAAAAGGTAGAGACCTTATCTTAGAATTAACTAAAGCTAAAACTCCAAAAGGGGCGGTTTATACAGTGATTCAAACGGTTATGTATGATGATGCGGCACCAATTCACGAAAATAAAACAACTGCTGACAGTTGGATTAACGATGAATTAACTTGGGAAGATGTTTACTCTAAAAAACCGGTTGAGTACTTAGAAGCTATTGCAAGAGGTGAAACTCCAAAATGGAACTCTGACAAAGGTGGTTACGACTATGGTAACTCTGACGAGGGTGAAGTATCTTTTGGTGGTTCTAAACCATCTGCTCCGATTGACCCTCAATTAGGTGATGAACCGGAAGATGATATGCCGTTCTAATCAAACAAAACTTAGACATATAAATTGGGCACTAAGATTACTTGGTGCCCAACTTGTCTAAAGAAACTAAAAAATTAAATTAACATATACATATGGCAATTAAAAAACACGATTTTAAGTCCATTAAGGACAAATTCTCAACATCAGCAAAATACAAACCACAAAGTTTTTTTGATTTAGGTCCTGACTTCTTGGATGCTGTTGGATTACCTGGTCCGGCTATTGGACACTTAAATATGTTCTTGGGTCATTCAGACACAGGAAAAACCACAGCTTTGGTAAAAACTGCTGTTGATGCTCAAAAAAAAGGTATTTTACCGGTATTCATAATTACTGAACAGAAATGGTCGTTTGAACACGCTAAATTAATGGGTTTTCAATGTGAAGAAGTTGTTGATGAAGAAACCGGAGAATTAGATTGGGATGGATTCTACATCTTCAATAATAATTTTGATTACATTGAGCAAATTACTGATTATATTAATTCATTACTTGATGCTCAAGAAAAGGGTGAATTAGATTATAATTTGTGTTTTATGTGGGATTCTGTAGGTTCAGTTCCTTGTAAAATGACATATGAAGGTCGAGGTGGCAAGCAACACAATGCCGCGGCATTAGCTGATAAAATTGGTATGGGTATTAATCAACGTATATCAGGGTCACGTAAAGCGGATTCTAAATATGAAAATACTTTGATTATTGTCAACCAACCTTGGGTAGAGTTACCGGATAATCCATTTGGTCAACCTAAAATTAAAGCAAAAGGGGGTGAGGCTATTTGGTTAAATTCGTCATTAGTGTTTTTATTTGGTAATCAAAAAGGTGCTGGTACAACTAAAATCACAGCAACTAAAGATAAAAGAACTATTAAATTCGCTTCAAGAACAAAAGTTTCAGTTATGAAAAATCATATTAACGGACTTGGTTATGATGATGGTAAGATAATTGTAACTCCACACGGATTTATTGCGGGTAAAGATACTGCTGAAGAAAAATCAAATATTGAAAAATACAAAAAAGAGTATGCCGATTATTGGAAAACCATTATTGGCACTGATGGTGATTTTGATTTAAAAGAAGAAAAAGAAGATAATTAAAAATGGAAACTAAAGTTTGTTCTAAATGTAAGGTAGAAAAACAAGTTTGTGAATTCGGTAATTCAAAATTATCAAAAGATGGGTTGTTATATTCTTGTAAAGAGTGTAATAATAAAAGAAGTGTTGATTACCGTAAAAATAATTCTGAAAAAGTTTTAGAATTAACTAGAAATTGGACTAAAAAAAATCCTGAATGGGTTTATAATCGTCACAAGAAATGGAGAGAAGAAAATCCGGAAAAAGTTAAAGAAATGAGAGGGAATTGGTTAAATAAAAATCCGGAAAAAAGAAAAGAATATCGTGAAAATTATAAATCAAGAAAACAAGAACAAAGAAAAGATAGGAGAGATAAAGACCCTGTTTTTAATTTAACAAACCGGATGAGATGTAGGATATGGAAATATTTAAATATTCTTAAAATTTCCAAAAAAAACAAAACTTTTGACATCGTAGGATGTTCTCCGGAATTTTTAAAAGAACATTTAGAAACCCAATTTACGGATGGTATGAGTTGGGATAACAGGAGTGAGTGGCATATTGACCACATCATTCCATTATCATCGGCAAAAACAGAAGACGAACTTTATAAGTTGTGTCATTATGAAAATCTTCAACCATTATGGGCTGAGGATAATTTGAAAAAAAGTAACAAAATATTATAGTAACGAATACAAACAAAAACAAGTGACTAAAACACTTTTGGTTGACGGAAACAATTTAGTAAAAATTGGATTCCACGGGGTTAAAGATTATTATCACAATGGAAAACACATAGGTGCCTTATGGCACTTTGTGAATACCATTAGACGATTCATAGACGAACAAAACTTTGATAAGGTTGTTGTTATGTGGGACGGTGATGATAACTCTTCTGCCCGTAAACTTATTTATCCCCAATATAAAGAACAACGTAGAGACAGAGACAACGAGTATAAGTTAGATTCTTTCACTGAACAGAAAGAGAGAATCAAACAATACTTGGAGGAATGTTATATAAGACAAATCAACGTAGATAATAACGAAGCGGATGATTTGATTGCTTACTATTGCCAAATCTCGGAGAACGAACAAAAGACCATCTATTCGGGGGATAAAGACCTTACTCAACTTATTTCCGATAAGGTGTCGGTATATTATCCAAGAACTAAAGAGACGTACACACTTGGTAGTAAAATCAAATGTGATTTTTATGAATTTCCGCACGAAAATATTAGAACTTATAAGATATTATCAGGAGACAAATCAGATAATATTGATGGAATATATGGGTTAGGTGAGAAAACACTTATTAAGTTTTTTCCTGAGTTGCTTGAGAAACCGGTTTCGATTACCGATATTTTAGAAAAGGCTGAAATTCTACTGAAGGAAAATAAAGATAATAAAACACTACAAAATTTATTATCCGGTAAAACTAAGAGTGGTGTTTATGGTGATGAATATTTTGTTATAAACGAAAAAATCATAAATTTATCAAATCCATTGATTACTGACGATGCTAAAGAACTTGTTGAATTATATTATAAGGAAAGTTTAGACCCTGATGGGAGGGGTTATAGAAACCTTATCAAGATGATGATGGAAGACGGGTTTTTTAAGTATCTACCGAAGGGGGACGATGCGTGGGTTAATTTTGTTAGACCCTTTATGAAACTAACAAGAAAAGAAAAAAGAAATTTTAAAAACAATTAATTAAAACTATGAAAGACCAAGAATCGGTAAAATTAGAATTCTTAATGATGGTAAATGACAACATCATTGTACAGAGATTTTTTAACGTGAGAGAGTACAACAATGAGGCAAAAAACTCATTGGAACTTTATGATTTACTTCGTGAATTTAAAGACGATATTCAGACACAATTATCATTGAAAACCGTAACGTATATGACGGACAATATGTACGAAATTATTAACAATCCAACTATTTTGGACACGTCTTATACTGACGGGCCAGAGTACTTCAACATCTTCATCAAACAAAATGATATGACAATTTGTCATAGACAAGTGGACGCTAAAGTATACCCTCCAAAGGTAAGATATACTGTTGATGTACGCCCACACCTAAAAAACTTGTTGATGAATTTAACTGACATCTTTTCATCTAAAAATTTAACAAAAAAATATCTAGATGTTACCTTAAGTGTGTAGTATTTATTAATACACTAAAAGAAAAAATATATGGCGTCAAACAAAAATTTCGAGTATTTGGGGAGTACCTTTCAGATACAATTATTAAACCAAATCATTATCGATAAAGATTTCTCAAGGTCTATTATAGATGTGATTGAAACAAGTTATTTTGAGAATAAATACTTCAAATTAATCATTCAAATGATTAAGGAGTATTACACAAAATACGAACATACACCAACCTTTGACACCTTAGAACAAATTACAAAATCTGAGATACAACAACCTCTAGCGGCAAAAATCATTATTGATACCCTTACAAAAGTTAAGGAGTCTACGCTTGAAGGGGCTGAGTTTGTACAAGAAAAATCAATGAAATTCTGTAAGCAACAAGAGTTACAAAAAGTAATGGTTAAAGCTCAAAAAATTATCGATACTGGTGAATTTGAGAGTTATGACACATTAGAGGAGATGGTAAGTAAAGCTCTTCAAGTAGGAGAACACGATAAGGGAACTGAAAGTGTTTTCAGTAACTTAGATGATGTTTTAAATGAGGATTATCGTCATCCAATACCAATGGGTATTCCGGGTATAGATAGACTCTTAAAAGGTGGGTTGGCTAAAGGTGAAATCGGTGTAGTATTAGCACCAACAGGCGTTGGTAAATCAACTTTACTAACAAAAATCTCAAATCACGCATTTAATTTGGGGTACAATGTTTTACAAATATTCTTTGAGGATAACCCAAAGATTATACAACGTAAACACATTACATTATGGACAAAAATTCACCCTGACGATTTGTCATTAAGAAAAGATGAGGTAATGGAAAAAGTTAAGAATGTTAAGGAAACTATGACTAACCAACTTATCCTTAAAAAACTACCATCTGATACTGTGACGATGATGCAAATTAAGAACCAAATCAGAAAAATGATTTCTGAAGGAATTAAAATTGATATGGTATTATTGGACTACATTGATTGTGTTGTTCCGGATAAAAACTTGGGTGATGAATGGAAATCTGAGGGTTCTGTTATGAGAGGTTTTGAATCTATGTGTCACGAACTTGACTTGGTAGGATGGACAGCAACTCAGGGTAATAGAAGTTCAATATCTTCGGATGTTGTAACAACCGACCAAATGGGTGGGTCTATTAAAAAAGCTCAGGTTGGACACGTAATTATTTCCGTGGCTAAATCTCTACAACAAAAAGAGATGAAATTAGCAACAATTGCAATTACTAAATCACGTATTGGTGATGATGGTGTTGTATTTGAGAATTGTAAATTTGATAACGGTATGTTGGAGATTGATACAGAGAGTTCAGTGACTTTCTTAGGATTAGAAGAACAAACCGAAGAAAGAAACAGACAAAGAATCAAAGACTTGTTAGACAAAAGAAAACAAAAAGAACAAACACAAAATTAATTTAAAAATGAAAGAAAAAATATTAGAACCAAATAATGACCGATTTGTTATTTTCCCTATTGAACATAATGATATATGGGAATTTTACAAACAACATCAAGCCGCTTTTTGGACGGCTGAAGAAGTAGATTTATCTAACGACATTAGAGATTGGGAAAACCTATCTGACAATGAAAGATATTTCCTTAAAAATATATTAGCGTTCTTCGCAGCGTCTGATGGTATTGTAAATGAAAACTTGGCTGAGAATTTCTTAAAAGAGGTTCAATATGCAGAAGCAAAGTTCTTTTACGGATTCCAAATTATGATGGAGAACATTCACTCATTAATGTATTCATTGTTGATTGATACATATGTGTCTGATGATAAAGAGAAAGATGAATGTTTCCACGCTATTGATAGATTGCCGGCAGTTCAAAAGAAAGCTAAATGGGCTCTTGATTGGATTGAGAACGCTTCTTTTCAAGAAAGATTAGTTGCGTTCGCAGCGGTTGAAGGAATTTTCTTTTCAGGTTCATTCTGTTCTATTTTTTGGATGAAATCAAGAGGAATTATGCAAGGATTGTGTAATGCTAATAGTCTTATCTTTAAAGATGAGAATTTACACTGTGATTTTGCAATTCATTTGATTAACAATCACGTTGAGAACAAACCAACAGAAAAAAGAATCAAAGAAATCTTACTTTCTGCATTAGAGATTGAAAAAGAATTTATTACTGAATCATTACCGGTATCTTTAATTGGTATGAATTCTAACTTAATGAAACAATACCTTGAGTTTGTTACTGATGGGTTATTAGTTAAATTTGGATGTAAAAAACACTTTAATGTGGAACAACCATTTAAATTTATGGAACAGATTGCTGTTGAAACAAAAGGTAACTTCTTTGAATCAAGAACAATGGAGTATCAAAAGGCCAAGTTAGGCGAGTCATTAACATTTACGGAGGATTTTTAATATGATGTCATTAAAGATAAGAAAAAGAGGGGGTGACGAAGTTTCTTTCAACCCCCAAAAAATTTATAATAGAGTTAAACGTGCCGCAAGAGGATTAAACGTAAACGCGGATGAGGTATTCATTAAGGTGATTACTTCAGTTCCAACAGAGGGTGTTATTACAACCAAAGAGTTGGATAAATTAGTTTACGAGATTGCTGCGGCATATACCGGAAGTCATCACGATTATTCAAGATTGGCATCTTCTGTTGCTATTTCTGCATATCACAAAGAAACGGATGATAGTTTTTGTAACACAATGCACACATTACACGTTGATGGTATTATTAACGATAAGTTAATGGAAACTATTGAACAGTATGGTGTAGATAATATTGATTCTGTAATAAATCACGAAAATGATTACAATTTTGATTATTTTGCGTGGAAATCATTATCAGAAATGTATTTGTTGAAAACTCCGGAAGGTAGAGTAATTGAAAGACCTCAACATATGTATATGAGAGTTGCTTTATGGGTAACTAAATCATTTGAAGAGGCGGTTGAATATTACAATTCATTATCAAACCAACTTATTTCTCCGGCAACACCAATTATGATTAATGCGGGTACTAAAACACCTCAACTAGCATCTTGTGTGTTAAAATACAACCACGGGGATTCTCGTAATGGGTTGTTACAAACATTAAACGACATTTCAACTTATTCATCAGACGCTGCCGGTATTGGATTATGTATGTCTAATATTCGTAGTAAAGAAAGTCGTATTAATTCATCAGGTGGATTTGCCGGTGGATTGTTGAAGTATCTTAAAATAGTAAATGAATCATTACGGTTCTTTAACCAACAAGGAAGAAGACCGGGAAGTGCCGCTATCTACATTGAACCTTGGCACAAGGATATTATAGATTTATTGGATATTAAGAAGAATACAGGTGCTGAGGAGTTAAGAGCAAGAGATTTATTTACATCTATATGGTTACCGGACAACTTTATGAATGCGGTTAAAGATAATAAGGATTGGTATTTGTTCTGTCCTAATGATATTATCAAAGCGGGTATCAAACCATTACAGGAAACTTATGGTGATGAATATGAAGATAACTACAACAAAGCGGTTGAGCTTGGACTTGGTAAAAAAGTAAAAGCACAAACAATTTGGAATAAAATTATTGAATCTCAAGTTGAAACAGGTGTTCCTTATTTATGTTCTAAGGATAGTGCGAACAGAAAAACTAATCATCAAAACATTGGGGTGATTAAACAATCTAACTTATGTAATGAGATTTACCAATATACTGATGAAGAAACTACGGCTATCTGTACTCTATCTTCTATGGTATTGAAAAACTTTATTGTTAAAGGTGAATTTGATTTCAAATTACTGTATAGTGAGGTTAGAAAAGTTGTTAGAGCACTTAACAAAGTTGTTGATATTAATAGTTACTCAACTGAACAAGGTAGAAAAGGTGGTTTAGAACAAAGAGCAATTGCTATTGGAACACAAGGTCTTGCTGACGTATTTTATTTAATGGATTACATATTCACATCTGAAGAGGCAAGAAAGTTAAACAAAGAAATCTTTGAAACTATCTATTTTGCGGCAATCACTGAGAGTATGGAGTTATGTAAATCGGGTGAATATAAACCATACGAATTCTTTAAAAATTCTCCAATGTCAAAAGGAATATTCCAATTTGATATGTGGGGATTAGATTACGAAGGGTTAAGTAGAATGTGGGATTGGGACTCACTTAAATTAGAAGTTTCCAATCACGGGGTTTGTAACTCGTTATTTACTGCTCAGATGCCAGTAGCGTCTTCTGCTAAAATTACAGGTTCATTTGAGATGACAGAACCGGCTCACTCGGCATTATTTAATCGTCGTGTAGTTGGTGGGGAAATCTTAATTGTTAACAAATACTTAATTACTGATTTTGAGAAAGTAGGTATTTGGTGTGAGGATTTAAAAAATGAAATCATTATGAATGAAGGTTCGGTTCAAAATATCAATTTCAATCATTATCTTGATGTTGAGGATAAAAACTACAACAAAAAAGTTAAGAGAATTGAACATTTAATTCCAAAGTATAAAACAATTTGGGAGATATCTCAAAGAGAACTTATTGATATGGCGGCTGACAGAGCACCATTTATTGACCAATCACAATCTATGAATATCTATATGTCAAACCCAACATTGTCAAAGATTTCGTCATCACACTTTCACTCTTGGGGTAGAGGATTGAAAACTCTTTGTTATTATGTTAGAACAAAGGCGATATCAACCGGAGCAAAACACTTGGCGGTGGATATCTCAAAAGTAGGTCAACCAAAACCAATTGAGAAACCAACGGTTGAATTAACACAAAAACCTTCGGATTCCGAGTTTGAGTGTTTCGGATGTGGTTCTTAATAAGAATATAAATCACGGCTTAGGTCGTGATTTTTTATTTTGGGGGTATTTATAAAAAATAATGACGACACTATATTTATAGTTATGGCAGATGGAACAACATATGGTTTAACTTTTCCCTTCAGAGATTCTTTTGATGGGAAATATTTAGATTTATCAAGTTATAATGACCAAGAAATTAGGTCTAATTTGATACATCTTTTATTATCTAAAAAAGGTAGTAGATATTATTTACCTGATTTTGGAACAAGATTATATGAATTTATATTTGAGCCATTAGACGGACCAACTTTTTCTGAAATAGAAACTGAAATAAGAGAATCTGCCGGAGTGTATTTACCGGGAATAAGAATAACTAATATTTCAATTACTGCGGCATCAGATGGTGATGAAGATAAAGGTAGTTATATAAACGATAATGATGAAAGAGTATTTCGTGTACCTAACATCTCAAATAATGAACATACTGCAAAAGTTAAAATTGATTATATCATTAATGATGATGTGTTTAATAGTAGCGATTTTGTAATTATTAATATATAAAATTATGGCAAACAAAAAAATTTCCTATACTACAAGAGATTTCCAATCAATTAGAACAGAGTTAATCAACTTTACAAAAACTTATTACCCTGACACTATTCAAAACTTTAATGATGCGTCAGTATTTTCAGTATTGTTGGATTTAAATGCTGCGGTAACTGACAATTTACAATTTAATATTGATAGAAGTATCCAAGAAACGGTCCTTCAATATGCACAACAAAGGTCATCAATTTTTAATATTGCAAAAACTTACGGATTAAAAGTTCCGGGAATGAGACCATCAGTTGCTTTAGTTGATTTTTCAATTACAGTTCCTGCTTATGGTGATAAAGAAGATTTAAGATATTGTGGTATTTTAAGGAGAGGTTCTCAAGTCAATGGAGCGGGTCAAGTATTTGAAACTGTTTATGATATTGATTTTGCGTCACCAATAAATGCGGAGGGGTATCCTAATAGATTAAAGATTCCTAATTTTGATTCAAATAACAAATTATTAAATTATACCATAACTAAAAGAGAAACGGTTGTTAATGGAACAACTAAAGTATTCAAAAAAGTAATTACACCAAATGATGTTAGACCTTTCTACGAATTATTTTTACCTGATAAAAACGTGTTAGGGGTGACTAGTGTATTATTAAAAGATAGTACACAATATACGAATATCCCGTCTGTACAAGAGTTTTTAGGATTAGATAACAGATGGTATGAAGTGGATTCTTTGGCGGAAGACAGAGTATTTGTTGAAGACCCAACCAAAGTATCTGACGCTCCGGGAATTAAAGTTGGAAAATATTTACAAGTTAGTGATAAATTTATTACAGAATTTACACCTGAAGGATTTTTAAAAATGACTTTTGGTGGTGGTTCTCAATCGGCTGATGAACAATTAAGAGAATTTGCGAGAGATGGTTACCAATTAAATTTATACAAATACTCAAACAATTTGGCTTTAGGTAGTTCATTGAAGGCAAATACAACATTATTTGTTCAGTATAGAGTCGGTGGTGGTGTTGGTAGTAATATTGGTGTTAATGCAATTACTCAAATAGGTACTGTTTCATTCTTTGTTAATGGACCTTCAGATAGTGTTAATACAACTGTAGTTAATTCATTAAGATGTACCAATGTGACTGCGGCTATTGGTGGAGCGGGATTTCCAACTACAGAAGAAGTTAGAAATTTGGTTGCATACAATTTCTCGGCACAAAAAAGAGCTGTAACTGTTAACGACTATGAATCAATAATTAGAACAATGCCGTCACAATTTGGTGCACCGGCTAAAGTATCTATTACTGAAAATAATAATAAAATTATTGTTCAAATGTTATCTTATGATGAAACAGGTAGATTAACTGAAGTTATATCTAACACATTAAAAAACAATGTGGCTAACTATCTTTCAAACTATCGTATGATAAATGATTATGTTTCTATTCAAAGTGCTAATGTTATTGATTTAAGTTTTAATATTGACGTTGTTTTAGATAATACTCAGAATCAAGGAACTGTAATATCTCAAATTATTACTATCGTTTCAAATTATTTTGACCCGGCAAATAGACATATGGGTGAAAATGTTAATATATCTGAATTAAGACGACAAATACAAAGTGAAAATGGGGTAATTTCATTATCTGATATTCAAGTTTTCAATCAAGTGGGGGGACAATATTCATCTTCACAAACATCTCAAAGATATATTGATTCTACAACAAAACAAATTGAATTGATTGACGATACTATTTTTGCGGAACCAAATCAAACTTATCAGGTTAAATATCCTAATAAAGATATTAATATTAGAGTTAAAAATTTAAAAACCGTTAACTTCTCTTGATAGAGTTATATTAGTTACTTATTTTTAGAGAATGGAGGTATTATCTAATTTTCTTGAAATAATTAAAGGTAATAATGGGACGTGGGCTCAGGCAATTTTTAATGGGTTAATTTTAAATATTAAATTTATTCTTGGATTAGTTATTCTTATTTATTTTATTAAAAAACTAAATAAAATAAAATCATTTGAAGCTTTTATAGTTTTGATTTCTCTTCTTTTTATGATTAGTGAATGTCGTTTATTTTATGATAGACGAAAATTAGAAATTTTACACAATGAAGTTTCTTATTATAATCAAAACACTGAAAATTTAGTAATTGTTGTTCAAGGGGCTAATAACCCATTCACAGACGCTATAAATTATAATAAAACACAAGTTGATTTTACAAAATCCCGAGATATTGATGGGTTAGGGTTAATTGAGGGTAAATTAAATACTTCAACAACAAAAGTAATTACTTATGTTGGGACACATAGTTATACTTTAACACCGGAAGATGTATATGAAACGGTATATTATTTCAGATTATTTAAACCTAAAGGTAAAATAATTTTAGTTGGTCATAGTGTTGGTGGTTATGGTTTAACTGAAGTGTTAGATAAATTAAATATTAATAATGTTTCTGTTGATTTAGTAATATTTTTAGATAATGCTAATAAATTGTACAACAATTTTGATTATAAAGTAAAATCTAATGTTAACTATGTAATTAATTTTACATCACCAAAATGGGCTGACAATTTTTATTTTTTCACTAATGCGGGTGGTAGGGTTAGTAGAGATAATAAAAATAACGTTACTGATATTTTTAATTTAGAAATTCCTAAAACAACACATACAAGTATTGATAATAAAATACCAAATGATATCTCAAATATTATTTATGATTACGTAAATAATGACTCTAATCCAATCAATTTTACTAAAAAATATAAGTTTTAATCATAATTTATTTTTAAAAATTATGAATTATCTTTTAAAAATAGTGTATAAACTATTTATTTAAAAAGATAAAAAATGTCAAAGTCATATAGAGTAAGAACGAAGGTTGGTGTCGATACTTCTTTAAAAGTATTAATAGAACAAGAATTCGAGCATTTAGAAATTCTATCCTTAAAAATTTTACAAAGTGATATCTACACGAGACAATGTTCCGATTATGGAGTTATTGTTGGTCGTGTTAGTGTTAATAATGGGTTTGGTATCCCAAATGCTAAAGTTTCTATCTTCATTCCTATAGATAGTGTTGACCAAAAAAATCCAATTATATCTGAATTATATCCGTATACATCATTGTTAGTTAATAATGATGAGGGGTATAGATATAATTTATTGCCTTATGTTAAATCATATAGTGCACACGTTCCAACCGGAACTTTCTTTACCAGAAATGATGTATTAACAGACCCTACTTTAATTGAAGTTTACGACAAATATTATAAATATAATGCGGTAACTAATGAAAGTGGTGATTATATGATATTTGGAGTTCCTGTGGGTTCTCATACTATAGTTATGGATGTTGACTTATCTGATATTGGTGAATTTTCATTGTCTCCTCAGGATTTAATTAGAATGGGTATTGCGACCGAAGCTCAAGTTTCCGGAACTAGTTTTAAATCGTCAAACAATTTACGTGAATTACCTCAAATCATTAATCTTAGTAAATCTATTGAAGTGGAACCATTATGGGGTCAACCTGAAATTTGTAATTTAGGGATTACAAGAACAGATTTTGATTTAAGTAGTGAGGCTAATGTTGATATTAGACCTACGGCAATTTTTATGGGGTCAATAATTTCAGGTCCAAATAGTAGTTCAGTTACAACAGGATGTAGACCACCAAATAATTCAGGTCATTTATGTAATTTAACTGTGGGTCCTGGTGATATATTGTCAATTAGACAAACAATTAAACAAGATTCAAATGGTAGACCAATTTTAGAAAATTTTAGTTTAGAAAGTGGGGGTAAAGTTATTGATGAAAATGGGACTTGGTTAATTGATGTTCCAATGAATTTGGATTATTACACTACTAATGAGTTTGGTGAACAAGTTTTATCTAATGACCCTGAAGTAGGTATACCAACCAAAGGTAAATACAGATTTAAAGTTAAATGGTCTCAATCTCCATCATCAAGTGAACCGACAAAACGAGGTTATTTTTTAGTTCCAAACATTAAAGAATATAATGGTAATAATACTCAGAAATCGTATGCGTTCAGTGTTGATTGGAATGATTATGCGTACACGGGTACAACATCTGATAATATATTAGCACAAAAAATTGTTCAAGAAGCTATTAATTGTGATGATAAATTTTATCTAATGCAATATAATAAAGTTTATACCGTATCACAATTTATTGATGGTGTCACGGCAGGTTCAGGAATAGAAAGATATGTTGGTATTAAAAATATATTAGACGAGACTTGTTCGGGACTTAATAATAGATTCCCAACAAATGACGGTAATTTTAGATTTGATATTTTATATATCATTTTTATGTTTTTTAGTATTATATTAACACCGGTATTTTTTGCGTTAATATTATTACTTCATATTTTATATTTTGTAATTTGGTTAGTACGAGAATTTGTTATATACGTTTTTATTAGTTGGGCAATATACCAATCGGTAAATGCTTTTATATTATCAGTTACTTCATATCCGGCATTAGGTTTAATATTTGGGTATGTTGCTTTAGGATTATTTTATCTTGGGTTAGCTGCGTTTTTTTATTGGTTGAAAAAACAATTAGACAAAATTGATTTAAGTGGGATAAAAGTTCCTATTTTAACATATCCGGATTGTGAGTTATGTTCTTGTAGTCCTGATTCACAAACTAGTTCTGAAGGAACTGATGATGGTACGGGGGCACAGGCTTTGGCAGCGACTAATCAAGCAAAACCTTGTCCATCAATAAAATCAGACAATGGGGTTACATCAATAACACTTTCTCCTGGTATATTGCAATTATTCAGTGTGGGTTCTTATTTGTTAAAACCAATAGGTCCTGAAAATTTACCAGGTCCTCCTTATTTACCTAATACAGGATTTTTACCTGAACGTATACCGGTATACTCTCAAGAATTTGCCGGATTATCATATGATAATCAATACGCTTCTGTAAATATTGGTGCTCCTTATTTAACTTTAGCTCAAAGTTCTAATCCTGATTTAAGTAGATATGTTTACACCACTAGTCTACCATTACCGGATAGAATTAATTTATTTAATGTTAAGGCGAAATATTTTGATTCATCGGCATTTAATCCGGGTGGTGGTGTAAATAGAATTTCTGTTAATTTTAATCCTCAACAATCAGAATTTCACACTGATAATACAGTTGTAATTATTTGTGATAAAGCGTCTATTCAAAATTTATCCGTAGGTACTATGGTTGCATTCCAAAATCCGACAATAAGTAACGATGTTAATTTAACGGGTGGAACTACAAATGTTTATGGTAACAATGCGATTACTGGTTTTACAACAACAGGGTTGAGTAATGTTACTGTAAACTATGCTAACCCTAATGGTTCAGGTAATTTACAAAAAACATACTCAGTTAATATAACGGCGACTACCACAAACACATATCATAAGTTTCCTACTGATATGGAGTATTTTCAAGTAATTACTGCGATGACATATAGTCAATTTAGTAGTCAATGTAATCCTTCATCTAGTCCTGATTCATTAAATAATCGTTACATAAATAATACAACATTACTTGGGCAAGAATATTTGGATGGTTTTGGTTATTACTTTTGGCATTTGAATTATTTTCATAGAGATAATGTCACACTTAGACCTATGGATTATGTTAAAGATAAAAACGAAGTTTGTGTTTTAATATTAAATAGAGGTGTTGACCCTTATACCCCTAAAGTACCGATTGAGTATGGTTTGGGTAAATTATTTGGATACACTAATGAGGGTGATAAAAAGGTAAAAGGTTTTTATCATATGAACATTCCTATTCAAGGGAGTTATAAAAATATAAGTCATTTAAGTTCTAATTTAACCAATAGTAATATTAATACAGATTCTTATTCGGGTCAAAAATTATATTTTAATTCATTTTCGTATCATCCTGAACTAACAACAACTTTTGGACCAATAACGGGTTATACTGGTGGAACGGCTTATGTTTATACAGGTCCTATAAATTCAGGATATTCAGGGTTTAATTCTAATTTAATTAGTTATTATTCAAGTATGGATAATAACTCATATAATACTTTTGCACCTAATTGTGGAGGTGTTATTAATAATGCTCACGGTAATATAGACCAATATGTGGCATTACAAGATTTTAGTCACGGTTTAAAAGTTAGTTCTAATAATCATTTTAGTTGGATAATTATTGAAGATACATTTAATTTTTATGGTATTTTATTTGATACTAACATATTAAATGGTAATTATGTATATTCACCTAATACAGGTTATAATCAAGGATATTTCCCTAATGAAATAATTGAAGGTGGTCCTGTTATGTATACTAATTTGGATTTAGGTGATGTTGTTTGGTATGATGGTGATGATAACCAACACAACCCAACACGTCTATTTAATACTTCAAGTGCTCCATTTTATGTTACATCAACTTACTACACACCTATGTATAATACAACAGGTAATACGTTATCATTCTCATCAGGATTAAACGGAAATCAAATAGTAATGAGAGGTGATAGATTACCAACATCAACAAGTGTTGAGGAATATTGTTGTAATGGTATGGTTTTACAAAAAAATACTAAATTTCAAATTTTCTTAATTCCTGAGGACGGGGTTATTGGTATTAACAGTAGTCAGAATTCAACTGGAAGTGCTAGTTCAGGTGATTATGCCGCGGTTCATAATGATTTGGCGGGCTCAACAGGTATTATTAAAGTTTTTGATTCATTTACTTGTAATGGTTCTGTTAACTTAGAGTGTTATAATTGTAAAAGAGCTCCGGGAACATATAATGGAACAATTGAGATTAAAGACCATCCTTGTCAAGAATTTAATGGTAAAACAATTTTTGAATATGGGTGTTATAAATTTGTGACAACAATATTTATATCGTTACTTGAAGATTGGAAATTAATGTTTGAGTGGATTGCTCGAAATATGGTAATGCTTGGCGCTTGTAGAAATGTGTTTTCACATAGATTCATTAACAATTGGATTAACGGTACTTTATACGCATTTCCATTTAAAAATGAAATTATTGGATATACCTCACCAACTAGTGCAACACCAAATCAACCAATTCCTAGTTACTGTGATAGAACAGTTATATATCATTATCAAACAAAAAACTTTTATTATAGAAGTACATTATATAATCCAACAACAAATGAATTTGAAGTGAGAGGTGGTGATAAAGATTTAGGTTTCCCAACAACAATTATGGATTTAGGACCGAGAGCTGATTATATACAAGAATTGGTTATGTCTGATGAATATGATGGTTATATTGCAAATAAATTAGATACATCTTCTTATGGTACGGTAGATGATATTCTTAATTTATTTATAGTAAGCAGATTTATGGACCAAACATTCTTAAAAACATTGCTTGGGTCTTTAAATATTTTAGCATACTTTTCAAATAGTAGACCAAGTAGAGGGGTTGGTGGTGCTAATTTACAAATTGATGCGGATTATGCTCAATTAATATCAATTAACTCAGAATTAGGTGTTGCACCATTTTTACCTGGAAATTATCCTGATGACCCGGACCCGACAAAACAGAATCCAATTTTCTTTGATTGTGATAATGTTTTAGGTATTTTCTTTTCATCAGATACTCAGTTAAGAGATTATATTACACCAAAAAGAACTATTATTAATCCTTCGGGTACAACTACAAGTATTTGTACATTTAGTAATTTTCCGGTGTATTCACAAAGGGTTCCACTTTCTCAATGGAGAATAGAGTCTAATGTTGGTAGTCCCGCAGATTCTATTTTTGGTCATCAATATAACAATTGGGATTTTAGTGTTAGTGGAGGTACTACAATATTTTCACATAAGTATCAATCATTAGATAGGTTATTAGGTGAATCAAGATATTTTAGAAGTAATGGTACTCAAGTACAGTATGATAAAGGTTATATCTATGCTGTTGATAATGGGTCTGTAAATCCACCATCACCACCACATATATCTGCCGACCCAACATATTGGAATCAAAATAGTGTGGATATTCAATTAGTAACTGTTGGTGCACCATTTCATTTTTATTTTGGGTTAAGACGAGGGGCGTCAGCTTTTGATAGATTTAGAACTAAATGGATAAACACAAGTAATATAGTAAATTAAAATGGATGATATTAGAATTGTTTTAGGTTCATTAAGATATAAAACGGCAACAAATACCAATTTATCAATACCGACACCATTAGTTCAAAATTCAAAAAATTTACAAGAATTTGATAGAAGTATTGATGTTAATCTGGCTCAATTATTTGATGATGAAAGACAAAAATCAACAACATTTAGACCTGTTTGTAAATTTCAGTTATTATATGAAAATGCTTATACAGGTTCAACGAAATATGAACCATTAAAGAATAATTTATATTATATAAATGAAGCGGGATTAACAATAAAACAATGTGGTCTTAATGGGGCGGCTATTGCTTGGGAAGGATTTCCACAATATTATGAGTTTGATTTTATTCGTAGTGATTATAATGTTAGTGGTTATACACAACCACCAAACAATCATATAAATTTTGTATCAAAAAGTGCGTCAACATACAATTGGAATTTTTTTGTTAGTTATCCTTATCAAAATTCGTATAGTAAAGTTTTAGAATATTATGATGGTGTACATTCTCAAGCGGTTCAATGGACGATTTCTGATGGAATTCCATTTGTAATTAAATCAACTGACACATTTGTTAATGGTAACAAAGTTGTAAGATTTGTGTGTCCGGTTAAACACGGATTATCAGTTAGTGAATTTGCTAAAATTAAAATTGTTGTTAATGGTGTGGTGACCACAAATGAAACATTTCAAGTATTTGAATTAGGTGATGGTCTGCCGGGAACTGAAGAATATGTGTTTAACATTTATGACATTGGATTTCCTTCTGGTAAATTTGTTTCAGGATATAATGGAACCTTTAAACGAATTATTAATAATGAAAACCCTAATGATACAACATCAAAGTATTATGTGTTGCAGCATAAATTATTAACTAATGTTGACGATGCGGTAATGGTAAACGCTGGTTTTGAACAAAATATTTTTGGTAGAAAAAAGAAGTTTGAAAGTCCTGCTTATACACCAAACGATGTTAAAAGAGTTTCAATTAAGGAAGGTGCACAATCATATAGTTTATCATTTAATAAAGATATTGATGTGAGTGTGTTAAGAGATAATCAAAAAAGACCAATAACTGAGTTGTATATTACAACATTATGGAAAGGTTATTTTGGGTTAACATTAGGTAATTCGGGTTTAAAACAAGGATATGAATTTAATTTACCGCTATCACCTTTAAAGTTTCCAAGTAGTTGGTGGTCGTCAATTAATTCATTATCAAATTTTGTTGATGAAAATAATCAACCATATCCGTTAGGTACTTTAATTCCGGCGACACTTACCACATATACTTTTAAATACTTACAATCGTTAAAAGAGGGTGATGTTGTTGATGGTGGAATTTATGAATGGAATGATTATGAACAAAAAGAAAGGATAATTAGTGATATCTCTCATAAATTCACTTATAACTCTTTTGTTTTTGACATTGGTTGTGGTAATCAATGTTCTAATCAATTAGGTTATTATTATCAACCACATAATAAAATTAAAATTAGAGATTATTCTGATTATATAGAGACCGGTAGTATTAAGAATATGGAGGATGTTCCGGATTATTCTTATTTCTCAACAACTTACAATTCTTTTATTTGGAGAGATTTATATACCTATGGATTTAAAGATAACAGTGGTAATGGTGTTGACTACCCATTTTTAAATGGAAAACATTACCCATATGCTAATTTTATTTTTAGAATAATACCTGAAGGAACTAATTATATAGAAAGTAGTTTACATAATTATGCAACTCTTTACGGAGCTGCAGAACCAACAAACGATAATTGTGAATAATAATAGTTATAAATTTACCTTACCAAAAGGAAACGACAAATATATTAATATACCTGTTGAAATTAAATGGGATATGATTGGACAAGATGACGCTGTTGAGGAATATCAACAGAACGTTGTTGAAGAGGTTGTTGGTTTTCCTGGTGATTTTGAAATTTTAAGATTTGCTCACGCACCATACAGTAGTGATACAAAAACTGACATTAAATATGATTTTCATTTTTTTAGTGTTAATGGAGGTGTTCCACCAAATCCATCTTCAGATATTTTAAATCCAAGTGTTAACGCAACTAATTGGAAGATTAGTTATATTCCTGAAGGATTTTTAACAACAGAAATTTATTATTATGTAAAACCATTTACCAAGTCATTTTTTAAATTGGATTTTTACGATAGTAAAGACGCTATCACTCAAACAAATTATTTCACAGTAATATTACCCGTTCAACAGGGGTTTACTGTTACTGCGGCGACCACATCGTATCAACCTCCGGTTAATATTAAAACACCGTCATTTAAATTGGATTATGTTGGTGATAAAGAAGGATTCTTTTTATATTGGTTAAGAAACACAAAATTCTTAGACATTAGTAAATTTTATATGACGGCAAAATTCTTTGATGCTCGATTAGGTGTTTTTGTTAAAATGACTAATACGCCACAAAGTAATATTCCTGCTAAATTTAGATTTAATCCTGAGGACTTTTTTTATTATGAGGTTAGGTTAAATTATTCAAATAAGACGTATGAAGTTTGGGATAGTAGTAGTAATAGAGCGGGAACTGCAAGTTCAATAAAATGGTATGAATACGTAAATCCATAATATGACAGAAAGAGATTATCATATTAAAATATCACCGGAATTTATTAGTGGAGACATTTTTAAAGTCACTTACAACGCAGGAACTATAACCGGAACCGGAATAGTTAATAAGTGTTGTGTTATCCCTGCAGAGACGTTTAAAATTGATTTGACGGGGACATCTTATGTCTATTCATCAATGACTGCGGTATTATCGGGTGGAACAAATACATCTAATGTCTCAAAAGTAACACTTCAACCAGGTACATCATTGTTAACAGGATTAACAATCCCAATATTATTGACCGAAAATACAATAGACATTGGGTATTATTCAGTTTTTGATGGTATGGTGTTACAACAAGACACTATGTTGAATTTTGTATTTTCAGGAGATAGTGTTTCACCATATCAATGTTATTTTTATAATACATCCGATACTGAATTTAAAAAGTATTTGGAATTTTCAACATATATGATTGATTGGGGGGATGGTTCAACACCTCAATCAGTAACATCGACATCACCTTTATCGCATCCTTATCCTCAAGTAACTACAGGTCAGACGTATAATATTGTTCTGTCGGGTATGAGTCCTTGGGGAACAAATATAATTAAAAAAACCATATATGTACCATTTACAGGTGCGACAATAACAAATAAAAATGGGACGGCTCACTTCCAACCGGCAGGTGGTAATTGGTCCAATACATTATTATCATATGATTATATATTCAGTGGTGATTCAAGTTGTAATGCTACGACAGATGATATATGGTTATTTAACACAGGGAATGTCCAACCATTTACAGGTCAATCAGTTCCTTTCTTAATAACCGGATATACAACTTCATCGTTAAGTGATTTAAAACAGTACGGAACAGTAACATATAAACCGGGTATTCAAGTAACTGGAAATACAGGTATGATTGGTACTTATTCCGGTGTAAGTTTAGATGGTTTATATACTGCCTATACAATTAATGATATTGATTACTATGATTGGTCTGATGGGACAACAATTTTTGTTGCAAAATCTTCAGGTTTAACTTCTAATATGGTGGTTTGTGAACCAATAGTGAAAAATGAATTATTATTAGGGGTAATTGACGAGGCAGAAGTGCAATCCAATATATTTATAGAACGAGGGAAGAACTCAGCACTTGAGAGAGTTGAAAGATTGGGTGAGGTTGACAACGTAGGTGACTTAGTCAAATACGGGTATAAATTTTTTAATGTAAATACTAAAATATAATATGGCTACAGGAACATATGGAACAATAAGACCGGCTGACGTAAGTCCGGAAGATGTTGAGATAATTTTAAATTATACACCATCAAGAGATGAAACAGATAATTTTGTCTTAACAAAGTTAGATGCGTTATCTATATTAAAACCTTATTATAACAATACTAATACTGGTGTAAGTAACGGTATTGAAATATTAGGTGGTTTATATAATTTAAAACTACCTGCAGAACAATTTAATCAAATTGGGATTTACACAATTTTTATTAGACCTGCTCAAATAAGAACTACAATATTAGATTGTGGGGTTTTATCTGCACTTCCTAATGTTAAGGGTTTAATTTTTGATTTAAATCAAGTACCTGCTACATATAGAAACAAATTTGTTAATCAAGGGTTGGTTGGTTTTAGAATTGAATATTTAAATGCTGATGGAACAAAAATACCTAATTTTTTTAGAATTATAACGTCATCATTTTTTTGTGAACCGGTTGTACAAAATTTAACAAATTCATCACAAAAATCTATAAGATACAAATATACTGATAACAACACTAATTTATTATTTTGCACATTATCACCATCTTCGGCACCAACAAATAAGCCAAACGCGACACCGTATATTGGTCAACCAAATCAAAATGTGATTATTACAAATACTTTTTTCAACCCAATAACTTTAGATGTTGAAATCGCAGAACACGATTTCTCAACATTGGCTATTGCTCTTTACGGTAATCAAACTAAATCTATGGATGACGGTATCTACACATTATATGATACTAATGATAATATATACAAACAATATAACTTATATGAAATTAGAGACCAATTTAATGAGTTATTATATGAGGTAAGACAAGATAGAGGAAATAATATAGATTTTAGTAAAAACTTTACAAATATAACTCAATAATGGCTACAGAAAAATTTACGTGTCCACCACAGACAGCATCAGGTTCAGGTACATTTTCCGATAATTTAGTTGGATTCCAGCTTGTTACCGGAGGTGGGCTAACGCAAGGTAATTTTGAGTTCACAACAGGTATTACTGAAAAATCAAATAGAACTTTTACCACAGGTGCATTTTCCAATCCAATTAATTTAGAAGGATTAGGTGTTGATAGTGTAGCCCAATCTAAAACAATTTTTGAAAATAATTTTAAAGTATACCCAAATTTTGATATCACCCAAGTAACGAACTTTACATCATATGGGTCGATGGTTAAAAGGATTTCAACATCAGTTGAAACTATTATTAGTAAATTCCCTGCGGCGTTAGAAGTAACGTTTATGGATGAAAATTATATTACAGGTACAACTGCGACAAATATTTCTTATAATCCAATTACAAATGAAACAGAAATTGATTTAGATGTTACAAGAATTAGAAATCCATTTGATGTTGATTTTACGGTTAACGCAACTAGAAACTTAGAGTTAAGAGAAGTTCAAGTTTCTCCGTTAAGAAATATGACGACTCAGTTTATGAATTACTCGTTATATTATAGTGGTAATGGTTATGATGTCACACATATTGTTCCAACAACATCATTGACATCAGGGATTCTTAAAATATATCTTAAAGGGAATGTTTTTCCAAATCAAACAGAAACTTATGATGACTTAGTTATTAGACCAAATGATTATCAAGTCAATCGAGTTTTTAATGAGGATTTAGACGAAGTTCAACGATTTTTATTAAATAGAAATGTTGTACCTATTTATACTGCGACATTCCAAGTTCCTAATGAAAGTGACGATGGTACATTTTATATTCAAACTAAATTAGTTACTTGGCCTTTGTATGGTAAATGGAATTTAGATATTTTAACAAATTCATTTACAACTTATTTAACAACATTAAATAATATTAGTGTGTTATTTGATGGGTATCAAACAAATTTAGTTTCAAGATTTTTAACAACAGACTCTCTTAAAGAATTTGACACGTCTGACCAAAAGATTGAAAAAATATTACAAATATATGGTAGAAGTTTTGATGAAACTAAAAAATTCATCAATGGTTTGGCATATATGAACTCTGTTAATTATAATACAGGTAATGATATTCCATCACAATTATTAAAAAATTTATCACAAACATTGGGTTGGTCGACAAATATGTCACCAATTACTAATGATGACTTTTTAGGTTCAGTATTTGGTCAAAAAAATGTGGATAAATCGGCATTTAGTGGTGTAGGTCAATCACAAACTCCGGATGAATTAAATTATCAATATTATAAAAATTTAGTTCTAAATTCCGCTTATTTATTCAAATCAAAAGGAACAAGAAAATCTATTGAAACTTTAATGAGATTGATTGGAGCTCCGGATGCTTTAGTTGAGTTTAATGAATATGTTTATTTGGCGGACCAAAAAATAAATATTTCTGATTTTAATGCACAATATGCTAACATATCAGGTGGAACATATACTAAAATATTACCAACATTAGATGGTGGATATACTTTTAGTATACAAGGTCATATATATTCAGGTTTCACAACAACATCTACATTACAAGAAGCGAATGTTACTAAGAGTGATTACCCTATTGATAATAGTGGTTATCCAATGTCACCAGTTAACTCTGACACATATTTTTATCAAATGGGTAGTGGATGGTTTGAATCTACACCAAAACATAGGTCTCCTGAACAACCTGATTTAACGACTAGTGTGTTTACGGGGTCTAATCCAAATTATCAAACAAAATTAACACCTTTTAGTTATGGTCAAGAATATTTAAATGTTTATAAATCATTTCCATTTACTGATTTAGGTTATAATTTGAGACCTGAAATAGATAATAACAAAAGTTGGGTTGATACTGAAATTGGAAATAGAAGTAATTTAGACGGAGGTTATAACGCATTATATAATGCTGGAAATGAAGGGTTAGTTATTAATGTAAAAAATATTGATTTATATTTAAATCCTGCACAAGGTTTAGTTTATGATGTTTGGTATATGTCTAGACAATTTAATTATCCTATTGCAAATGAAGGGTTAGGATATGTTGCACCAACAAGGTGTAATCCAAATCCTATTTCACCATATCCTCATAGAGGTGGAGTTGATTCAACAGTTATTAACCCACAACCATTAAAAGAAACATTTTTTGAATTTGCTCAAACATTTTGGAAAAATACTATTAACGTTAGAAATAGACAATATGCTACAGATGGAGGAACTAGTGGATATCCAACATTATCTTCAATCTATTGGAATTATTTACAATCAGAATCTTTAGCGGGAGTTCAAAATGATAATTTTACATACAAAACAATGATTGAGTATGTAAGTGGAATGGGTGATTATTGGGTTAGATTAGTTGAACAGATGATTCCGGGTACTACTATTTGGAATACTGGTGTTAAATTAGAAAATTCTATTTTTCATAGACAAAAATTTGTTTGGAGAAGACAAAGAGGTTGTGATTTAGTACCTGTTCTTTGCAGACCTTGTAAATTTACGGGAAGTATTTATTTAAACAATTGTAATGTTTGGTCAAATGTTTGTAATAGATATCCGGATAAAGGTTTTGATGTTGTATTGGCAGATGTGATAAATAATTGGGCAAATCCTGTTAGTGGTCCTATTCCGGATACCTCAGGTTGTGATTTTAATACTATTAGTAGTAATTGGTTTGTTGACATTCGTATAAATGGGGTTAATATTCCTCAACCTTCATTCTTTACTGGCGGTGGACTTTATAATACGCCTAATTGTCCGTTACACAATGTGACCGATAGTTATCCTTGTTTAGAAGATTGGTCATACGCTTTAGACCAAACTCTACAACAAATGATTTCATTAGGGTATGATTATCGTTATGAAGATGTGTTTGGGAATGTTCTTGGATATGATAATAACCAAGCGGTTATTGTTAGAATATGGGATACAAATTGTTCTTCAACACAAATAATAAAAACTTTAACAATAAATGTTGGTATACAATTTAGTATAACTTGTCAACAACTAATATAATAATGAATATAAACTTTACCATAAATTGAATATAATAAATAAATGAGTTGTTTTTTATCATATAATGCTAGTATAACGGGAGATTGTACTAATCTTAACTTAGGGTCATTTACCATTACAATTAATGGTAATGCTCCCGACTATACAATTCAATGGTTATCACCGACCACAGGTACAACTGCGTTAGGTGCTGGTGTTACTGCGTATACTCAAACTAATTTATCTGCCGGTACATACTCATTTAATATTATTGATAGTTGTATTTCGGGTAATACAGTACAACCTGTTAATATTTACATATCTAGTGGAACTTGTGTTTCAATTACAAATGTTACTGATACTGTATGTGATGCGAGTAACGGTTCTTTAATTGTGGAAACTAGTAATTTTTATGGTAACGCGGTATTTTCATTATACAGTGAAACAACAGGTTTAATTTCAACATTTTATCCAACAAACAATTCATATTTATTTAATAATTTATCGTCTGGCATTTATTACGTGATTGCCAATGATGGAGGTGGATGTACAGGTAAATCTGAAAGCGTAATTGTTAAAAATTCATCAAATTTAAATTTTGGTTTATATGTTGTTGATGATGCGGGATGTGCATCTAATTCAGGTAAAATATTTATAACAGGTTTAACAGGCACACCACCATATACTTATTTATGGTCTAATGGGGGAACTAATGATAGTATTACAGGTTTAACAGAAGGTGTTTATACAGTAACGGTAACTGACAGTAGTTATTGTTCTATTAGTAATACTGCGGTAATAAATAAAATATCACCAGTTGGGTTAGGTGCGATTTATTTAACACAACCAACTTGTTTTACGGCGGATGGTGAGGTGGAAATTATTATAACAGGTGGTACCGCACCATTTTATTATTTAGGGTCTAATGGAGTTACAAATGTTACATTTGATAGAACAGTTGTTTTTACGGGATTAGGTCCGGGAGGGTTTACCATTCAAGTTACTGACGCGGGATTATGTACTTTTACTGCAAGAACAAAGTTATTAACACCAAAAGGTATGTCTGCAGTATCAGTTGACATTACTAATTCAACTTGTAATGATTTTTCAGGTGTTGTTGGTCCTATTGTTGTGTTTGGTGGAACAGCACCTTATACGTTTACTTTGACAGATTCGTCAGGAAAACAAAATTCAAACACCGTTTATCAACCAAATTATATATTTAATAATTTATCTTCAGGTGATTATACTTTAGATATTACTGATAATGGTGGTTGTACATTCACAAGTGCTTATACGATTAATAACGTAGTTACCTTTGAATTATTTGCATCAACTATTGGTACAACTTGTGATGGTGATAACGGTTCAGTTACTTTAGAAATAACAAGTGGTGGGACGCCTCCTTATAGATACGAAATAAATGGTCAATCTATAAATAATGTATCATTAACTTCATATACATTTAACAATTTAGTTAGTGGTAATTATGTTGGAAGTGTAATAGATTCATCATTATGTAAACAAAGTCAAACATTTACCATTAACCAATCAAATACTATTGATTTTCATTTATTAGGTGAAAACTCAGTAAATGACGATGGAATTATTACTGCTTATATAACAAACGGAACACCTCCATTCACATTATATTTTAATGGTGATACTTCGGGAACTACAGTTATGACAATACCTGATTTACCTGCGGGTAATTATTCGGTTAGAATTGTTGATAGTTCAGGATGTTCAAAAACAAAAAAAATACCAATTAAGGGTGAAAACCAATTTAACTCTGTAGGGTATTATAATGTTTGTCAGGGGTCATTTGACTCTCCAATAGCTGTCTTATCAAACATTAGACAATTTTTTTATGAAGGTTATAATGAATTGATAACACAAGGGTTTATATCATCAGGTTATACTAATTGTATGTTAACCGGAGCAACATTTTCGGCACAAACGACTGTTGGTGATTGTGTTAATTCAGTTATTTTTCATACGGGGACTTCTATAACAGATTATCCAACTGATGAATTATGGTTTTCGGCTATTACAACCTTAATTGAGTCTTGTCCTCAAATTGGGGATGGTAACATTGATATTGATTCGTTAAATAATACAATCACAGTCACGACAAATTGTGAACCTGAATCTTTACATAATTCAAATGTTTTAGTGGAACTAAGGATTGATTATGAAATTGAGTGTGTTTGTCCACCTGTAACCCCAAGTCCAACACCAACACCAACTTATACACCAACACAAACTCATACACCAACACCAACTTATACACCAACACTAACAATGACACCTGGTGCTTCACCACCAGTGACTCCAACACACACCCCTACACCAAGTATTACACGAACTCATACACCAACACCAACAATAACACAAACTAAAACTCCGACACTTACACCAAGTATAACGCCTACTCATACGCCAACACCGTCACCTAAAGACAAATATTATGTATACTTAATGTGTGGAGAACACCCAAGTAACACAACGGTAGTAATTCAAACAGTTCCTGCGATACTAAATAATGTGATTAATGATGTTATACTTGATTTAACCCATAAGATTTGTTGGCAATTAGTTGATATTGGTACTAATCTACAACAATTACAATCTCAATGGAATGGTACTACTTACAATAATTATTTTACAGGTGGAGTAACACTATTCCCATATATTCCAACTAAAACACCTTGTGATGATTGTAAAAAAGCACTTGAAGCTTTACCGGTCCCAATTAAAAGTGATTGCCCAACTAGTTTAAGAAATTGGAGTGATTGTAAAGGTGCTGATGTTACTGGTGAAATATATATTATAACACCAAATGGTGTTGCAAGTCTTGTTTATTCATTTGGACCTAATTTTGATGTTAACTTATATCTTGGTAGTTTACCAACAAACAGTGGTGATATTATTAAAATAATATTAACACCACCATTAGACGGGGGGTCAATTGTTACATTAAATGTTACAGGTAATGCACCGTATTCGCAAACAAGTAATGAATCAATAGTATATGAGTTTAAAACCGTATGTAACCAAAAAGGTGATGGTAGTAGTATAGAAATTTTCTCAACTTGTAAAGGTTCTATACCTTCAATAACTTTGTACAGTACTTCGTATAGTGAGGCAGGAATTCTTCCATCAACTTATTATTCAACATCTTGTTTACAAAGTAATACTTCACCAGCAATGACTTGGATTTTAAATAATTTTAATGGATTATCTGTTTTTAGTTTTGAAATACTTTGTGAAGATTTAAATGCGTCGGGTAGTAGTCCAAATGGTTATTTTGTTCATTGGTGGGTTAAAGATATAGACCCAACTCAATTAGATATTACTGCTGCGGGTAGTTGGGTTAGTGCGACAGTTCTACCAACCGATTATGGTTCAGGTGATGACGCTAACGGATGGAATGGACCTTGTCCTTTAACTGCACCTTCTAATCACAACTATAGAATACAAATAACTGCTAATTTAGTTATTGGTGGTCCTTTAGTTAGTAATTACTCAACATTTGTTGGACCTTGTATATCACCATTCTGTTAATAAATAAAAAACCCCTCCGAAAAGAGGGGTTATTTATTTTTACCAAATTTGTTCTTGTCTCATATGACCTAAGACACAACAATAAGCATCTGTTTGGTCGAAGTTTTCTTTTTTAAGAGTATTGTTTCTTGTGTATTGCCAAGTGATTTGAGGTTCTTTTTTTGCTATTAAATCCCAAATGATTAGTTTCTTGTCTATGTCTTTTGGAAGACCACCAAATAAGACAAATTTACCTTTGTCGTTTTCTTTAACTAATTCAGGGAATGCGAACTTACGAGAGTTGTATGTTGATATGAAGTCAGGAACTATCCCTAAAACGTCGTAAATTTCTTTTGTGACCAAAGTATTAAACCTTAATAAAGTTTGTACTGTATAGACGTTGTTTGAGTTTAATAAGGGTTCCTCAATGATTACTTTAGTAATTCCCATATCTTTATATTCTAAAAGCTTACTTCTAAAGATTTCTCCTTTAAGAAGTAATTCTTTTATTTTATTTTCTTCCTTTGGTTTTGGAGTTGGGGAAATGTGAGTTAATTCTAATAATTCTTTACTTTGTATGTCAAATAATGCCCAACCAATAGTTTTGGTTGAAACATCAAGCCCTAAAACTTTAGGGCTTTCTTTTAATGTTTTCTTCATATGTTAAAAATCAAATTTTACTAAAAACTGTTGAACACCCTGTCTTTGAACAGGTGATTGTAGCTTTGATACAATCATAAGATTCATTTCGTTATCGTAAAGACCAATTTCTGAAATATATGGTGATAATCCTTGAGACCAACTTGGATTTGATGAATGTTGGAATTCTGCTTGACCAAGATTTATTTTATATCTCATTTCATAAATGGTTGCTTGAATGTCGGTTTCAATTGAACCATAGAAGTAATATTCATCACCAAAATTAAGGGTTTGACCTGATTGATTAACTGTTGGTAGTGAAATAAAGTTGTTTAAATGATATGTATTTGAACTTGCAGCGTCATATAATGCTTTTGTAATTACAAAAGTATTTGATGTTAGACCAATTTCAGTTATGTAACCATTTAATGTTGATGCACTTAGTTGGTTAGTAAAATCAATTAATCTCCATTCATCAGATGATGGTCTTCCACCATTTTCAACAATTTGACAAATAATTTGGAATGTATTTGCAACATATCCATTAACAAGGGTATTATTAAGTATTTGATTTAAACAATTAAAATCTCCTCCAAATTTAACTACCACATCTTGTTGACCTGGTGTTCCACAATCAACATTTGGACCTACTATTGTTGAGTAATAATTACAATGTAATGAATCGGTTGCACCTGATGATGTATTTGTTAATAAATAACTAACATACATAATTTGATTAGTTCCTGTTAAAACACCTGAACCTGAAGTATTGGTTGTTAAATTACAACTATTCGGTGTTATTAATGATGTTGTTGCTGCAGGTAAAGTCCAGTTACGATTTGATTTATAAGATAATGCGGCAATTAATTCCTCATCATCAATTACTATAATTTTTTGGTCCGGAAAAACTTTACCAACTCTACTTGGTTTTCCGTTACTACTATTAGGGTGAGAATCCCATAAAAGATAATAACGAATACCTGGGTCATTCATATCACTATTTTTAGTTGATTTAATATAGTGAGGTTGAAATACGTCGATAAACACCATATCATCAGGTGGAACAACATAAAATGTTTCACCTTTACAACAATTAGGATTTTTATGCCAAGTTAACCAAGGCAAATGTAATTTAAAGTTTCTTGCATCTCCGGTTACATCTACAGGGTTTGTTCCGTTAATAGGTTGTTCTAAGGCAAATTTTTCACCGTAAAAGAAATCGATAGTATTGTTTGTATAATGAATAATTGCAATTGCTTTTTGTTCTTCAGGAGTTACTACAATTTTATTACTAAATGAATCGTAATAATAAACTGAGTCTTCAATATTCATATTCATATCAACAAATGTTTGACCACTACTTGTCATATAACCTAAATACTCTTTAGTTCCAAGATAAGATTTGGACCCAAAATATGTGTAATCTTGATATGGTGAAACTAATCCTGCCGGATTTTCTGACCAAGGAATATTCATATTCCAAACTTTAACGTCAAATTGGTCTGTGTTACATATAGATTCAAAATTAATTACGTCTGTATTCCAATGTTCTGTTGGTGTTATACTGTCATATAAATCAGTCATATTTGGTGGATAAACTAAAGTTCTAACATAAGTACATCCTGAGGCAATATATGAATAATCAGGAGTTTCTCTATCTAATGTGATAACAAATCCACAAATATCGACAATTTTATATGTTAAAATATTATAACAACTATTAACATCGACAAATGTATTAACAACGGGAGTTGGAGTACAACCGGTTGGTGTTGTGACACAACAAGTTGATGATGGGGTTGGAGTTGGTAATGGAGGTAAACACGCATCGTATGATGGTGTTACTGTTGGTGTTGGTGTCGGTGTAGGAGATACTGGAGTGTTAGTTCCACAATAAATTGTGTTACCATCAAAATAAATTGTTATAATATCACCTTTAGATGGTAACCTAACAATATTGGTGTTACAACCTGAATAAAATACTTCTATAGTAGTTCCACCTGTAAAAGTTGAAATATCTACTACATAATTAGAATATATAACATATTGACTATCTGTGTAAGCACTCCAATTAGATACCGATAATGATGTGTCACCACTAAAAAAACCTCTCATTGTTGCTCTGTTATAAATTGGAGACACAATTGGATTTGAAAATGGGATACCATATGTGCTGGTATTATTTTGGTCTACATATATAGGGTATTTAACATTTTGTTTATTCATTTGTCCCGGAGCGGAATTCTGTGAATTAAAGTTAGGTTCTAATATATTGTTATTAGATAAATTATAAGATGTTCCGCTTAAGGTGTTGTATGAAATTTCACTATCCCCTACTTGGAAATATGAAATATTAAAATTACCTTGAGATAGTTTTAATCTACCTGTATCGGTTAATCTTGTATTAATTAATGCTGATGTATTTTTAACTATATATGCCATATCGTATAAATATTCTGTGTTTTATTATTAGTTAATTTTTATTGAACAACAATCACATCCACTAATAACAGGATTACTAATTGAATAACTATCATTACTATATCCAACAACACACTCACCTAATGTTGTTTTATCAACTCTTGATGTTGTGCTAATAGTTATTGTGTCACTATTAGTAAGTGTTAATGAATTCCAAACCTCATCAACATTTGACTGATAAACATATTCTTTTTGACAATTTGTAATTGTGTTGACAGATTCGTTAGTGTAGTTTGATGTATTACTTAATGGTATCGTAGTGCTATTTTTAGATAGTACTGTTGATGTTGTTAATATTGATGTTCCACTATTTGGTGATGAATAAAAACTATTGTTATGTATTATATCAAATGTGATTGTTGTTCCATCAGGTAATGGTGGATTAATAATAACTGTTGTTTCATAAGAATTGACTAATGATGTATTATTATTAACCGGAGTTGTGTTAGTTGTATAAAGTGATAAACTATATGTTGTTAATTGAGTTGGTTTATCTAAAGTAACTGAACTTGTATATGTTTCACCCAAAGAATCAATAACTGATAAATCATATATTCCACTACAAAGATTTGTAAATATAGGTGATGATGAATAATTTACACCATTATCAATAGAATAATTAAATGGAGGGTTATCCAACTGAATGTTAAATATAATACTTCCGTCACATAAACAAGTTGGTTGATTAACACTTACTGGTGGTAATTGTTTTCTTGTTGGACCACAACTACCTTCATTAACAATAATTGATGAAATTGATATAGGACTAAATTCATTACCACTTGATAACCAATTAGTTGGGTATGTTGTTGTCGTGGTTAATTGTGATGTTGAAAATATTGTGTTACCGTAAATTTGTGTTGATAATAACCACTGATTACCAACTTTATTAATTGTCGATTGAGGGTTATCATCACCTATCCAAATTGGATTATTATTTGAATCTAATGAATCGTAAGTGAAATGTATAACAATTGGTAAACGTCGTCTATTTGGTTGTATTGTTAAACAAAAATCAGAATATGTGGTAATTGTTGGAACTATTAATACAACAGTATTATCCGGACAAAGAGGATTATATATGTATATAACACCAGTATCGTTTGGTACTTCAATAATAACACCCGTTTGTAATGTACTTAGTGATAAATTTTCAGCCAAATCCCCTGATGGCACCATTATTGGGATATATCCTGGAGATGGTGGTGCGGCATTATAGTAAATTGTGTATGGTTCGGGTGATGTCCCGTCAGTTATTTGTATTGTATAATAATATTTAGTATTATCAAAAGGGTATATTGGAGCTGATGGGTCACACCAATTACCACATATTGTTTCTGATAAAACTGTAATATTAGTTCCACTAAATGTACCTTGAATACAAGGTGTGTCATTGACTTCAATACCGGCACCATATGGTAAGCATTCACCTAATTCAGAACCACAAGGTATCCAACAGATAAGCCCTGGTGTTTGGACAGTAAAGATATAACTTTTACAATAACATTCAACAGGGGGAGGTGTATAATTTGCGATACTACCACTAAACACACAATCTCTTTCTGTAAGAATTGTACAAACAGTTGTTGCGGTAAAATCACCCCAATAATCCACTGTGGTTGCGGTATAAGAACCATTAGAAAGTCCGTTAAGTGCCGGTGATACAATATTGTAATTCAACCAAGTAGTTTTATATGGTGGAGTTCCTCCGCTAATTGAAAGAGATACTTCACCATCATAAGCATCGACTGAAGATGGATTAGATATCTCACATTCAACCACCATTGGTAAAATAGTTATAATTCCACAATCGTTTTTATATCCGACAATTATTGGTGTAACAACTGGTGTTGGGTTAACACAGTTATAATTAGGATTATCATTCAAACATTTTAAACAATCAAATGAGATAGTGTTAGTAATGATTGGTGTAACATTATATATTGTAATATTTGGTAATGGTTGACTTCCTGATGTTCCACTATAGGAAACACACCCTGAAAACGAACCCACAGATAATGGATAACCAGGGTTATTTGTTGGGTCAAACCAAGATGACCAATCATCCGTTGCCCCTGAAGTAATACCAAATGGAGGGAAACCACCACAACACTGTTTAAAATAATATATAATACCTGATTCCATTTTTATTATTTGTTTTACTATAAATAATCTAAAGTTTGATTTTATTAAAAATATAATTGACATTTGTTGTTAATAAATGGTGAGTTGGGAGATATTTATAAGTATGAAACTGATAAATACAATATCTAATGTTGTCACAGAGGCAAAAGATGCTTATGAAAGAGCGTGTGACAGAGGTGTTCCTGAAAAAGAACTTGATAGATTAGAAAAAAACTATTATGAATCCTTAAAACTTCTAAGGATATATGAAAATTTAGGTAAACGTAATTGTGATGAAGATTTAAAAACTAATAATAATCATTAATCCATCACCTCACTTTTTTTATCCAGCACCAAGAGAACCTAATCTTCTTGGTGGTGTATCAAAAATCCAATTTGTATTTGAACCATTATTACCTGAACCACTTATTGCGTAAAAAGTATTTAATTGATATGCTGTAGAAGCATTAACAACTACATTTGGACAAATTACTAATCCTGGATTTAATTTATATAATCCAAATGCTACAGAGGTTGTTGAGTATAATAAAGTTTGGTTTGTTGAATTTCCAACTTGGAAGGTATCGAAAATATATGTTATTTGACTTGCTTGAAAAAAAATAACGTGAGCGGATAATGAAGTATTTATTGTAAAATCCTTAAAATTTTGAAAATAATTAGAACTGTTAATAATTGTTTGTGGATTTACAGAACCTGACCTATCTATATTTAAATTGTAATATTGGCCTGTACCCCCATTAAAACTTACTGATGTACCAGTTTTATCAGTTATCCTTATTGTGGATGTGCTTGGGTCTATATATAGAACTCCTTGAGTTATTCCAGCAACACTCCAAACAGTCCCTGTACCGTTTAAATTTATAATGGTATTACTACCTAACCCTAAATATCTAGTAGTTGTTGTTGAGGATGATTGTAATGAGAAAATATTACTTGTTGTATTTCCACTAAAATATAACTCACCACTATTAAATTGTATATTACCTGATAATGTTGTATTTCCTAGTGTAACAGATGAATTAGTTATAGTTAATGTAGTTGATGATGTAATACTATAAAAATAACCCGTTGGTAAATAACCAACAACACTATTATTAAAAGTGATATTTGTTGTTAAATTTACAGAACCATAAAAATATACCAGCCCCCAATTAATAACATTTATTGCCGCAGGGTTTGTTGAACTTGTATTAGAATTATAATTTCCAAAAACTTCTAAAGAGTTCCCAAACCCTCCAGAATCATTACATTGTAACCAACCTGTAAGTTGTTTATTAAATGTTCTAAAAATGTGATTTGGATTACCAATATTATAACCATCCCCAAAAAATAAATTATTACTTGTTGACACGCTCATAGAGTCACATAATATAACATCCCCATAAACTGTTAGTTGTGCGGTTGATGCCCAAGTAATGGTTGAACCTTCTATAAAAGTAAGACTAGCGATAACACTTGTTCCGATGTTCAAAGTTCCACCTGTTTTTGAAACAGTAATATAACGATAATCAGCTACGGTTGATGTTGACGTAATAGTTGTTAGAGCTGTTCCTGAACCTTCTATATATACATATGGTACAGTAATTGTACCTGTTAGAGATATTGTTCTAGCAACTGATGCGGTACTTGTTGAATGGAGTTCAGTAGTAATATAGAATGATAAATTAGTTTGTGTGGTGAGTGTTAATAATGTTCCAGTCCCTGTTAAATAAACATAATCAAAATAAAAATATCTAACATTCGTGTTGGATGAGGAAATAAGTCCCGCATATAAATAACTTCCACTAATATTACCAGCCGTTAATGTAAGTGTCCCTGTTAATATAATAGGGGAAATATTTTGATACCAATTTGCTCCAACTGTGTTAAATGTCATACTCCCTTTATGGGAAAGACCATTACACTCTATATATGAAGTGACTCCCGATACTGATGTAAAAGTTATTAAACCTGAATAAGTGTGAGTTCCACCTAAATAAAGAGCATTAGAACCACTACTACTAGTTACAATATTTAAAGCCCCTGTGCCTGCTAATGTTCCTGTAAAGAGTGAAAGGTCTAAAGTATTACAAGTGGAGGTGGCAGCAATAGTTAACGTACCACTTCCTGATGCAGCATTTACAATAGCATTATCTGCAGTTGTTGGTACTCCCGCAACTCCACCTGTACCCCCTGAACCATTGTACCAATTTCCTGCTACTGACCAAGCGGCACTACCGTTACCCGCAACATACCAATACTTAGCCGCCATTTAATTATAATGTGTTTAAATTCAATATGTTCAATACATAATTTTGTATTACAGTATCGTCTGTTCCCCACTCTAATACTATGTCGTGAGGAATAGTCACTGAACCACTGAATGAATCTGAATCACCATTTATTTTCCAAAATACCTCAACGGTATCAGGAAATAATGGAAAAGCATTAATGGTAATATCAATAGTTTTCGCCTCCCAATTTAATGGGTATGTAATTACGTTTGTAGGTTGTAAATTTGTCATAATGTTATTTATAAAATATGTTAATTATTAAATCGTTTGTTCCAACAGCATTCGCATCCGAATCGGCAAGTCCGGTAACTGTTGTTATCGCAATTCCTGTTGAAAATGTTATCCCATCCGGTAATGAAACGTTTGCGGCAGATAAAGGTGGTATTACTAAAGAATATACTACTCCTGAACCTGCTGTAGGTGTTGTCGCAATATTATGAAAAGCAACTTTTCTTGCAGAACCGTTTGAATTGTAAATGTACCATCCATTAACCGTTCCCCCACTTGCTTTAATAACAGAAGGATTAGTACTTGCTGCAGATGCTAAGTGATAATAAGATGCCGGAGATATAGGTGTATATGCCATAATTATATAATGTTCCAATTAGCACCATCGCTAATTAATGTTAATGATAAATATTGTGTTTTTATTAATGCCGTTAAACTTCCATCTATTGTTTGAGATGATGTTGTGTTTATTGTAATTGTACCGGTTCCAACATTTTTAATAACGTATGAATTGGTGTTACTGATTGATGTTGGGAGTGTTATTGTGATTGTGTTTGATGCGAAATATATATAATCAGTATTTGAATTGTTTCCAGCATTTGTGTTAATAGACACTGAATTTATTGATTTTACAGATGATGCAGGTAAGTTAAGATACGTTGTTGCGGAAATTGTATTTGCAGTTAAACCATTTGTAAAGTTGGTTGCTCCTGTTACAGTTCCTCCGGTAAAACTTCCACCTGATGCAGGTAAGTTAAGATATGTTGTTGCTGATATTGTATTTGCCGTTAATCCACCTGTAAAGTTGGTTGCTCCTGACACTGTTCCTCCGGTAAAGGTAGAACTTGTTGTTATACCGGTTACACTAAATGTTCCTCCGGTATTATTTGTAAATATAATTGTACTACCACTATAAGTACCACCTGTAACAAAAACGTCTGTAAGACCGGTTACATTAAATGTTCCACCCGTTACATTTGTGAAGGTTATTGTTGAAGTATTTTTATTAAAAGTACCACCGGTTACATAAACATCCGTTCCGCCCGTATATAACCCAGTAACATTAAATGTTCCTCCGGTGTTATTTGTAAAAGTCAAAGAACCTGATGAGTATGTACCTCCCGTTACTCTAATATCTGTTGGTAAATTCTGATATGTTGTTGCCGATATTGTATTGGCAGTTAAACCACCTGTAAAGTTGGTTGCACCTGATACAGTTCCACCGGTAAATGATGAACTTGACGTTATCCCTGTTACGTTAAATGTACCACCTGTGTTATTAGTAAATATGATTGTACTACCACTATAAGTACCACCTGTAACAAATATATCTTTAGATGTATTAAAGGTATGAGTATTACCACTTGAAACAATTGAAAATGTTGTTCCAGTATTTGTTCCTACTGCTAATATTTGTGCAGCTCCTGTAAGACTATTAAGAGCAGTGATACCTGTACCTGCCATTATACCACTCTGTTGTGTTATAGTTAGTATAGTAGATTGTACAGCAGGATGTGCAAATGGACTTGTCTGAGCTGTTTCAGATATTATAGACATATTAATATCAGCGCTTGCCCAATACAATTCTATTATATCTCCTGCTATTAATTCTATAAGATAATTCCATGCAGCCATCATATATGCAGGACTATTACCTTGTAATGATATAACACCTGAACTTGCGGTTATATCAGTTCCATTTTTTCTTAACCAAAAATTTACATAATCAACACCTGCATCACTCTTATCCATTTGAGAAGAAAACTGTAAATTGTAAATTCCTGTATTAGCAACAACAATCTGAGAAGTCATTGTTCCTGTATATGTAGCAGAAGTTCTAAGTTGAGAAACTGAAACTACATAAGTTCCTATTCCTCCTGTACCACTTGTAAATGCAGATATAAAAGTTCCTGCTGTTATACTACCACCTGTTAATACCATTCCTATCTTTAATGTTCCTGATGTAACACCTGTAACATTTAATATAGTTCCTGCACCTGCTCCACCATTACTTATAGTTCCTGTAAAAATAGCAGTTTGTGTTTGTAATGAAAATCCATTAGATAAATCTGTAGTATCAAATTTTATTGCTCTTGGAGTATTTGCAGTTGGATTATCTTGTGTTGTACTATCTGATATTGCTAAGTAATATCCTGTAGGTGTAGCAGCAGTATTACTTCCCCATTTAAGACCTGTTGATGTTGTACTATCTGCTAATAAGACTTGTGTATCTAACCCTACTGGTAGTCTTGTATTAGTTGAATTAAATGTAAATAAATCACCTTTAGTTGTAAGAGGTGATGTTGTAAATCCTGTTACAGTAAATGTTCCTCCTGAATTATTTGTAAATATTGCATTACCAGCGGTGTATGTTCCCCCCGTAACAAAAATATCTTTTGGTAAGTTATAATATGTGGTTGCCGATATTGTGGTTGCGGTTAAACCATTATTATTTAATGTTACTCCCGGAGTTGTGATTGTTGTGGCAGATATTGTATTTGCTGATAATCCGTTTGTAAAGTTTGTTGCCCCCGATACAGTTCCTCCTGTAAAAGAAGTACCCGTACTTGTACTAAACCCTGTAACATTAAATGTTCCTCCGGTATTGTTTGTAAATATTGCTGTTCCCGATGAATAGGTACCACCCGTAACAAAAATATCTTTTGGTAAATTATAATATGTGGTTGCCGATATTGTATTTGCCGTTAATCCATTTGTGAAATTGGTTGGACCTGTTACCGTTCCACCACTAAATGTTGATGGAGGTAAATTATAATATGTGGTTGCCGATATTGTATTGGCACTTAAACCATTTGTGAATATTGTTGGTCCTGTAACCGTCCCACCACTAAATGTGATACCACCACCTGTTTGAAAGATTCTCCAATTTGCATTTGCACTTGTATAACCACCAACACCCTCAATAGTTGAGGCAGTCCAAGATTGTATAAATGATTGACCTGCAGATGAACGACTATTAACAACGGTTGTATAATCAGAATAAGTTACGGCAGAAAATCCTGTAAGACCGGTTATATTATTCCATAATGTGTCATAATTTGGTATTACATATTGATAAACTTTATCTGTCTCGTGAACATATGCCATCATACCTAATCTTCTTCTACCTGAAGATATGTTATCCGAATTTAATGTTAAATAATCAGGAGATAAAAATGTACCATTACCTTTCATATATCGTATCGGTATGGTATTGGCAGATAATTGAATTAGTGATGGGTAAGTTGATGCCGTTAATGTTAAAGTTAAATCAGATAGGTTATATACTTCCATATAACCACCAACATTAAGTACTGAAAAGTTGGTCCCAAAAACTGATGTTCTTGAAACGGATTGTGGCGTTGATACTTGAACGCTGGATATTGGATTTTTGTATGGTACTGACATAATAATAAATACTATGTTTTTGTATTTCCTTTAAAGAATAATGACGATGATAATGATGGTGGTGGAACTGAACTTGGGATTAAACAAGTTGGGTCAATCCAAAGAACTCTATATATGTTTGATGGGATTGCTGCACCACTTGAAACAACAACATTAGTTGATGCCAATACGGCATCAGGGATTGCGTTATAAACAATATCAGTAGAACAAGGTATATTTGAACCAATATCAATAGTCATATTTGTCATTGAACCACCTACCGCATTTAAAGGTATCCAAAGAGTGTAGAAATATTGTATATTTGGATTAATTTGTGTTGTTAATAATTCGATTGTATTGAATGAATATTGATGTTGAATACAACCATAACTATCTGTACCAGTTCCAACTAATTGTCTAATGTGTCCTTTTAATGTTGATACATTAGTTATAAAGTTTCCATTACTTCCGGTAAATCCTGAGTAATGAATGTAAATATTTAAATCGTTAGAATAAGAACTAACAGATGGAACACCACCATTACCCCATCCTAAGAAACTAGTAGACCCACTATTATACATATAAGTTCCTAAATTAGTTAATGATGTAGTGTCTTGTGGTTCCGGCACTAAATAAACATATGGGTCAAACACATATGGATATGTTGGGGTTGGAGTATGTGTTGGTGTTATACTTGGTGTAGGTGTATGTGATGAGGTTATACTTGGTGTTGGTGTATGTGAAGGTGTTATACTTGGTGTAGGGGTGTGTGTTGGGGTGATTGTTGGTGTTATTGTAGGTGTAGGTGTAGGTGTTACAGCAATTGCACAACTAACATCTGATGACGCAGCACCAACACCAGGAATTGTTGTTTGAACTAATGTAAATGTTGGTATTGTAATATCGTCAAGACGGTATACTTTTCCTGTTGAGTATTCAAAAAGATAAAGTTTATTATTTTTTGATGACAATCCATATACCCCTGTAATTGATGGATTAAGAGTTACATCATATTCAATAGTTCCTGTTGTATAATTATATTGAGTTAAATATATATTACCACCACCCACACTTGAAACAAATAATTTATCTGTTGTAGGAAAATAATACAAATCTCCTCCAACTATTCTACCGGTTCCGGGTAATGAAAATTTATTAGTTATTGTTGGTATTGTTGTTGAGATATCTGCCTCAACTACAATATAGGACGACCCAGCAGTTGCTCCGGTGATTGTTGAAATTAAAGTATTCTCATCTTTAACACATAAACCTAATAAAGGTTTTGATGGGTATAGAGTTCTATTATATAATGCTAGAAATGGTGTTGAGTTGATATAATATTCGGTAATTTCTTGTGGATTATTAGTATCGGTAATCCAAAATTTATTACTATTATTTGCTATGTCACCAATTGATGGTAATGATGGGAATGTTAAATGTGTTAAAACATTCGTGTCAATATTATACTTAAATATATCTGTTGTACCTGTAGTAACATAACTTGAACAATCTATGGTTGTTGGAGGAATATTTAAACAATCAATAATTTTAAATCGTTCACATTTATCTGATGTTATTATTTTAATACCCACCGCCGGTGCCATATTAAATGGTGGTGGTAATACAATTTCTATTGTTGGTGGAATTGAAGATATAACTTGAGCAACATAACCACAATTACTACCATACACATCACATACGTAAATATCGTATGGGTAAGTTAAACCTGTGATGTTAAGTAATGTTATTGATGTCATAATTTATTATGATATAGTTATATTAACATTTCTAGGTGGTGATTGTAATGTCGAATATGCCGATATGTTAGTGTATTTTGGTGTACTAGTACCTCTTAATTGTAGTATACCACTAGACCAAGTTGAATTTGAATAACTTGTTAGTAATTTATCAATATTTGTACTATTAAATCCTGAAGAACTACTAATTATAATTGTACTTAAATTTGTAAAAATTCTAGAACTATTTGAGAATGTTGTAATGGTATTATTACCACGAATTATTAAACGATTAATTGCTAAATGAACTAATGATAAATCTCCGGAAATAGTGTTCTGTCCTGATATAGTAATGTTTTTAGCGTTAGATGGTAAGTTTTGAATATTTCCTGAAATAGTGTTATGACCATCAATAAATATTTGATAATACGCGTAAGAATTACCAAGAGTTCCAATATCACCGGTTACTGTATTGCTACCTTCTAAAGAAAAGAATGCCCCGGATTTTAAGTTTATTGAACTAATATTTCCTGAAATAACGTTATTACCTACAATTGACACTGTAATTAAGGTTGAATAGTTAAATGTGTTTATATTACCATATAATGTGTTTGAACCTGAAACCTCAATTCGGATTAAATTTGGGGGTAACGTTGAAATATCTCCAGTTACCGTATTATTACCGTATAATTGTATTTGAGTTGTACTATTAGGTAATCCACCTAAATCACCTGAAATAGTGTTAAGACCGCCAATGTATATTCTATATAAAGATGGTGTTGACAATAAAGCTATGTTTCCACTAATGATGTTTTGACCTTCAATCACAAGGTCTACAAGAGATGATGATGGGATGTTTTGAATATTACCACTTAATGTATTATTACCACCTATAGCAAATGTTGTTAATGTTATTGGTAAATTGGCGACATTTCCTAGTATCGTATTAGACATATTTAATGACGAGGATAAGTAATTAATTGTGAATGATTCAATAGTTGATGGTAAATATTGAATATCTCCGGATAAATTACCATAAGTTACATAAAGAGTTATTAATGATGACGGTAATAAATTAAGATTTCCTGATAAAAATACTATATTCGCTACGTTAAAAACTGTTAGCCCATCTAATAGTGATAATTGAGAAGTTCCAACCTCTAAATATCTAGTACTTGTGTCAGTTATTAATGGTAATGTACCGATGTTTGCTTGAAAAGTAGTAATTGAAGTTAAGTCAGATGATTGAATTAATATATTTCCAGTGTATGGTGATGAATATGTGTGAGTGATTGCTATAGTTGTATTTGGAGTATATACCATAGTATTACCATCTCCCCAAACAACCCTGAATGGTAAAAGTGGGGATATCACAAGACTAATAGAAACATTATTTAAACTTCTAGCTGTCATAGTAAATGTTTCGTTCATTGCTGCCGGTTGTGTTATAGTTGGTGTAAGTGTTGGAGTTGGTGTGTGTGTTGTTGTTGGAGTGTGTGTTGGTGTTATACTTGGTGTTACAGTGTGTGTTGGTGTTTGAGTTAGTGTTGGTGTATAAGTTGGTGTTTGAGTTAATGTTGGTGTATTAGTATGTGTAACACTCGGTGTTGGAGTGTGTGTTGGAGTGTGAGTTTGGGTTATACTTGGTGTTGGTGTATGTGTAGGGCTTTGTGTTGGTGTTGGTGTTAAAGCTATTTGACAATAAACACAATCACCAGAATAAGAATAACCATAAGAACCTGATAAAATATTAATATCATTTATGTTTCCGTGATTATAATCTATTCCTACATAAAAAATACATTTATTTGATGCGATTCCTGATATAGTTACAGATGCACCATACACACTAAATAATTCAAACTGATATCCTGTTGGTTTTCCTGTGACATTATTACAATAGTAAAAATCACCATAATAACAATCTTGGAATTTTAAAGACCCTGGGCAAATTATTTGACCGGTAATTGCAGAATAGTTGGCAAACCCATATAATGGACAATTTCTTGTTATTAAATCTGAATAAAATGGTAATATTGCTTTTTTATTCTTTGTGTTATATTTTGTTGGTGTTACTGTTGGGGTTGGTGTTGGGGTTGGTGTGTAAGTGTATCCGCTAGCGTCAATACCAATAATTGAACAAAAATTTGTTGAAGATGGTGTTATTGTTGGTGTTGGAGTTACACTTGCACTTGGAGTTGGTGTTGGGGTTGGTATATATTCACAATCAAATAATGCTGTAAAATCTAACACATCACAATTTTGTGTTGGGGTTGGAGTAGGTGTAGGACACATTCCACTAAAAACGTAAACACTTGATAAGTCAGGACAAGAACTTGTGCACGGATATTTTCCCGTTAAATAACAAGTTCCTCCTAATGTATCAGATAAACACCAATAACTTGTTGCACCTGTTGAATAATATATAGTCCAACCACTAGTTTGACCTGTCCAATAGGATTTACCATTATAGGTTCCTCCTGTTATGTAGTTATCATCGGCACCTACTAATCCGGTGTTATTTATACAATATGTAGAACTACAAGGCATATTAAATTAGGATATTTGAAATTGATGTGCAACCATTATTATCGACAACTTTTAAATTGTAAGACGGATTATTTTCCAAAATCACGGGAACCTGAAAATTGTAAGGTAATGATGATGACGGAATTGTGTCAATATAAATGCAAGTAACATTTGTTTGGTCACACAAATAAAGATTAAAAGGTGTTGCTCCTGATATGTTATTGATATTAATGTTTGTCGGCATTTGATTAAAAGTTATTATCATAAATATAGTGGCATTAAAAAACTAATAAAGTTTTGATAATAATAATTTATTTATTAAAAAAAAATGATACTTTTACAAAAAATAAGATATTTATACATATGGGGCGTAAAAAAATTAAAACAGAAGAAAAAAAAATTAGGATGTCTATAACAATAGACCCTAATATTGAAAAAATAATTAGAGATAAACATATTAATTTATCATCGTTGACTAATAAATTATTAACAGAATATTTTGGTGATGAAAAAAATATGTAGTAAATGTTTAGTTGAAAAAGATGTTTGTGAATTTCATAAACATAATAGGGAAAAAGATGGTCGATTTCATCAATGTAAAGAATGCCGTAAAGTTAAAAGTAAAAATGATTATCATAAAAATAAACAAAATGATAAATCAATTATCACCGGAAAAACTTGTCCATCTTGTTTAATTGAAAAAGATATTAATTTATTTCACAAACAAATTGGGTCTAAAGATGGTTATAGGTCAATGTGTAAAGAATGTCGTAGTGATAAATTTAAAAATGATTATCAAAATTTACCTGAGTTTTCAAAAACACATAAGAAAAGAACCAAAGAATATGCTTTAAATAATCGTAAAAAAATTAACGAATATTTTAAGTTAAGATATATTAATAAACCTCACGAATATGCTTGGAGGGGGATGTTAGGTTCAGTGACTAGACGATTTGGGGGTAAAAAAGAATCAACAACATATGAAATTTTAGGGTATTCTGCGGAACAATTAAAAGAACATTTAGAAACTTTATTTATTGATGGTATGTCTTGGGAAAATTGGGGGGAATGGCATATAGACCACATAATACCTATTAGTAAATTTGAAAAAAACACTGACCCTAAAATAGTTAATTCTTTAACTAATTTACAACCTCTGTGGGCTTCAGATAATATAAAAAAAAGTAATCATTAAAATATTTTGTTTTTATTAGTTTTTTGTTTATCTTTGTCTTTATGTCAGACGATGCGGAAATTTTATTAGAGATACTACACGAAATATTAGGTGATGAGAAACTTCATTACCAATCTAAAGGGCAGGTTAGTTTTAATTGTCCTGAGTGTGATGAGGGTAGAAACAAAGGAAATTTAGAAGTTAATTACTTTGAACATATTTGGCGTTGCTGGTCGTGTTCAGATGAAAACGGAACTCACGGAACATTAGGGAAGTTAATTGACCGATATGGTAATAAAAAACAGAAAAAAGTTTATAACTTACTCCAACCTGAAAATCACAAACCAAAAGAGAAACGAGTTAATAAATTAAAACTACCCGAAGGATTTACCAAATTCAAGGATAGTAGTTTGGTTTATCCGGTTCGTCGTCAAGCTTATAACTACCTAAATCAACGAGGGATAACAGATAAAATTATTGAGAAGTATGGAATTGGTTTTTGTGATAAGGGTGCGTTCTCAGGTAGAATAATAATTCCTTCTTATGATAGTAAGGATGAGTTAAACTATTTTATTGCCCGAAGTTGGGACCCAAATTCAAGAGCCAAATACAAAAATCCTGAGGCATCAAAAGATGAGATAATTTTCTTTGAGAGTACAATCAATTGGAATGCCGACATTCATCTTTGTGAGGGTGCGTTTGATGCAATATTCTTACCTAATAGTATTTCTATGTTGGGAAAACATATGTCGGAATTATTACTTAACACAATATACGAAAAGGCGAACGGGAATATAATTATATGTCTTGACGCTGATGCGTGGCAAGACGCTGTTAAATTATACCACAACTTAAATGGGGGTAGATTATATGGTAAGATTAAAATAATAAAATTAACGGGTGATGCCGATGTTGCCGATTTAAGGGGTGACATAAATAATTATTTTTATACAATGAAATAGATGATAGATTTAAATGAGGCTGCAAAAGAAATAAGAGGGTTATTAGATAAACGAAGAGAGGAACTTGAATTAACATTCGTTGAGGATACCCACACTTATTATATGAAGGATGAAACCGGTGTAATCCGAAGTGATTATCCATCTGTTAGTAAGGTAATGAAATACTTTTACGAAGAGTTTGATACGGAAGGTATTTCACTAAAGAAAGCTAAAGGTGACCTTGAGGTTCAACAACAACTCTTAGATGAGTGGAAAGCCGCTGGAGACTATTCAACCAATATGGGAAGTAGAGTTCACTATATGTTGGAGAAGAAAACGATTGAGATGTTTGGGAATTATAAAGAAGTAAGACAACCTATCTTTGAATGTGACTTTACTCAAATATTAAAGGGGGATAGTATGATATCTGCGGGAACAGCATACTTGAACCTTATGGTTGAGAGAGGAGCTGTGTTATTAGATACGGAAATTGTATTGGGTGACCCCGAGTTGAAGTATACAGGACAACCGGATAAGGTGTGGTTGATTATGAATAAGGAACAAACTGAGTTTGGTTTGGTAATAACAGACTGGAAAAGTAATAAGCCGAAGAATTTTGAAGAGAATCATTTTACCAAAAAAATGTATTACCCGTTTAATAAGTTACCAAACAACGCGTTGGGTCACTACTTCACTCAATTACCATTTTATGGGAAACTTCTTATTAAAATGTTACAAGGAACCAAATACGAAGACATTAAATTGTATGGGTGCGTAATTGTTCTTGTTAAAGAAATTGGACAATATGAAGAGTTCCGTGTTCCCAAGTCAGTTCAAGATACTATTTTGGAAATGGATATGTCAAAGTATTTGACAAAGAAACAAAAATAAACTAAATTTAAAAGAAAAACATATGGATGATTTATTACAACCAAAGATTGATTTAAAAAAACAACCTACCGTGGTGTGTGAGGAATGTGACTGCATATACTTCAAAGAAGTTGTGTTGATAAAAAAAGTTAACAAACTGTTAACCGGGAGTCAGGAAGACAATATTGTCCCGTTTCCTACCTATCGATGTGACGATTGCGGTCACGTAAACGAAGAGTTTAAATTATTTGATAAGTAAGTAATATGATAAAGACCATCTGTCACTTCAGTGACTTACATATTAGATTATTCAAAGACCACGATTTATATCGTGGAATCTTGAATAATATGTTGGAACAATTCAGAGAGATTAAACCTTGTAGAATCGTGTTTACTGGTGATTTATTACATAGTAAAAACCAACTAACACCTGAGGCGATAGAAATGTCTTCTTGGGTATTAACTGAATGTTCTAAAATTGCTAAAATAATTTTAATTCCTGGTAATCACGACGCAAATTTGAAGAATGATGAAAGGTTGGATAGTATAACACCTATTGTTGATAATTTAAATAATCCAAATATTGTTTATTACAAGAATAGGGGGGTTTATAAGGATGAAAATGTGTCTTGGTGTGTATATTCACAATTTCAAGGTAATATTCCTCCGGAAATTGATACTGCGGTTGGATTTAAGATTGGGTTATTCCACGACCCTGTTGCCGGATTAACCACAGATTTAGGATTTGACTTTGGTTCACACGCATATGACACTGAAAAGTTTAATGGTTTAGACCTTGTTTTATGTGGGGATGTTCACAAACGTGCGGTTTTTAATATACCAAATGGTAAAAGAGGTGTGATGATAGGTTCGTGTTTGCAACAGAACTATGGGGAAAGTATTACCAAACACGGATTTGGGGTTTATGATTTAGAAACAGATGAGTATTTGTTTGTTGATTTACACAATCCAAAACCTTTCTTATCATTTAAGATGAAATCATTTGATGATATAATAAATGGAACTGAAAAATTAGTTAATAGTGGGAAATAGTTTAATAGGTAGAACTCTTGATTTGGACTTGGGGTCTACACCGGTTAATGTAACTATAAAAGAAATTACTGATACCAAAGTGATTGTAGAATATAACCGCTCAACTCCGGGAAGAACTGAAGAGTTTACAATTATTGACTTTGAATATTTTAGTGGAATAAAAATTAAATAAAAATGGGAAATTTAAGACAATCAATGACTGATTCCGAATGGAATGAAATAGAGAATCAGATTAAAAGAGATAGATTATTGGGAAAACCGGAACACGGACATATTGCGGTTTGGGTGGATAAATTGACTATTAAACAATTAAAAAAACTTAAAAATAAGTTAAAGAAATGTGGTGTTGATAGTCACGATTGTTCCAAAGTTGACCAATGGATAACGTATAATGAAAACAAAGAACGTGTTACAAATAAAACTAACACATAGTCAATTAAGTAGCGTCAACGAGTATTGTAAATTAAACAATATTGAGGATGTTGATAAGTTCATTACCAAATGTTATACCGAAGGGTTTAACATAAAAAAATATGGTTTACTTGGAGATGATTTGGGAAAAACGGATATTGTTGGTGAAAAACAGGTAGAAATTGAGGTAATCCGTGAAATACGGGTAGAAGTACCTGTTGAAGTTATCAAAGAGGTTGAGGTAGTTAAAGAAATAATCCGAGAAGTTGAGGTTATTAAAGAAGTTATAGTGGAAGTTCCTGTCCCAAATATAGATAAAATTGGGGACGAAAATAAAATAAATGAACTGTTGTTAAAAATACAACAGTTGGAAAATCAAGAACCAATTATTAAAGAAGTTATGGTGGAAGTTCCTGTCACAAATTTAGACAATATTTGTGACAAACCTGAACCAATAATTGTTGAAAAAATTGTGGAGGTTATCAAAGAAGTTCCGGTTGAAACTATTGTGGAAAGAATAGTTGAAGTAGAAAAACCAAATGATAAGGTATTACTTCTTCAAGAAACTTTACAGAAACTTAGAAAAGAACTATCTTTAAAAAACACAAGGATTGAAGACCTTGAAAATATAAATAAACAATTGGAATCAATTAAAGTAAGTCAGGGAGCAGTCTATTTGAAAGGTTCAAACATAAATGAAACAATGTAATATGGAAAATTATTATTTAAATGTTAGAGTTAGTGGTGGTAAGGAAGAAATACAAGAATTACTTGAATTACTAACAAAGATACAAATTTTAGGTTCAGTTGGGTCTAGCAGAACTATCCCGGTCACAGTAGATGGTGATGGTAGTGCTAGACTACGTTTTGAAACGACCTCAACTGAAAATGACCAAATTGAAAAAATAAAAGAATTTCGTTCTATCCAAAAATTCATAAGTGAAGTTGAAGAAGGTGAGAACATAAGTACACATTATATAGGAGAATAATATTTTTCCCGAACACATCATACATTTTATATTTTATGATATTTATATATAAAGGTTAAATTATGAAAATATGTAAAAAATGTGATATTGAAAAATTGTTATGTGATTTTGGTAACAATAAAAATAATAAAGATGGTAAATCAATTTATTGTAAATCGTGTGAAAAATTAAGAAGTTCAGAATTTAGAAGTAAAAATTCGGATAAGATTAAAGAGAGTAGTAAAAAATGGAGAGATAACAATCCTGAAAAATATAAAGAAACTATTGATAGGTATCTAACTAATAATCCGCATATGACTTCAAAAGAAAGATTAAAGAAATATCGTGAAAATTCTGAGTTTAGGGAAAAACAATTAATAAATAGAAAAGAATATTATTTGAATAATGTTGAAAGTGAAAGAGAGAAAAGAAAACAATATTATTATAATAATAAAAAAAATGAAAGAAATAAAAATAATGAGTGGAAAAAAAATAAATTAAAAACTGACTCATTAGAACGAATGAAAAAAAATCTTAGAAATAGGATACGAGAATTTTTAACAGGTGAAAATAAAAGTAAAAGAACCTTTGATATTATAGGACTTGATAAAGAAAATTTTAAGTTGTATATTGAAAGTAAGTTTACTGAAGGTATGTCTTGGGAAAATTATGGTGAGTGGCATTTAGACCATATAAAACCACTTTATTTATCTGAAAACGAAGAAGATTTATTATCATTAAACCATTACACAAATTTACAGCCATTATGGGCTGAGGATAATATTAAAAAAAATAGAAAATATGATTAACATTTTAACTTGGTTCATATTAAGCTACGGGCTTATGAACATTATGGTCTACGGGTCAATATTTCAAGGGGTAAGAAACTTCTTTAAAAATTGGGGTGAAAGTCAATTACCGTTTAACGGATTAGGCCACTTCATATCAGGTATATTAACCTGTCCGATGTGTTTTAGCTTTCACGGGGGTTGGTTTTTATCATTAACAGTATTCTCACCAACTTTAGCATTGTTTGGAACACCACTATGGATTAGTTGGTTCTTTGATGGGATTTTGTCATCCGGAGCTGTGTGGGCAATAAACGCTATTGTAGAATGGTTTGAGGAAAATAGACCAACAAAAAATTAAGATATGGAAAATAAATTAGGTGACTTTGTAATTAAGTTTTTGAAAGATAAAACTGAGACGAGAAAGATTATTAAGTGTGATGATTTTTTTCAGTTGGTAAATGATATGGGTATTAGTGATGATAGTGATGAAATTGTTAATATTATAGATTATTTGGAAGACAATAATATAGATATAAATTTTCATAAAGCTAACACTCAAAATTTTTATACCCGATTTAGAAATATAGAAAGAAAAGTTCAATTATCTAAAATGTTAAGAGGGTCTGAAACAGAAGTTCAAAAGATGATTAAGAAGGTTGAAAGTATTAAAATTGATGAGAGACCGGATTGGCTTGATTATTATAAAAATGAGGATGATGAAGATGAAACAACGTTTAATGGTAAACGAACTACAGATAGAGATAACAATTTGGGTCAAGACATTATTGATAGATTGACTAATGAGGTTAAGGAACGAATTAATAGTGAACCGGGGATTACTTTAGATGAAATACGAGAACAGATGAATCAAGAAATAAATAACAATTAAATAAATACAATTATGCCAAAGTCAAAATTACGTGGTGGAGCAAAGGCTCACAAAGCAAGAGTAACAACAAGAAACAACTCTCTTAGAGGATTAAGAAAAAAAGCTCAAGCAGAGTATACTGAAATGTTTGAGAAACAAATGGAGGAGTTGAAAGCCCAATATCAGTCTGAGAATGGTGAGACAACAGAATTAAACGCTGAGATTATGGGTGATGTAAATGAAATTAACATAACTGATGTTGAAGTTTTAACACCTGAAGTGACTAATGAGAACTAAGATAGTATCAGCATTTCCCGGGGTAGGAAAAACTACCTATCATAAAAATAATCCTGATACCACTTTGGATTCCGATTCAAGTGGTTTTAGTTGGGTTATTGATGAACACGGTAATAAAACAAGAAACCCAAGTTTTCCTCAGAACTATATTACTCATATTAAAGAGAACATTGGAAAACACAAATACATCTTTGTTTCTTCACATAAAGAAGTGAGAGACGCGTTATTGGACAACTGTTTATATTTCTATTTGGTTTATCCGGATGATAACAGAAAAGAGGAGTTCATCCAACGATATAGAGATAGAGGTAACGATGAGAACTTCATTAAACTAGTTGATTCCAAATGGGATGATTGGATGAGTGAATTTTATTGGATGGATAGAGGATGTGAAAAACTAACCGCATATGATGGTTGGAACTTGGATACCGTGTTGGTGGCTCAGGATAGAAGAGATGGTGGTGATTCCATTCAAGAAGAAGTAGAAGAACTGAATTAAAACAAATGGATTTATTTAATCCCCCCATAGAATTTAATTACACAATAATGATAAAAGATTTAGATATCACAAGTTTTGATAATCCTTACCTACAGATTGTATGGGAGGATTATGCTGAAAACTTTACACAAGAAAAAATAAAGAGTGTTCGTCATTACTTCCAAAAGAAGTATAACACAACCAACGTCAACGTAATCACCAAGACAAAGGTTGCTGACGACACCACACATACCGTAGACATCTCCTTTAACATCTTGGATGAGAACTATCAATTAGAACTAGTTCGTTCATTCTTGGAGTCAAAGGGGAATATGGAACACTACGATGATATCTACCAACTTAATAGTATTGTGGATAACAAATTGTTACAAACTCAAACTGATGCTGCTCCGTTTAAAAGATGGTATATCAAGAACATTGAGTTCTCAAACTTTTTATCCTATGGTGAGAATCAAAAGATAGATTTTGAGAAGTGTGATGGGATTACGGTTGTAGAGTCAAACCCACCTAACTTTGGGGGTAAGACAGTTCTTACTGTGGATTTACTTATGTTCTTATTCTTTAATGAGACGACCAAAACATCTAAAGCGGAGGAAATATTCAACAGGTTTACAGACAGAAACAAAGTTGCCGTAAAAGGTGAGATTACAATCGATGGTGAGGAGTATATTATATTGAGAAATATTGAGAGAAAGTTATCAAAGAAAAATGAATGGACGGTTAAGACCGAGTTGGACTTTTATAAAAGATTGTCTGATGGTAGTTTGCAGAACTTCACCGGAGAACAACGAAGAGAGACCGAGGCGTTTATTAAAACGTCTATCGGAACCAAAGAGGACTTCTTAATGACAATCCTAACAACTGCCACCAACTTGGAAGAACTAATTGACGCCAAACCTACGGCGAGGGGTCAAGTTCTTTCAAGGTTTATGGGGTTAGATTTCCTTAAACGTAAGGAAGAAGCCGCTAAAGAAATTTATAGTGACTTCTCCAAAGGAATGTTATCAAACATCTATAACTCTGAAGAACTTAAAACGGATAACCAAACTAGTCAAGAAACAATTGATACCCTAACCGAAACTAATCTTACATTAGATACTCAATTGGAAGATGCTAAAGCAAGAATCCTTAAAGGACAAGAGTATCGTGATGGGTTGTTAAAATCCAAACACAACATTGATAATGAATTGGTGACGGTTTCTCCGGACAAAGTTCAGGAAGAGATTAATGGGTTGGACCTACAAAAAGCCAAAGCTATTTCAGATAGAGATGGTGTTAAGGTTGTTGAACCATCTGAATTTTACCACGAGGACAAACACGATGAGGTGAAACAAGAGATTAAGGATTTGATAACTAAACAAGCGGAGAACAACGCTAAGATTAAAAGTATTGAAGAACTTAAGAGTTCGGTTGATGGTGGAATCAAATGTGAACACTGTGGTATTGAACTGATGAATGCGGCTATAACCAATGCAAAAATTGGTGAACTTGCAGGATTTATCACGCATAAAGAGGAATTATTGGGGTTAATGCGTGAATTAACCAGCAAAGAAGAAAGTTTTGTTAATCTTAAAAAAGAGTTTGATGAGTATGAGAAAAACAAACTTATCAAAGAGAAATATGAATTAAGTGTTGAACGTTTCCAATTGATGATTGATGCGTTAAAAACCAAATTGGAAAGATACTCTGAAGTTCAGGATAAGATTATTGAAAACAATAAGACAGATGGGTTGTTGATTAAAGCGGGGATTAGAATTGATGAACTTGAAGGTGAGAAGAAAACTATTGAAACTAGTATCTCAAACAATAAGTTTACGATTACTAATCTAACTACCAAGATAACTTCTAACTTGGAAACAATTAGAAAGATTGCTGAAGAAACGGAGAAAGAAAGAATCTATAAAATCTATTTGGAAATCTTTGGTAAGAATGGTGTAACCAAACTTATAATGAAAACAATGATGCCACTTATTAATAGTGAACTTCAAAGGTTATTGGAAGATAGTTGTCACTTTAGATTGGAGGTTAAGATTAATGATAAGAACGAGGTTGACTTCCTTATGATTGACAACAACACTCAAGTTGAGAAACCGATGTCTTCCGGTTCAGGATATGAAAGGTCAATAGCGTCACTAGCGTTAAGAGCGGTGTTGAGTAAGATATGTTCATTACCACGTGCAAATCTGGTGGTATTCGATGAGGTCTTTGGAAAAATATCAAACGATAATTTGGAAATGGTGTCAGAATTTTTTAGTAAAATTAAGGATTATTTTGAAAAAATATTTGTTATAACTCACAATCCATTAGTTACCAATTGGGCTGATAATGTGGTTAGAATCCGAAAAGAAGAAAATGTTAGCTATGTTTCACAATAAAAGTTTGGGGAACATAATTTTTTTCGTATCTTTGTAACATAATATCTAATCTAAACGTATAACGTATGAAGGACTTAACCAAATACATTTTATTTGTCTTTACAAAAAACGACAACCCAAAAGAATTTACAGAACAAATTGCAGAAGAATTATGTGTTATTTCTGACACACCAAATCTTAATTTTTATTTTGGACCAGAATCATCTGTGTTCACAATCTCAACATTGGATTCCCACGAGGATGTGAAAGACTATATTGATATGATTTTAGGAGTTGGGGATATTATGTATGTCTTACTACCTTATACTTCTGACAATTTGTCATACGGTTTACCTAAAAAAATATCCGAACATCTTTTTAATGATGGTATTAGTGACTTTATGTCAGAAAAACCACTTGGTTCTGAACCAAATGAATTTGAGGTACGAAAAATGATACAAGACCAAATCCGTGATAATTTTAAATTAAACATTGAAAACTTTGATTTTGACTATGATGACGATGAGTGGACCGACATTGATGAAATTAAAAATAAACAACGTAGTCCATCTTTAGACGAATTATTAGAGAAGATTAAAGAAAAAGGCTTAAATTCGCTGACTGAAAAAGAATTATTACAACTAAACAAATATTCAAATTAATATGAAAGAAAAAAACTCAGGTATTCCAATTAATCAAGAAGAGATTAACTTGTATTTAAAAGACATTCGTAAAATTAAGGTAATGACTCCTGAAAGAGAGAGGGAATTGTCAAAGTTAATTACGTCCGGAACTTTATCTCCAAGAGAGATTGACGAGGTGAACCAAGAACTATTGGAAGGTAACTTACGTTTTGTTATTACCGTAGCAAAACAATATCAAAATCAAGGTTTAGATTTTCCTGATTTAATCTCTGAGGGTAACTTAGGGTTGATGAAAGCAATCCAAAACTTTGATTGGTCTAAGAACCTTAGATTTATATCTTACGCTGTGTGGTGGGTTAAACAATCTATTCTTCAATCGTTAAACGACAATGCTCGTACAATCAGACTACCGGTTAACGTGGTTCAGGATTTACATAGAGCTAAAAAAGCTATTGAATCTAACGGAGGTAAATTAGAAGATAAGTTTCAAAACTTACCTTCAATGGTTGATTTGGATATGAGTATTAATGAAGATGGTGATACTCTTGTTGATATTATTAGAAATGACCAAGCGGATATGCCTGACGAAGGGTTTAATACTAAAGATGAATTAAAGTTACAATTACATTCATTACTAAGTGTATTAGATGAAAGAGAAAAAGTAATTGTAGAGGATTATTATGGTCTTAGTGGGACACCAAGAACCCTTGAAGATATTGGAAGTGATTTTAATTTAACAAAAGAACGTGTTAGACAAATCAAAGAGAAAGCCTTACGAAAACTAAGGAATGACAGTTCAATATTATTTGAATACTTATAAAAAGTTTAGAACCTTCTATTTATTATGATAGAAGGTTTTTTACTTTTATGATAAAACTAATACAAAAAATTATGAAAGCAATATTAAATTTTATTGATGCGTGGGGAGTAAGAATAATGTTCTTCCTTGTTATTATCACATTTTTCAAAACTTGTAGTACTAACTCAAGAATCCAAGATGTTAATGATAGTGTTGATTCCCTATCGGTTAAACTTCGTAAAGAAATAAAAATTGAAGGTCTTAAATCAGAGAAAAGAGCTATTCAAGCGTCTGATAGAAAAATCTTAGATGTTAATAGACAAACTGAGATTGACCAAGAAATAAATAAATTAACAAATGATTAAGTCATTATGGGCATCCATTAAGGAACACCCAAATAGAGCGATGTTCTTGGTACCAATTCTATTGGTTGCCGGAATATCTATATCCCACGTTGTATCTTGGTATAACTTAGCAAACCCAATAAGTTGGGCTATATACTTATCCATAGCGATTGAAATTGGTGCAATGACTGCATTGGTTGCTGCAACCAATAAAATCAAAGGTGGAGTATGGTTTATGTTTGGGATTATTACTTTTATTCAAATGATTGGTAATATCTTTTTCTCTTATAAAGAAATTGATGAGACAGGAGAATTATTTAAATCTTGGATGGAACTAACTGGTCCGGTATGGGAAATGTTAGGTTCTAAAGCCAATGATGTTATTGCTATGAAACGATGGTTGGCATTCTTAGAAGGTGGATTACTTCCGGTTATCTCGTTAACATCTTTACACTTCTTCACAAAATACGATGATGGAAAATCAAGTAATGATGTGATAAAAGAAGTTATTAAAGAAGTTATTGTAGAAAAAGAAGTTATTAAGGAAGTAATTGTTGAGGTTCCGATTATTGAGGAAGTGATTGTTGAGAAAATAGTTGAAGTTCCGGTTGAGGTGGTCGTTGAAAAATATATTGAGTTACCACAATTTCAATCAGAATCAGTTGATGAAGTGATTGAAGAAATTATTGAAGAAGATATTATAGATGAATCTCCGAAACCAAATAGATTGAGTTATATTAAACCACAATCATAAAACATTAATCTATGTGGAATGATAGATATTATAAAATACGGTGAGTTCAAACCTGTTGGGAAACAAAAAAAGAAACACCAAATCATATTGACACACACATCAAGAAACTTCAACGACTATCTTCAGTCGTTGAAGTTTCGTTATAATGGGGATTTTAAACGAATACCTAACTACATTGTTACCCGAGAAGGTAAAATTATTCAATTATTGGGAAACACCGAACATTCGGAATACTTCAAAGACCCCAATATAAATCGTAATTCGATTATTATATCATTAGAAAATTTAGGGTGGTTACAAAAAGAACCACTAACAGACCATTACATTAACTGGATTGGCGATATTTATAAAGGTAACGTGTTTGAAAAGAAGTGGAGGGATTACTTTTTTTGGCAACCATATACAGAATCTCAGATTGAAAATCTTGGATTATTATGTAAAAATTTGTTAGACACTGTAAAAATTAAACCTCAAGTTATTGAACATAATACAAAAATAAATGGGATTGAAAAATATTGTGGAATTGTAACTAAAAGTAATTTTAGTGTAGATTATACAGATGTTAGCCCCGCATTTAAATTTAATGAACTTTTAAAAAAAATAGAAAATGAATAATTCGCACGATGAAATTAAACAATTATTAGAAGCCTCAAGAAAATTATTAAATAATGAGACTATTAATGAGGATATCCGTAGACAATACGGATTATTGACAGAACAAGGTGTTGACCTAACTGACGATAATGTAACTTCAAAAATTAATGTAACTAAATCAGTTCAAGATAAAATTGATTATGACACTGCGGAAGATGATGAAGAAGAATCTGAAGACGATAAAAAACAAGCTTATCGAATTTCAGGCGGATTATTAGTTTTACACGGTAAAGACCAAACAGATTTAGAATTGACTACTGATGAAAAAATAGCTTTTCAAGAAACTATGGATGAATTTGTTTCGGGTGTTTCTGATATGGCAGATTTTAATAAACTAAATGTATACACAAATAATGTTGAATGGTCAGGTACTTTAATAGAATTTGATATTGAATTTTTCTTTTCAATAGGGGAAGAAAATGGTGTTTATATTAATGGTGAAATGTTAAAAGTTGATGATGAATTTTTAAATTTAATTGGTAAATTAAAAACTTACTACGAAAAATTTAAATCAAAATGGGCGGGAGTTTTAGCTTCAAGAAAAAAAACAATTAAAACTGAGGAATAATGAAAGATATAACTAAAGGTAATAGTCAAACAATTTTATTAATCATTGTTGGTGTTTTGGTTGGTTGGAATATTTTCACAACTAGTGGTATAAAAACTGACGTTAGTGGTTATAAAAAGAAAATAGAGGGAATCCAAGTTAAAGTTGATTCAGCTCAAGTGGTTAATAAACAAATAGATACTAAAGTTATGGAGGTAAAAGAAAATGTTACCAACATCACTAAAGAAATTCATCACATTGATAATAATTTAACAATAGTAAAAGAAAAAACAAATGAAAAAGTTAATAATGTTAATAACTTTGGTAATGTTGAGCTTGAGCAGTTATTCGCAGCAAGATACAACCAAAGTAGTACTTCCAACTAAAACAGCTAGATTAATCTATCAAGACTTATTAAGGTTTGACGGGTGTAAAGAAGAGTTATCATTAACTCAATTAAAACTAAGTAAAGTTGAGCAGAGAGAAGTTCAAAAAGATACAATCATTTTTTTATTAGAAAAGAAAGACAAAAATAATCAATTTATTATAGGTCAGAAAGATTTACAAATAACACAATACGACCTAATGACTAAAGATTTACAAAAAGAATTAAAAGGTGTTAAATTTAAATCTTTTTTATATAAAGCGGCGGCATTCTTAGGAGTGTTATCTACTTCATATCTATTAATAGTTAAATAATTTATGAAAGTTAAAGAAAGTTATGGGTCGGATTTAAAAAAAGCTATGTCTACTGAAATGGGTAAGTCTAATACTATTGTAAATGGTGGTATGGATGCTGTTTTAGCTGCAAATGAATATAAAAATGAAATTCCTGAAAATAATAAGAAATTAAAAATAATTAAAAGACCAATGAAAAAAGGTATTGTTGACAAATTAGTAGGTAAAACTAACATAAATAAACCGGTTGGTAAATTAACTTCATCATTACCTATTATGGGTGAAAATAAAAGCGGGAAAAAACAATTCCAAAAAGATTTACAAACAGACCCGGATTTTAAAAAGTTTAAAGAAAAAAATAATGAATTTGGTACACCAAATGTAACTGTGTCTGACCCATTTATTAAAAAAAATAGATACTCTAGACCGGGTAAAGATAAAGGTGAAACTAAGGAGCAAGGTGCTAGTTCAGCCGGAGCTTATTCAGGTCCATTATTCTCAACAACCAAAGGTGAAATGGAAGAGGATTGTTGGAAAGGTTATGACCAAAAGGGTATGAAAAATAAAAATGGTAAAATGGTCCCTAATTGTGTGAAAGAAGGTAAGGAGGAATATTGTGATTCTTGTGATAGAGTTAAATCTAAATGTATTTGTGGTGAAACCAAAAAAGTTGAGGCGACTGAGGCTACAGGTTCAGGTGCATCGGGTTCATATGAAACAACTTCAGCTTGGGCTAAGTCAACAAAGAAGAAAGATTGGGGTGGTAAAAAGAAAACACAAATTCCTGGAGGAAAATTTGTACAGGTTAAAAAGAAATGTCAAAAATTTCCATATTGTAATCAAGGGGATATTAAAGCTCTAAAAATATTTGAGAATGAACAAGTTAAGAAAGCTATTCAAAATATTAGTAAGAGACATAATATGAGTGAAAATGTTATTAAAACAATTATTGCTTATGAATATGAAAATACCTTTTCAAAGAAATAAAGTTAAAAACTAATATATTTATAATAAAAACTAAAAATGAAAAAATTAAATACAACTTATTTAGATAATTTAGTGTCTAAAATTCTAAAAGAGACTTTAGAAGAGAAGGCTGATAGTCTTGTTTCTAAAATAAAAGGTGGTAATGTATGTGAATGTGGTGGAACTATGTATGAAGGTGAATGTAATGAATGTGGTTATAAAGGTGGTGAAATGGAGGAAGACATTCACGATTTCCAAGATTTAAATAACAATAATGAATTTGACTACGTTGGTGAGAATGAATCTATTGACGATATTGAAAATGATGAGGAAAATACTGACGAAGACAGAGAAAAAACTTGTAGATATCATATAGAAAATTTTGGTAAAGAAGACCCGGTAACTAAAGAAATGTGTCAAGGTGTTAACATTACTGAATCATTAAAAGGTCGTCAAAGAAGATTAGATAAAAATAAAAACAATAAAATTGATGCTGAAGATTTCAAAATGTTGAGACAAAGTAAAAAATCTGAAACAGATGAAGGTAATGCCTTTACTGGTGCATTATCTCAAGCTAGAAAAACAGGTAAAGATAATTTTGAGGTTGACGGTAAAAAATTTGAAACTAAAGAAGGTAAAAATTTTATTCAGAAAGCAGAAAAAGAAATTGAGAAAAAAGGAACTAAAGGTGATTTCTCTAAACATTGTGGAGGAGAAGTGACTAAATCTTGTATTGAGAAAGCATTAAAAAGTGGTGACCCTAAATTAGTTAAACAAGCTAACTTTGCTAAAAATATTAAAGCATATAAAGGTGCTGACCACAAAAAAAATATTAAAGAATCTTACAGATTGACTGAAAGTGAAATGATTAGTTTAATTGAAAAAATTGTTAAAGAGCAAAAAAATAAAATTGTTAAGGACCCTGCGGAAAAAAATAACATTAAAGGAATGGGGGGTTCTCCAAGAGGTTTAGAAGTTTATAAAAAAGCACACAATGGTTCTGGTAAAGAAAATAATGATTACATTAAAGATGTTACCAAAAAAATGAAAGATTACCTTAAAGATGGTTCTAAAGGTGATTACGATATGAACCCTAAAATATTCCCAAAAGGAAATGGTGAATTAGAAAAAATGAGTAAAAAAGCGTATATCCCGTCAGGTGCTGTTGAAGAGTATGTTGATAATTTAACTGCTGCAGGACAAGAAAATTTAGTGTACGATGAAATCCATCCAAATGAAGAATGGGTTACTGATAATATTGAAGGTTCTTCAAGAACAGGTAATAATCCTGAGTGGGCAAACACCGGTGAATCTAATGTTAATAAAAAACGTAATAAAATTAGAAAAGATAATATCTTAGGTCAGATTAAGAAAAAGGCTTATAACAAAGCTCCTCAACCAATTATTAAAGATACTGCAGGTGAAGATGAAGGGGATAAATTAATGGCTAAATTAGAATCCATTGAAGTTAAAAAACAAAAACAAATTAATGAAGAGTTTGCTAGAATGAAATCTTTAATTGGTTACAATCAAAAAACTCAATAATTTACAAACAAATATTATAACTTATAATTTCTCCATAGACGAACTCTATGGAGAATTTTTTTAACTACATATCAAAACCTTTATTACGGGAAGACGTTGACGTTTGGTTCCGAAGTAATAATATAATTCCTGAAAAATTGGAATTATATTCTGATTTCACACATTCACTTAATAATCTTATTTTTAACACTTACTTAGGTGAAAGTGAGGTTAATGAAACTAAAATCATTTTAACGGAAAATGATGATAGAAATCATTTTGAATGGTGTTGGAATAAAATCATTGATAATTTCAGTAAGGAAAATATCAAATTTGATAAAAAAGGTGAACATTTTGATTATTTTGAATCTTTTTTTGATGAAACATTTTACCATCAAAAAGATATTAAAGTTAAATCATCCATAGGATTTTTTTTTACTGACTTATTTAACAATGAAAAATCATTTACTAAATCTGATTTAGATATGATTACAACCATTTATAAAATATTAGATAAGTCTTTAAATCATTAAAAACCTTGTTAGTATTTACTATAGGGTAAAAAAAATTACTTTTACAGTATTATAAAAAATAAATTAACTAAAATTATTCAGATGGAAACATTAGAACAAATTAAGTCATTGGTTGAAGAATTATCAGTTGACACGACAAAGTTTTTTGGTGGTAACAATAGTGCCGGAACAAGAGCTAGAAAATCTGCACAGGATTTAAAAAAATTATTAGATAGTCTAAGAAAAGAGATTTTATCTGAAAGAAAAAAAGACTAATAATGGATAACATTAATACAGTATTTTTATTTGTATTTATATTTTCTGTTTTGACTGTTCTTAGAACGGTTGGTAGAATAATAAGTTCCCTATTTTCAAATCCGCCAAAACAAATGGTGTGGGGTAAATGGGAACTTATGTTTCTTGGATTTGCAATATCATATTGCTTAACATTTATTATTAAAAATTAATTATGAGTTTATATAAAGAATTTTCATCTCTTTTACCTTATTTACAGTCTGTCAGAAAATTAGAAAACTATTTAAGTTTTGATGTTAGTTTTCCGACAACTTGGAAATTACCTAAAAAATACGTAGATGAAGAAAAAGTAATGGAACAAACTAGTAAAGTTGAGAATCATAGATTTTTTTCTTTTGTGTCTGAAATATCGGAAGAAAGTGTTGGAATAATTTCAGATAACCTTAAAAATATTATTAGATATAATCTTGAATTAGAAGAAAAAGATAGATTATTTCAAAATAAAGTTAACGAATTAAAATCTATCTTTGAAAAACAAAATTTAAATAATTTAAAAGATTTAAGTTTTGAGATGAAACCAAAAGTAAATAAAATAAAATTAGATGATGGAGAAGAAGGAGTTAAAGGAACTGGAGTTACTGAATAAAGAAATTGTTAAGAATCAAATTATTTTAAACAGAGAAAAAGAAGATTTTATTAAGACAATTAAAAAAATAAATAAGGAAGATATTGTTACTAAACCGATTGAACAACCTAAAAAATTAACATTATGGGAGAGACTACACAAAGTATTGATGGGATAATTGAGAAATTAGCTCTTGTTGCTGATGGATTACAAACATTATTTCCGGATGGGACTATGGCTGTTGCTATGGAACTTAGTTATGACGATTATAAAAAAGTTCAAAAAAATTTTAGAGATGTTGATAGGAACTTTAATCAGTTTAAAATAGATATGTCCGGAGTTGAGTTTATGTTTTTATTGAAGGATGGGTCGTTGTCTGACGTTGTAAGTAAGACTTAGAAAAACCATTTTCAACTAATAAGTTATAAAGATATTTTCTTTGAGCATTTGAGTAATCTTTAACAAACATACAGTCAAAACGTTTTTGTTCAATAAAAAACTCAGAAATTGAATCAATAAACCTACTTGAATCATATTCATTTTTTAATGTAAATAAATTAAATTTATCGTCAATTTGAACAACAATTTTATTATTTAATTTAGAAACTAGTTTAAATCCGGGTGGGTCTAAATATAACCTAATAAACTCTTTTGAGTTTATTTTTTTATTTAATGTAGTATCTAAAATTAATTCTTCGATATGGTATGGGTTTATTTTTTTTATAGAAAAATCTTCATTATCTAAATTTACTTTAATATTTCTACCAAATTCATCTTTTAAAAATACAGGTAAAAAAGTTCCCGACACTTTTTCAAGTATGGCAATTTCATAATTAAAGGAGAATCCGTTTTCATATTGTTTATCAAAAATAACATTACCACTTTCCAATAATAAAGATTCGTAGAAAGTATTCGCTCTATTTGAGGTCTTAAACTTCTTGATTATTTTCTTTTTTACTTTATTTTTGAATAGAACAATTAAATAATTCATAATATATAATTTAACTTTAAATATAAACTAAGTAAAGAATGGAAGATTTTTATCAAATATTGGGTGTTAGTGAAAATGCCTCACAAGACGAAATAAAGAAAGCTTATAGAAAGTTAGCGGTAGAGCACCATCCGGATAAAGGGGGTGACGAAAATAAGTTTAAAAAGATTTCGGAGGCGTATGATACGATAGGTGACGAAAATAAACGAAGTCAATACGATAATCAAAGAAGGAACCCATTTGCTAATATGGGTGGTGGAGGATTTAACCCTTTTGAGGATATGTTTAATCAAATGCACACTCAAAGAAAACGAGCAGTTCCTGATAAAATAGTTGAAGTTGTTGTTGGTGCGGTTGAATCTTATAAAGGTGGTGAAAAAAGTATAACATATAATAGAGACCATAATTGTGGTGGATGTAATGGGTCCGGAGGTGAAAGAATAACTTGTTCTACTTGTGGTGGACAAGGAGTTATTACTCAACAAATAGGGACCGGATTATTTACTCAAATTATAAGACAAAGTTGTGGGTCTTGTGGTGGTAGAGGATTTTCATATAAAACAACTTGTGGAATTTGTCACGGAAAAACTACAACATCTAATGTAGAGACAATATCTATTAAATTACCAAATGGTATAGATGAAGGTCAATTTTTAAGAGTACAAGGTAAAGGGGATTTTAAAGATGGTATGTATGGTAATTTAGTTGTTAGAATTAAAATTGTTCCTGAAAATAATTTTGAAAAATCAATGGATGATTTAATTTACAACGCTTATTTTGATTTAAATTCCTTGAAAGAAGATACTGTTAAAGTCCCACATCCGTTAGGTGAGATTTCAATTAAATTACCGGGAGAATTTGATACGTCAAAACCATTAAGAGTTAAAGGTAAAGGGTATCACAATAGAGGTGATTTATATATTAAATTGTTTGTTAAATTTAAAAGATAACCCCTATAAAAGGGGTTTCTTTTTTAAGGGATAAGGTGAATTAATTCTTTGATTAATTTAACTGTTCCATATATTGAAGAGAATAATATATAAAATGATGCAATTACCATAGCCAACTGACTATTAGTTATTTTTTTTTGTTTACAAGATTTACATTCTTTTTCAGGTTGTTCTAGTTGGTCCGGTGTAATGTCAATAATATCTTTTTCTTCGATAATTTGAGTTTCAATAGATTCTTTCATATTCATAAATATTAATTTACTACAAATATAGTAAAAAATAATTGAAAGAGAAACTTGCTTTTTTACTTTTTATTTCTTATCTTTGTAAAAAAGAAAAATTATGGCATTATCATACATCGGGGGTAAATCTAAAATAGGTAAATGGATTGTTCCATTTATACCAAATGACATTGAAACATACGTAGAACCATTTTCAGGTATGTTTTGGGTATTCTTTAATATGGATTTAAAACAATACCCCAATTTAAAAGAAGTTGTCTACAACGACTTTAATCCGCTTAACTACAATTTATTTCAATGTCTTCAGAATCCGGAAAGATTATTGGAAGAAGTGAATAACATTCCTTGTCAACAAAGAGGGGAGTTTCCAACACCGGACATTTACAGAGAACAATTCATCAGGTTTCAGGCTGAAATATTCGCCGATAATTTCAAGGTAGAACCTTATGATTATGTTGTTGCAGCAAAATACGCTTATGTATTGGCTCAAGTATTCTCAGGGTCTAAGCCTGAAACAAGTAACTTCATTGACCTAAAAGGTAAATATAAATCAAAGTATCTTACATTCCGAGATAAGTTATCTAAACCGGATTGGGTAGAACATTTCTTAAAGATTACTAAAGTGGAGAATATGGACTTTGAAGAAGTTATTCAAAAGTATGATGGACCATCTACATATGTTTACGCTGACCCTCCATATTGGAAGACTGAGAACTATTATAATAACCACGACTTTGATAGTGCGGACCACGAGAGGTTAGCGGATTGTTTGAAAGGTATTCAAGGTAAGTTCTCATTATCTTATTATGATTTTCCACAATTACACACTTGGTTCCCACCACTTCAATATGTATGGGAGAAGAAAGAGTTTGCTAAAGCGGCTGCGGCTAAGAAAGGTAAAGCTCAAAATATGGGAGAAGAACTTCTAATTATGAATTACGTAAAATAGTTTGGATATTAAAAAAAATGAGTTATCTTTGTCCCGTTAAAGAAAAGTAAATGGGTTTAACGAATTATTTACAAAAATCAAATATTTATAATAAAAACAATTAAAATGAAGATTACAAAAGTATTATCGAACTTAATTACTGAAGACGCTCGTTTTCAAATATTATACAAGAAATATGTTTTACCTAGTGGTGACAGAAAAAAAGGTATTTTACCATTTGAGGTTGTTAAGCAAATAGTGTTTGCTGACCCTACAACAAGAGTTCCTGAGAATTATGACAAAGATGCGGCGTCTGTTCAAGATATGACAAGTGACAAAGTTAAAGTTGGTAAATACACTCAATGGTTATTGAATCTATTTGTTAAACCATATTTAACTCGTGAAGGTTCTAATGAACCAATTGAGGTTGGTAGTGATGAATATAAATCAAAAGCTAATGAATACAGACGACTTTTCTTAGAAGATTTATCTCAATTCACTGAGTTATTGGTGAAATATGATAGATTTAAAGGTAGTTTAGAAGATGCTGCTAAGAAAGATATTAATAATGTTAAATCATTAGGTGATTTATCACACTTAAAAGTTAAAGTTGGTGATGGTGAAACTGTTGATTTAAATATGTATCGTGGTAAAAAAGTTAAGAAAGAGGTGGGTGCTGCGTCTAACACAAACTTTAATATTCCTGGCGCTGAAATCTTAAAAGTTGGTTCTGAATACACATTAATTAAAATTGCGGATAAAGGAGCTTTAGGTTCTAAAGCGGCTTCGTATTTTGGAGGTTATAATGGAGGTCTTGATAGAGGTGAAACTAACTGGTGTACAGCGGCTGAAGGTTCTAGTTATTCAAATACTTACAGACAACAAGGTCCATTATATATCTTTATTGCTAATGATGATAAAGGTAAAGTGGGGGAAGTTACGGGGTTACCGTCTGAAAGATATCAATTTCACTTCCCATCTAACCAATTTAAATTTGCTAACCAACACGGGGGTAATATTCCGGTTGTTGAATATTTGAATGGAAAATGGTCTGAGTTTAAAGAAATATTTAAACCTGAATTTGCAGCAGGATTTGTTAAACCAAATTCAGATAATGTTGAGATTAAATATCCGGACTCTGCAACAGGTAAGTTTGTGGCATTATATGGTTTTGAAGAATTATTCAACTCACTACCAACAACAATCAAAAGGTTAAACATTATTAACACTTCAAATGAAACTGTTAATATTGATGTTCCTGAAACAATCAGTAGATTCCAATCGCTAACAGCAATATTGTTTGAGAATATGATTAGTCAACTTCCAAACTCAATCTGTGAATTAAAGAACTTAGTGTTCTTGGCTTGTCCAAACAACAAAGAATTACAAACAATCCCTGACTGTATTGTAAACTTACCAAACCTTACATTTGTGAATGTAAGTAGATGTCCGAATGTTCAAGTGCCAAAAGCATTAGAACAATACAATACGGGTGAAGGTTTCTACCATATGGAAGAATAATTTAAAAAAAAACTATTATGAAAAATGTTGACGTTGAAATCTACATTAATCAATTTATAACTTTCTTTAATAACAACCCCAATGACTTAATTCAGTTAATTGGGGATGTTTTAAAGGATGACTTCTACGACAGAGTAAAACAACAATCATTAGATAATATTGAGAATGGTGAGGATGTTTCCTTAACCCAAAAACAAATTATATCTATCGTTGTGGCTCTTAAACAATCTCAGAACAATGAGGTTGATATGGATAAGATTAAGTCCATAATTTATCACACACAATTTGCTCATTTTTCCCTTAATTAATTTGTATATTCAAATTTAATATCTTACTTTTGTGGTTCAAAATAAACCTGATGAAAGAAGAATTATTTAACTATACCGCAAAGAAGTATCAAGTATGGGAATACTTGGATACTAATCCTATTCGTCCTCTTAAAAAAGAAGTTGAGGACGAGTTTGATTGGGGGACGATTGAAACTAGTTTAAGTTCAGGAAGACATACAAGTTATACGCCTTGGGGTGACTATACTGTTAATGCGAATTACAATACAGAAGAAAAATTTGTAGAACATTACGGGAACCCACTTGCTCACTTATATTTGACTAGGGTGATTATCTGTGTGACTAAAGAGAATGATAAAGTTTCCTTCAAGGTATTCAATTATAGTAAAACAAGACGTGTTGCGGGTAAATGGTTTAAATTAAGAACTAATTGTAAGTTCATCACATTCAACTATAAAACAAATGCGTTATATACCGGTTCATTAGATAATTACCATTTGAAGAGAAAATGTCGTAAAAATATTAGAAGAGTCCTTTTTAATAATGACCCTATCAATAATATGAGACGATACTTGAGAGAGTCATTCAACTCAATAGTTGATAAAGATAAAGTTGATATCCCAACAATAGTTAATCAGGTAATCTCAACCTTTGTAAATGCCATTCCCGGCACTGAACTATATGCTGACTTACTTCCTGAACAAAGAATCTACAAAAGATATTTGGATGCTCAAGGAACCAAAGTTCCAAACAATTGGTTTGAACTTATGAATACCTATCCCCAACCAAAGAAAAAAGATTTGGTGAAGTGTGGGTATAAGTATATTGATGCTTTAATGAGAGTTCATAACTTAAAGGGGGATAAGGTTAAGAGAGTATTACATAACGTTAAATCATTTGAGGGTGTAAATAATTTCAAAAATGCTTGTAACATTTTTGGTGAAAAATTTATATTAAATCAACCTGATGATTTTATTCAATTATTATTGGAACATAATAGACAAATTGTATTCCATAATAACATTGGAAAAGGGTTGTTAACAAAAAAGGAGTTCTCCAATTTCTTTGAGATATATAAATTATTTCAAAAAGGATTGGTTAACAGTAATGTGATTGAAGACCACTT